>OLKZ01000125.1_pt1 | contig 45426 bp, 34 predicted proteins | sample 1604431 | NCBI WGS metagenome assembly OLKZ01 (sample SAMEA104055714, study PRJEB20765) | soil metagenome | isolation source: soil
AATCTGTGTTTATCTGTGAAAAAATAATCTGTGATAATCTGTGGTAAAAAAAACATCATGAACAACGCCGAAAAATTTCTTCAGCTCATAAATAATCCTTTTAACCACAGATTTATTGGATTGATGCACAGATTTTCACAGATTTAATAATTCATAAAATAATCTGTGTTTATCTGTGAAAAAATAATCTGTGATAATCTGTGGTAAAAAAAACATCATGAACAACGCCGAAAAATTTCTTCAACTGATCAATAATCCTTTTAAAACAAGATTATTCTTATTATCAAAATTGCCTAGTGCGTATTTCGCCGGGGTAAGGGTGATGATGGCTGATGAAAAAAAATGTGCAGTAACTGTTCCGTACAAATGGTTCTCAAAAAATCCTTTCCGCAGTATTTATTTTGCCTGCCTGAGCATGGCTGCAGAAATGAGTACCGGCGTATTGGCAATGGCGCATTTATATAAACATGATCCCCCGGTTAGTATGCTGGTGACAATGGTGAAAGGAGATTTCAATAAAAAAGCAGTAAGCCGCACCACGTTTATCTGCGAGGATGGATCAGCCATTAAGCAAACTATTGAAGATGCTGTTGCAAGTGGCGAGGGAAAGATGATCACCGTAAGATCCTGCGGAAGAAATCCGACGGGTGAAATGGTGGCTCAATTTGATATCACGTGGTCGTTCAAGGCCAAAACCAGGGCCTAATAATATAAACATACTCTTCCCTGATTTTTGTAAATTGCACCTCCCTGTCCGGAGCACATTGTTTAATTCAATTATGATGTTGCTACGAAGCGGGAAAAGCTCAATTAAGTTGCAACCGTACAAGGGTGTCCCGATAGCTATCGGGGCCACTGAAGTTGAATTAAAAACAAATGCTCGTAACAAAAAAAAATAAAACATAATCTTCTAACCAATCTCCGCTTTTTCCTTCCGTCGCGGCAGAGAGATAGTGGGGGCCCTTTTATTATGGCAACAACAGATCTGAACAAGCAACAGGCATTGGAATACCACTCCAAGGGCAGGCCGGGTAAAATTGAAGTAATACCAACCAAAGAAGCCAAAACACAACGTGACCTTTCGCTGGCCTATTCGCCAGGGGTAGCGGTGCCTTGCCTTGAGATTGCCGCCAATCCTGAGGACGTATATAAATACACGGCTAAAGGAAATTTAGTTGGCGTTATCAGTAACGGTACAGCAGTATTGGGTCTCGGAAATATTGGCCCGGAAGCCGGCAAACCCGTAATGGAAGGCAAAGGCGTGTTGTTTAAAATATTTGCGGATATTGATGTATTCGATATTGAAATAAATGAGACCGATCCTGAAAAATTTGTGCAGATTGTTAAAGCGCTGGAGCCCACATTTGGCGGTATCAACCTCGAGGATATTAAAGCGCCGGAATGTTTTTATATTGAACAGGAATTAAAAAAACGTTGCAAGATTCCGATCATGCACGACGACCAGCATGGTACTGCGATCATCAGTGCCGCCGCTTTGCTGAATGCACTGGAACTGCAAAAAAAGAAAATTGAAAAAGTAAGATTTGTAGTCAGTGGGGCGGGCGCTGCTGCAATGGCTTGTATGCACTTATATGAATCTCTTGGGGCCAAACACAGCAACTTCATGGTTTTTGACAGGAAGGGTATTTTATACGAGGGCAGGGAAGAACTAGATGAATTGAAACTTACATATTGTGTGGATGCCAAATACAAAGAATATGACCTGGCAAAGGCTTTGAAAGACGCTGATGTATTTATTGGACTTAGTCAAGGCAATGTAGTGAGTGCCGAAATGGTAAAAAGCATGGCAAAGCACCCGATCGTTTTTGCCATGGCCAATCCCGATCCCGAAATTGCCTATGATGTGGCCGTGGCTGCCCGCAAGGATGTGATCATGGCCACCGGCAGAAGCGACTATCCCAACCAGGTAAACAATGTATTGGGGTTCCCATATATTTTCAGGGGGGCACTGGACGTAAGGGCCACTCAGATCAATGAAGCCATGAAACTTGCTGCAGTAAAGGCTTTGGCCGAACTCACCAAAACGCCAGTTCCGGATATTGTTAATCTTGCCTATAACGAAAAAAATATTTCCTTTGGCCCTTCCTATATTATTCCGAAACCCCTGGATCCTCGTCTACTCTCCACCGTTGCGCCGGCAGTGGCAAAAGCTGCAATGGAAAGCGGTGTGGCCAAACATCCAATTGCCGACTGGGACGCTTATATTCTGGAACTGAATAAGCGCCTGGGACTGGATAACCAGCTGAGCCGGGTTATTGGCAACAAAGCCCGGAGTGATCCAAAGCGCGTGGTATTTGCTGATGCCGAGAATTTAAAAATACTGAAAGTTGCACAATTGGCACAGGAAGAAAAGGTTGCCTATCCTATTTTACTGGGAGATGAAACCAGAATTCTTAAAATTGCCGCAGCTAACGGTATCGACCTGGATGATATGCCCATCATTAATCCAAAAGATGATAAGCACGACGAATTAAGAAAACAATATGGCGAAATATTTTTCAACAAACGGCAACGCAGGGGTGTAAACAGGTACGAAGCGTATAAAGCCATGAAAGACCGTAACCATTTTGGTTGTATGCTGGTTGAAAATGGCGAAGCTGATTGCATGATCAGCGGTATCAGCAGGAATTACCCGGATACCATCCGCCCGGCCATCCAGATCATTGGCACGGAAGAAGGAGTGAAGAAAATTGCAGGCATGTATATCATGTTCACCAAACGCGGCCCGCTTTTTTTAGCAGATACCACGATAAATTTTAACCCTACAGCGGAAGAGCTGGCTGAAATAACATTACTGGTTGCAAAAGAAGTGCGCCAGTTCAATATACAGCCGCGTATAGCAATGCTTTCTTATTCCAACTTTGGCAGCAGCGCTTCTCCCGAAGCCACACTTGTTCGCAAAGCAAGGGAGATAGTAAAAGAAAAAGACCCTACACTGATCTGTGATGGTGAAGTGCAGGGCATCCTGGCATTCAATAAAGAAATATTAAAAGAGAATTATCCTTTTACCGAATTACTGGATGGTGAAGTAAATACCCTCATCTTTCCTAACCTTGCATCCGGTAATATCGCGTATAACTTATTACAGGAAGTTGGTGGATCAGATTCCATCGGCCCCATTTTATTAGGACTTAAAAAGCCGGTACACGTATTACAACTGGGAAGTTCCATCCGCTCTATTTTTAATATGGTACTGATCGCGGTAGTGGATGCGCAGATGAAATGCAAATCAGATACGCAGGAAGAGCTCAGGAAAAGTAAATGGTGGAAACGAAGTAAAAAATCCGGAGATACAATATAAAAGGTTTTCAGTTTTCGGTTTACTGTTTTCTGTTTATTAACTTTGAAAAGTATTAAATAAGCAGACGGTATCAATTTCGTAAACTGCCCCAACAGAAAACAGTAAACAGAAAACAAAAAAATTAAATGACTTTTTTCACTCACTTCGGCCGTTACCTTTTAATGCTCAGGGGCATGATGACCCGGCCCGAGAATATGCGGATGTACTGGAAAGAATTCATGCATCAATGTGTGGAAATTGGTATTGGCTCGCTGGGCATCGTGATCATCATCTCTGTTTTTATGGGTGCAGTGAGCGCAGTACAAACTGCTTACCAGTTAGTAAGCCCGCTTATTTCCAGGTCAACCATTGCACAGATCGTACGCGACACCGTGATATTGGAATTTGCACCTACAGTTGTTTGTATTGTACTAGCGGGTGTGGTGGGCAGCAAAATTGCAAGTGAGTTAGGCAATATGCGTGTGAGTGAACAGATCGATGCATTGGAGATCATGGGCATCAATACCAAATCCTATCTGATCATGCCTAAGATCGCGGCAACATTAGTAACCATACCGATGTTAGTGGTATTATCCATGGCATTGGGCATCTGGGGAGGACGCCTTGCGGGTTCGCTTTCCAATATTTTATCTACAGATACTTATGATAAGGGACTGCTGGAAAATTTTGTGCCCTATAATGTTGTCTTTGCGCTAGCCAAGGCCTATACTTTTGCATTTATCATCAGCAGCATACCTGCCTATTATGGATATTATGTAAAAGGAGGTTCGCTGGAGATCGGCCGCAGCAGTACAAAAAGTGTGGTAGTGAGTTGTGTGATGATATTGTTTGCGGACTACATATTGGCAGCTCTTTTACTATAACCCCCTCCGCCCCCTGAAGGGAAAACCGGAGTTCACGGATCGTTAATTAACTTTAATAAACAAATACTCTGACAATAATTAGAGATTAAAAGCTCCGCCGCGGCGGATTGGGGCATTATGATCGAATTCAAAAACATAAAAAAGTCTTTCGGCGATAAGATCGTACTCAATGACGTAAGTCATGTGATGCAAACCGGTATGTGCAACCTAATCATTGGTACCAGCGGAAGCGGAAAAACAGTATTGCAAAAATGCCTGGTAGGTTTACTTGAACCCGATGCTGGAGAGATCATTTATGACGGCAACAGTTTTACTGAAATGCATGATGAGGCAAGAAAAGAACTGCGGCAGCAGATCGGTATGCTGTTCCAGGGATCTGCTTTATTTGACAGCATGACGGTTCAGCAAAACATCATGTTCCCGCTGGACATGTTCACCAAACAAAATTTTCCAGACAAACTGAAACGGGTAAACGAAGTATTGGCAAGGGTGAACCTGACCGATGTAAATAAAAAATATCCTGCAGAGCTGAGTGGCGGAATGAAAAAAAGAGTGGGTATTGCCCGGGCGATCGTATTGAATCCAAAATATTTATTTTGTGATGAACCCAACTCCGGACTTGATCCGCAGACTTCCATGGTGATCGATAAACTCATCTACGACATCACCAAAGAATTCAATATGACCACGGTGATCAATACACATGATATGAACAGTGTAATGGAGATCGGTGAAAATATTGTGTACTTATATGATGGTCAAAAAGAATGGAGCGGCAATAATAAAGAGATCATCTTTTCGAAAAATAAACTGCTGAACGAATTCATTTTTGCTTCGGAATTTTTGAAAGATGCCAAAGACATGCGCATGCTGGAAGCCAAAGGAAAGATCAGTGATGACAGGAATATGGATGAGTTGCTGAAGTAAGGCAGGGCCTCCCCAAGCCCCTCCAAAGGAGGGGTTTCAGAAGACTCTATAAGATCAATCAGTTTTTATTTATTGATTGTACAGGAAGTGATTGCAGATTTAAAAGTTGAACAGAGAAATATTGTTGAACGGAGCGTCGCCAATGAAGTCCAACCAGGGATATACAGCTGGCAACCAAAATATTCTCTTTCCACAATACCCCATCTCCCCTATCTTTGCGGCAATTATTAATTTTTAATTATTAATTCTTAATTAAAAAACCATGTCAGTTCTCGTTAATAAAAATTCCAAAATAATTGTACAGGGTTTTACAGGTACGGAAGGTACATTTCATGCCACCCAAATGATCGAATACGGCACTGATGTAGTGGGTGGTGTTACGCCGGGCAAGGGTGGAAGTACTCATCTTGATAAACCCGTTTTCAATACAGTTGCGGATGCGGTTAAATCTACCGGTGCCGACGTGAGCATCATTTTTGTGCCTCCCGCTTTTGCTGCTGATGCAATAATGGAAGCTGCTGATGCAGGGATAGCCCTGGTAGTATGTATCACCGAAGGCATCCCGGTACAGGATATGGTGAAAGTGAAAAATTATCTTCAAAATACAACTACAAGACTGATCGGTCCCAACTGCCCCGGTGTGATCACAGCAGATGAATGTAAAGTGGGTATCATGCCCGGCTTCATTTTTATAAAGGGAAGGATCGGCATTGTTTCAAAAAGCGGAACACTTACGTACGAAGCAGCCGACCAGGTAGCGAAAGCAGGATTAGGAATTTCTACTGCAATCGGTATTGGTGGTGATCCTATCATTGGAACAACAACAAAAGAAGCTGTGGAATTATTTATGAATGATACTGAAACGGATGCCATTGTAATGATCGGCGAAATTGGCGGAGGCATGGAAGCAGAAGCAGCTTATTATATTAAATCAACCGGGAATAAAAAACCTGTGGTTGGTTTTATTGCCGGCCAAACTGCCCCCCCTGGCCGCCGGATGGGCCACGCAGGTGCAATTGTTGGAGGAGCCGATGATACCGCTGCTGCAAAAATGAAGATCATGGCCGAATGTGGAATACATGTGGTAGCAAGCCCCGCAGACATTGGCAAGACCATGGCAGAAGTATTGAAAAAATGAATTGATAAAAAATAAAAATTTAAAAGCCCGAACATGATTCGGGTTTTTAATTTTGAAAACTCCTCATTCTCCACCCCCTCTCTGCCAGGAGAGGGGGATAAGGGGTGAGACCAAAATACCCTGCATTGGGTAGCTTTAATAAAAATAAATCACCCATCTTTATACACTAAACTATATAATCATGATCATCGTAGTCAATCACAAAATCAACAACCCAACCGATTTCTGGGCCTCCGCCCAAAAGAGTTTACCTGAATTACCCGTAAGCGGCGTAGAAAAAATTATACAGGTAATGCCCAATACTGATATGACAGAAGCTACCTGTGTATGGGAGGCTGATAGTATCGACACCCTCGATGCTTACCTGCGCAGTAAAGTGCACGCATGGAGCGAAGAAACTTATTATGAATTGAATACGGCTGCTGCCATGGGTATGCCGCAATAATTTTATTGATGAGTTTTTAAATTTTTAATACTCCCCATTCTCCACCCCCTCTCCGCCAGGAGAGGGGAATAAGGGGTGAGGCGAAAAAAAAGAACCAGGACTTTCGCCCCGGCCCTTAAAGTATAGCCACAGAAATAAAATTTATTTTTTTACAGGTATATACAGGATCATTTCTTCGTCACCATTATACCTGTACAGCATAGCAGTTTCATTGCAGGCAAAAGTGTATACTTCTTCTTCATTTTTTTTTCTCCTACTTTGTATTTTCAAATGCTGTGCCGCATTGATGGATCGATTACTTAATAAAACGTTAAAGAAAAAAAGTCGCGCCATTTATGCAATTACCATTTCTCCTACATCTCATTACAGGTATTTCGGTACCCCGCGGTTATGCACTGCCCGGAACAAATTGTATCTTGTAATTAAAATAAATTGATCATGTTGTTAAAGAAAATATTGCCTGTCATCTTATTGCTGACCTGTTTTTCACTGTCCATTACTGCGCAATCAAAAGATGATTATGATAAGAACTGGAAAAAAGCGGAAGCCTTTGAAAATAAAGGGCTTCCCAAAAGTGCATTGCAGGAAGTAATCATCATTTACAATATGGCCATTAAAGATAACAATGAGGCCCAGCAGATAAAATCCTGCATGTACCAGATCAAGTACCGCAATATGATCGAAGAAGACAGCCACGAGAATAATATTTTTTATGTAGATACTTTAATTGCAAAAGCAAAAATGCCTGCAAAAAATATTTTATTAAGCATGCAGGCAGAAATGTTCTGGCAATATTTGCAAACCAACCGCTGGAAATTTTATAACCGCACGAAACTGGCCGAAGAAAAAAGTAAAGACATCACTACCTGGAGTATGGATAAACTTTACAGCACTATTTCAAAGTTATTTAAAGCCTCATTAAGCAATAGCAGTATTTTAAAAACAACTCCTGTTGAAAACTTTGATCCGGTTATGATCAAAGGCGAGAATACCAGGCAGCTCAGGCCAACACTCTATGATTTTTTGGCTCACCGGGCACTCACATTTTTTATGAATGATGAGGCCGACCTCACCAAACTTGCCTACCAGTTTAAAATAAATGATGCTGCAGCATTTAGCCCTGCCAGTGAGTTTATCAATACTTCCTTCAAAACAAAAGACACCGCCTCACTGCAACATAGCGCCCTGTTGCTTTTACAGGACATCTTAAAATTTCATTTGAATGATGCCAGTCCGGATGCCTTAATAGATGCAGACCTGGTAAGATTGAACTTTGTAAATTCAAATGCGGTGATGGAAGGAAAAGAAAAATTGTATGAAACAGCGCTGCTGCAAATTGAAGAAAAATATACAGATAACCCGGTCATGGCAGAAGCCATGTATTTAAGAGCATACATTTATTTCAACCGTGGAACAGGTTATAAACCACTTACCAAAACAGAAAATCAATATGAAATAAAAAGAGCCAAAGAACTGGCTGAAAAAGCATTTGCCAGGTTCCCGAAATCAGATGGTGGTATCAATGCCGCCAATCTTATTAGCCAGATAAAGGAACCTTCTTTGAACATGATAACAGAAAAAGTAAATATACCCGGACAGGCATTCCGCTCGTTGGTGCAATATAAAAATGTGAAGACATTATATCTCCGTGTCATTAAAACATCGAGGAATGAGATCAAAAACCTGGACAGAAAAGATTATGAAAAATTATGGAAGGGCTATACCGATCTGAAGCCATTGAAAAGCTGGAGTATTTCCCTGCCCGATCTACAGGATTACCAGCAACACGCTACAGAAATAAAAGTGGATGATTTGTCAAATGGTATCTACATCATACTCGCAAGTATTGATCAGGATTTTTTGCTTTCTAAAAATATCATTGCCAGGGCAGTCACTTATGTAAGTAATATCAGTTATATCCATAACAACAATAATGAATATTATGTATTGAACCGCGATAACGGGCAACCGCTTCCCAATACACAGGTGCAGGTTTGGGAAACAATATACAATTACCAGGTCAGCGCTTATGAAGAAAGAAAAGCAGAGAAATATACAAGTGATAAGAACGGGATGTTCAAATTTAAATACAGCAAGGATTACCGTAATTTTTTAATGCAGTTCAATTATGGCGATGATGAATTATTCATGGACGAAGCGGGCTATTACAGCAACTATAATGATTACATCCCGGTAACAAAACCACAAACATTTTTATTCACGGACCGTTCAATTTACCGGCCCGGGCAAACCGTTTACTTTAAAGGTATCGTTGTACAAAGAGAAACCAATGTCATAAAAAGCAGCGTTCTTCCCAATTTTACAACAAAAGTATTTTTAAGAGACGCCAATAACCAGAAGTCTGCCGAAATTACCGCAACCGCTAATGAATTCGGAAGCTACAAAGGCTCATTCAAATTACCGGAGGGATTGCTGAACGGGCAATTCAGTTTACTGGATACTGCCACAAATGGGATGATCATTTTTAACGTGGAAGAATATAAACGCCCTAAATTTTTTGCTGAGATACAGAAACCAAAAGGCACTTACCGCATAAATGACAGCATACATGTTACCGGTACTGCAAAAGCCTATGCAGGTAATAATATTGACGGAGCAAAAGTAAAGTATCGCGTGGTACGTAAAGTGCGTTATCCCTGGTGGTGGGAATGGGGTTATTTCCGAGGTGGTTTTGGAAAAAATGAAGAAGTGGAGATTACCAACGGAGAAATGGTTACCGATGCCAGAGGAGAATTCAAAATAACATTCAAAGCATTGCCGGACGAAAGCGTGGATAAAAAAAGTCAGCCCGTTTTTAATTATGAAGTGAGCGCTGATATTACCGACATCAATGGCGAAACCAGGAGTGGCAATACTTCCGTGGCGGTAGCTTACCAGATGCTGCAACTGAATATCAATATGCCCGACCAGGTGTTGGCCGACAGTTTAAAAGAACTGAATATAAGCAGTACCAACCTCAATGATATTTTTGAAAAAGCAAAAGTGAATGTTACCATTCAAAAAGTTCGATCCGCAACAAAGATCTTCCGGGAAAGATTATGGGATATGCCCGACCAGTTCATGATGAGCAAAGATGAGTACTATGGCTACTTTCCCTACGACGTGTATAAAGACGAAGACAAGGTTCAAACCTGGCCATTGGGTGATAAAGTTGCAGACATTATGGATAGTACAGCTGAAAATTCAGCATTCAAAATTCAAAATTCAAAATTTGACGGCGGCTGGTACAAAATTATTGCCATCACAAAAGATAAAAATGGCGAAGAAGTGAGGGCGGAAAAATATATATTAGTCCTGAGCGGAGTCGAAGGAGCAGTAAGCAAGGGTTCGGGCGTAGCCGGGAACCCGGTAACAGTAACGATACCACGAAGTACGTATGAACCTGGAGAAAAAATAAAATATAAAATTTCTACAGGTTTTGATAATGTATGGCTCATTCATACCATTACCAAAATGGACAGATCAGATCATACTTCTTATCAAATGATCAGTTCATCCCAACCTTATCAAAATGAAATTACGGTAAATGAAACCGACCGTGGGGGAATAGCCACCAGCTATGCTTTTGTTCAGCACAACAGGGTGTATAAAGGCAATCCCGGTTTTGATATCCCCTGGAGCAATAAAGAACTCCATATCAGTTATGAAACTTTCCGGGATAAATTATTGCCCGGTAGTGAAGAAAAATGGAAAGTAAAGATCAGCGGCAATAAAGGAGAAAAAGTTGCAGCAGAAATGCTGGCCGCCATGTATGATGCAAGCCTCGACCAGTTTAAACCGCATGGGTGGAGCAGTTTAAACGTATGGCCCGCATTATATACAACGGTGAACTGGATGGAAAATGGATTTACAATCATAAACTCACAAGAGTATAATAACAGGGAGTATGATTATTTAAATGTACCGGTCAAAACCTATGATATGCTCAATAATATCTATGGAGGATATGAGAGATATTACGGGTATGATGAAATAGGAGTATCAGCAGGTAAGACTTATTATTTAGCTAATACGGTTAGCCCGCCGCCTTCGCCTTCAATACGTATGCGTGGAACGATGAAAGCAGCCGAGAGCGAGGATATGGCAGATTTTAGCAAGGTCAATAAAAAAGTAGCGGGCTATACAAAAGACAGGGATGGAGATGGTTTGGCTGATAAACCGGATATAGACAGCAGGAGTACAAATAATCCGCAGGGAACCGGCAATGCCAATATCCAGGTGCGCAAAAACTTTAATGAAACGGCATTCTTTTTCCCCGACCTGCATACAGATGCAGATGGCAATGTAGAATTCTCTTTTACGATTCCAGAAGCATTAACGCAATGGAAAATGATGACGCTGGCACATACCAAAGACCTGGCGAGCGGGTATTCAGAAAAAACAACCATCACACAAAAACCTTTAATGATTCAACCCAATGCACCGAGGTTCATGAGAGAAGGCGACCACATGGAATTCACTGCAAAAATCGTAAACCTTGGCGATAGTGAAGTAACCGGTATGGCACAACTGGAATTACTGGATGCTGCAACAAACAAACCTGTTGATGGCTGGTTTAAAAATGTATTCCCTTCTCAATATTTTACCATTGCAGCAGGGCAAAGCTTTGCAGTAAAATTCCCAATGGAAATTCCGTTTAATTTTAATTCCGCATTAACCTACCGGGTAAAAGCCATTACAAAGGCTAACGGTAAGGGAGAAATTTTTTCAGACGGTGAGGAAATGGCACTCCCCATATTAACCAACAGGATGCTGGTAACAGAATCCATGCCCATTAACCTCCGCAATCAAACCACAAAAAGTTTTAAGTTTGAAAAATTACTGAACAGCAGCTCCAGCAGCACCATCAGTAATCATGCGCTAACGGTGGAGTATACCAGCAATCCCGCCTGGTACGCCGTGCAGGCCCTGCCCTATTTAATGGAATATCCTTATGAGTGCGCAGAGCAGACCTTTAACCGCTATTATGCCAATACCCTGGCATCCTATATCAGCAATTCCATGCCAAAAATAAAAACCGTTTTTGAGCAATGGAAGAATTTTGACACTGCAGCCTTGATGAGTAACCTGCAAAAAAATGAAGAATTGAAATCAGCCCTGTTGCAGGAAACACCATGGGTTTTGGATGCACAGAACGAAAACCAGCAAAAGAAAAATATTGCATTGCTGTTCGACATGGTACGGATGAGCAACGAGCAGGACAAGGCCCTGAACAAACTCAAAGAAATGCAAAGTTCCAACGGGGGTTTTGTATGGTTCAAAGGTGGCCCCGATGACCGCTACATGACGCAATACATCATCACCGGCATCGGCCATTTAAGAAAATTAAATGCGCTTACGGAAGACAGTTATAAAAAGATCAGGAGCATTGTGGATAAAGCCATTCCTTATCTCGATAAAAAAATAAAAGAAGATTATGATGACCTGCTCAGGTATAAGGCCATTTTAAAAGATAATAATCTCGGGTATACAGAAATTCAGTATTTATATATGCGCAGCTTCTTCCCAGAATATAAAATTGCGGATGCTTCACAAACTGCGTATAACTATTACCGTGGGCAATCACAGAAATACTGGCTTTCCAACAGCAAATACATGCAGGCGATGATCGCACTGTCTTTGTCCCGTACAAAAGATGATCACACACCCGGCGCTATCATAAAATCCTTAAAAGAAAATTCCATCAGCCGGGAAGAAATGGGCATGTACTGGAAAGAATGGAATACGGGCGGCTACTATTGGTATGAATCACCGATAGAAAGCCAGGCCATGATGGTGGAAGCATTTACGGATATTGATAAGAATACCGCTACCATCGATGACCTGAAAACATGGTTGCTCAAACAAAAACAAACACAGAACTGGAAGACCACCAAAGCCACGGCTGAAGCCTGTTACGCTTTATTATTAGGCGGCAGCAACTGGCTCTCCGAAGAAAAAACCGTAACCATAAACTTAGGCAATACGGTTATTAAAAGCACCGATACACCAACAGAAGCTGGCACCGGTTATTTTAAAAAACGCATTGAAGGAGATAAAGTAAAACCAGAGATGGGAAATATAACAGTCACTACAAATTTAGTAGGGTCTAAAGTTCCTCCGCCGATTGGCGGAGGCGGAGGGGGTAGTTGGGGTAGCGTCTACTGGCAATACTTCGAAGACCTCGACAAGATCACGCCGGCAGAAACACCATTGAAACTGAACAAAAAATTATTCATAGAAAAAAATACCGACAAAGGCCCCGAATTGGTTGCCATTGCCGACGGTGCTGAATTAAAAGTTGGTGATAAGGTAAAAGTGCGCATTGAATTGCGTGTAGACAGGGACATGGAATATGTGCACATGAAAGATATGCGGGCAGCCTGTATGGAGCCCACCAATGTGATCAGCGAGTACAAATACCAGGGTGGTTTAGGTTATTACGAAAGCACCAAGGATGCCAGCACCAATTTCTTCTTCGGCTGGTTATCCCGCGGCACTTATGTTTTCGAATACGATCTGTTTGTAACACACGCCGGTAATTTCAGCAATGGCATAACAACGATACAATGCATGTACGCACCGGAGTTCACGAGTCATAGTGAAGGGATAAGGGTGAATGTTGAATAACCCCCTCCGCCTCCGCCGCGGCGGAGAAACTGATTATGGAGAAGATCGAAGCGAAGATCAATGTGGAGTATGGCTTTTTTATGAACGGGATCAAACTCCCTCTCCGCCAGGAGAGGGTTGGGGTGAGGCGATAGGATGAGGCTGTTAAACTCTTTTAAATTATCTTTACCACTCAAAATTTTGAGTGGTATTTTTTTGTGACCGGCAGATGTTTTTCATGGCATCATCGTTGTGTCACTCACTTGTACCATATCAGTCTATTCAACATTCAAAATTCAACATTTATAATAAAATGTATAGAACCCATACCTGTGGCGAATTAAGATTAACAGACATCAATAAGCCCGTAACCCTTGCCGGTTGGGTGCAAACCATCCGTAAATTCGGCAGTATCACATTTGTTGACCTGCGTGACCGTTATGGCATCACACAATTATTATTTTCCGAATCTTTAAATGCTGCACTTGATGCTAATCCATTGGGAAGAGAATTTGTGCTGCAGGTAAAAGGAACCGTGCATGAACGCAGCAATAAAAATGCGAATATGCCTACCGGTGAAATGGAGGTCAGCGTCACCGAATTTGAAATTTTAAACAGGTCCGCCATCCCGCCATTTACGATACAGGATGATACAGATGGCGGTGATGAACTTAGAATGAAATACCGCTTCCTCGACCTGAGGAGAAATGCAGTAAAGAAAAATCTGGAGCTGCGTTATTTGATAAACCGTTCAGCAAGAAATTATTTATACGAAAATAATTTCTTCGAGATCGAAACGCCTTTCCTTATAAAATCAACACCAGAAGGTGCAAGAGATTTTGTTGTGCCTTCAAGAATGAATCCGGGCCAGTTCTATGCATTACCACAATCACCGCAAACTTTTAAGCAATTATTAATGATCAGTGGTTTCGATCGTTACTACCAGATCGTAAAATGTTTTCGTGATGAGGACCTCCGTGCTGATCGTCAACCGGAGTTTACACAGATCGATTGCGAAATGTCCTTTATTGAGCAGGAAGATATTATAACCATGTTTGAAGGAATGGTAAAACGGATCTTTAAAGAAGTAAAAAATATAGATTATGCTGAGCCGGTAGAACGCATGAGTTGGGATGATGCCATGTGGCAATACGGTAATGATAAGCCTGATATCCGTTTTGGGATGCAGCTATGCAATCTAAAAAAACCTGCCGCTGTTTTTACGGATAAAAAAGATAATGAAGCATTGATAAATCGCGCAGATTTTAAGGTATTCGATGATGCCGAAACAGTGGTTGCCATCGCTGTTCCTGGTTGCAGTGAGTATTCAAGAAAACAAACAGATGAACTGACCGAATGGGTAAAGCGCCCCCAGATCGGGATGAGGGGGCTGGTGTATATTAAATGTAATGCCGATGGAACTTTTAAGAGCAGCGTGGATAAATTTTATAATGAAGAAAAATTAAACGCCATTGCCGTAGCAGCCAATGCAAAAGCGGGTGACCTGGTCTTAATTTTAGCTGGCGCCGAAGAAAGGACGAGGAAGGCCATCAGTGACCTGCGTATGTACATGGCTGAAAGGTTAGGATTGCGTAAGGCAGATGAATTCAAACTATTATGGGTGCAGGATTTCCCTTTATTTGAATATGATGCGGAAGGAAACCGGTGGGTGGCCCGTCATCATCCATTCACTTCGCCTAGGCCCGACCATATCGAAATCATGATAAACAATAATCCCGCTATTGAAAATGCAGCTAAATACCTGGAGCATCCTTACGCTTCTATTAAAGCCAATGCTTATGACATGGTATTGAATGGAAATGAAGTTGGAGGAGGCTCCATCCGCATCTTTCAAAAGGAACTACAGGAAAAAATGTTTGCAGCGCTTGGCATGAACGAAGCTGAGCAACAACATAAATTCGGGTTCTTACTTGGCGCATTTGAATACGGCGCACCACCGCACGGTGGCATCGCTTTTGGCTTCGACCGGTTATGCGCTATACTAGGTGGTAGTGAAATCATACGCGATTTTATTGCTTTTCCAAAAAATAATTCAGGAAGAGATGTCATGCTGGATGCGCCAGCAAGTATTGATGATAAACAGTTTGAAGAATTGCAGATAAAGCTTGATCTCAAAAGTTAACAGTTAATATTATAGCACTATAATTGTTATTCATGCATGACAGGTTTTTGTTTTACAAGTTATCGTTTATAATAAACATGATCACTCTATTTGCGATCATGTGTATCTACATCATAATTATTGCTAACCCTGAAAATGCTTCTCCACCTAAATTTGCAGTAGTCATTTTCTTTATGGGCACGCTGTTGTATTTGATCAATGACCTGGCAGGCCTAAGCCTGGTAAGAAGGATCCGCCAAAACCTGGATATCTCATGGCAGGTCATGAACCGGTTAATGGTGGCCATTTTTCTTCAGTTTGTCCTGCAATTATTTCTTGCATACGGGTTACTAAAATTAGTTAAGCTTTTATATCCTGTGCGTGCTTACCTCCATTTTTTTTTCACAAAGGTCAACATACTGTCATTCTATATGCTGATAGGGCTGTGCATTATTTTTTTTAGCAGTTCGATCAATATATATGCTACGATCAGGTTGATGCGACTGGCACGGATAATTCAAAATGAGAACAAAGAAATGTTTGAAAACATCGGGTCGCAAAAATGATCCCCCAAACAGGCAGGTTTCCAATAAACTTTTGAAAATCATCTCTTGTCTGTAACTTTAGAAAATGAACATAGCACCTTTAGCTGAACGTTTGCGCCCCTCCACACTCGATGAGTTGGTGGGGCAACAGCACCTAACCGGCAAGGGTAGCATATTACGGACAGCTATCGAAAATGGCAAAGTACCCAGCATGATATTATGGGGCCCGCCGGGTGTGGGTAAAACAACCATTGCAAATATTATTGCCAATACTTTACAGGTTCCTTTTTATTCTTTAAGCGCCATCAGCAGCGGGGTCAAAGAGATCAGGGAGATCATTGATGTATCCAAAACCAAAAGCAATACCATTTTATTTATTGACGAGATCCATCGTTTTAATAAGGGCCAGCAGGATGCATTATTAGGTGCGGTGGAAAAAGGTATCATCACCCTGGTTGGCGCCACCACCGAAAATCCATCCTTTGAGGTCAACAGCGCATTGCTCAGCCGCTGCCAGGTATACATCTTAAAACCACTGGATGAAAATGATCTCATGAACCTGCTGCAACACGCATTACAGGATGATGATACCATCGGATCAAAAAACATTGAATTAAAAGAAACTGCAGCACTCATCAATATCTCCGGTGGTGATGCAAGAAAGTTATTGAACCTTTTGGAATTGGTGACAGATGCGCTCGGCAACAATGCAGTGATCACAGATGATAAGGTAATGGAGATCGCTCAGCAGCGTATAGCCATATACGATAAAAGCGGGGAACAACACTATGATATCATTTCAGCCTTTATCAAATCGATCCGCGGCAGCGATCCCAATGCAGCTGTGTACTGGCTTGCAAGAATGATCGAAGGAGGCGAAGACGTAAAATTCATTGCCCGCCGCCTGCTGATACTGGCCAGTGAAGACATTGGCAACGCCAATCCCAATGCATTGTTATTGGCCAATGCAACATTTGATGCGGTCAATAAGATCGGCTACCCCGAATCAGGGATCATATTATCACAGTGTGTTACTTACCTGGCCAGCTCAGCAAAAAGTAATGCCGCTGTTGTTGCGATTGCAGAAGCACAGGCTGCCGTAAAAAAATATGGCGACCTGCCCGTTCCACTGCACATCCGTAACGCACCTACCAGGTTGATGAAGGATCTCGACTATGGTAAAGGTTACGCCTATTCGCACAACTATGAAAATAATTTTACCGCCCAGGAATACCTGCCTGCGGCAATAAGCGGGACAACATTTTATCATCCCTCCGCTAATGCCCGCGAAGAAGAATTGCGCAGGTTTTTAAAAGCCTTATGGAAAGAGAAATACCGATATTAATAAACGGCCGGGCCGGGCATTCTTAAATGCGATCTTCACTAAAAATTTATTATTCGTATGCAATTGAACTGGATATTTAAAAAATTTGACAAGCTTAGCCCTTCGGAATTATACGCTATCCTTCGCCTGAGAAATGAAGTTTTTGTTATGGAGCAAAATTGCGTTTACCAGGATGCAGATGATAAGGACCAGGTTTCCTGGCATCTTTGCGGATGGAAAGGTGCTGAACTGGTGGCTTATTCCCGTATCATTCCACCCGGTATAGCTTTTGAAGAATGTAGTATTGGCCGGGTGGTGACTGCTCCCGCATACAGGAAAACGGGAGCCGGAAGGGAATTAATGAAAGAGAGTATCGAAAAAGCTTTTATCCTCTTCAACACCAATATCATAAAGATCGGAGCCCAGTTATACCTGAAAAATTTTTATGAATCATTGGGTTTTGTTCAATGCAGCGAACAATACCTCGAAGATGGCATCCCACATATTGCAATGCTTTTGCATAAATAATTCATCATTTAGTACAATATTGAAGCGGGTTATCCGTTTTATCCGTATTAAACTATAATTTTTACAACCTTATAATTCCAGTATCAATTATAGTTGAACTAATATCCAAATTATCTTTATTAAGATAAACTCTGATCCTGATGAAACCACGTTTACACAACTTTGTTGGTAAAACTGTATTGTTACTGCTGATTTGCATCTCCCTTCTCAACAGGTCGTATTCCCAGGCATTTTTATTTGGCACTGATAAATTTAAGGTAGAAACAGGTATCAATTTTGGCCCAAGTTTCTTTTTGGGTGACCTGGGCGGTCATCGTGGCAAGGGTACAAATTTTTTAAAAGACCTTAACCTTGATCTCACAAAAATGATGAAGGGTGCTTTTATCACCTTTTATCCCAATAGCTGGTTAGGATTCAGGTTTGCAGGAGATATTACCTACCTGGAAGGCAGAGACGATATTATTAATACTACCGGTATTGATGAATTATGGCGTAAACAACGTAACCTCGATTTTAAGTCCACTGTACTCGAAGGTTATGCTTGCGTGGAAATATTTCCCACAATGTTTTTTAACAGGAATCCTGAATTTGAACCAAGGCTGAGGCCCTATGGCCTGGCTGGGATCGGGGTATTTCATTTCAATCCCAAAGGTTCACTCACAGATGCCAATGGAAATACAACCTGGTATAATCTTCAACCCCTCCGAACCGAAGGAGAGGGAATGCCTGAATACCCGCTTAGCAAGCCTTACAAACTAACACAAATGAATATTCCTTTAGGCGGAGGCCTGAAATATTATGCATCAGACAGGGTTAATATCAGTATGGAGATATTATACAGGAAAACATTTACGGATTATATTGATGATGTGAGCAAAACCTATGTTGACCCCACGGTTTTTTCAAAATATTTAACCCCAGCGAATGCAGCCATTGCCGCAAAAATATATGATAAGACCATTCCCATCATTTTTCCGGGTATGACGAGGTGGCCGGAAGGCACCCAAAGAGGCGATAAAAAAGATGGTGATGCTTATTTTTCTGTAATGGCAAGGATTGGCATCAGGTTAGGGCCTATTGAATCAAGTTCATTTGCAAAACGTGCAGCAAGACAAACAAGATGCCCTACCGTGTATTAAAAAATGACTAAATAATAATTTTTATTATAAACTTATAAAATGCATCGTGATACGACAGAAATCAACCCCCGAGGATAGCTATGGATATTTTAATATCTGAAGATTACCCCTGAAACCACATTTTTAGATTTCGTTGACATCCTTTGCATTTTTTTTAAAAAGATCCATGTTTATGAGGCATGGATTTTTTTATGCCCATTTATGAGGTAATTGATAATTAAGAATTAATAGTTAAAAATTTTTTCAATTCAGTAGAATCTGCGAAAACCAAATAAACTTATGAATTAAAGGAATTATTAATTTTTAATTATTAATTATTAATTCCTTTTGCCCTAGCAATTCCTTTTTCAAAAAAAGCGCCGTAAAACTTTCCTTTACATCCACCATGTCTTCGGGTACTCCTGCAAACAGGATCCTTCCGCCTCCATCGCCCCCTTCGGGTCCGATATCAATAATATAATCTGCCATTTTTATTACATCCATATTATGCTCTATCACCAAAACGGTATTGCCCCGGTCAACTAATTTATTCAATACATCCATCAAATGCTGTATGTCCTGGAAATGAAGCCCGGTGGTAGGTTCATCCAGTATATAAAATGTTTTACCGGTATCTTTTTTTCCCAGTTCCGTAGAAAGCTTTACACGCTGCGCTTCACCACCACTAAGCGTAACCGCACTTTGTCCCAGTGTAATGTATCCTAAACCCACTTCCTGCAACACTTTTATTTTCCGGAATATATAGGGCACCGCCTGGAAAAATTCTACTGCTTCATCAACGGTCATATCCAGTACATCACTGATAGATTTTCCTTTGTACCGTATCTCTAAAGTTTCCCTGTTATAACGTTTACCATTACACTTTTCGCAATGCACGTATACATCTGGTAAAAAATTCATTTCAATCACCCGCATCCCGCCACCTTCACATACATCGCACCTGCCGCTTTTAACATTAAATGAAAAACGTCCTGCCGCATAACCCCTGATCTTTGCTTCGGGCACCGCAGCAAACAAGGTTCTGATATCCGTAAAGAAACCGCAATAAGTTGCGGGGTTGCTTCGCGGCGTTCTGCCAATCGGGCTTTGGTCTACCTCAATTACCTTATCAATATTTTCAAGCCCCTTAATGTTTTTATATTCCAGTGGATTCATTTTGGAATGATAACAAAACTTACTCATCAACGGGTACAGGGTTTCATTGATCAAAGTTGATTTACCACTGCCACTCACCCCGGTTATCAAAATCAACTGGCCCAATGGAAATTTTACATTCACCATTTTCAGGTTATTGCCGCTAACGCCGTTCAGTTCTATAAATTTTCCATTGCCCTTTCTCCGTGCTGCGGGTATCTTAATAGTTTTTGTGCCCAGTAAATATTGAGCGGTTTCAGATCCGGACTGCAATACTTCTTCCGCTGTTCCCTGCACTACTATCTTGCCCCCATGTATACCCGCTTTTGGGCCAATATCCACTAAGTAATCTGCAGCAAGCATAATATCCTTATCATGTTCCACTACCAATACACTGTTGCCAATATCCCTTAAATGCTGCAAGGCACCGATCAGTCGCTGGTTGTCGCGCTGGTGCAGTCCAATACTTGGTTCATCTAAAATATAGGTGATGCCCTGTAACTGGGAACCAATTTGCGTGGCCAGCCTTATCCGCTGCGATTCTCCACCACTAAGTGTTTTAGAAGGCCGGCTTAAAGAAAGATAGGTTAGCCCAACGTCCAGTAAAAACTGCAGGCGTTCCCTGATCTCTTTCAATACATCTTTGGCAATCACATTTTGTTTATCATTTAAGCGCAATTCAATCCCATCAAACCACGCAGCCAGGTTATCCAGGTTCATGGAGCTGAGTTCTGCAATATTTCTTTTATCTATTTTAAACCAGAGGCTTTCTTTTTTTAACCGGGCGCCTTTACAGGAATCACATATTTTAAGTTCCATAAATTTTTCTACCCAATCCCTTAACATGTCTGTGCTTTGCCCCGAGGAGAACCAACGCTTAAGCATAGGAATGATCCCTTCATAACTGCCGGTGAAAAACTGTGGTATCGTGTCATCACTCAGGTCCATTTCCAGCGCCGGGTTGATTTGCTGATCTCCATACAAAAGCAATTCAAGCTGGGCCGCTGCCAGGTCCTGTATAGGTTTGTCTAAATTTATCTTATGTTTTTTTGCAAACAAAACCACTTGCTGAAAAACACTTGCATCACGTGCTTCGCCCAGCGGGGCTATACCTCCTTCTTTTACACTTTTGGTTTTATCAGGTAATACCATATCCATGGCGATTGTATATACATTACCCAATCCTTTACAAACAGGGCAGGCGCCATACGGCGAATTAAATGAAAATGCATTGGGTGAAGGTTCTTCATAACTGATACCCGTATCCTCGCACATTAACTGCTTACTGTATTGCACCACTTTTGCTTCTTCATTGATCAAAAGAAACATCAGGTCTTTTCCCACCTGCAATGCCTTTTGCACACTCTGGCTCAACCTTAACTTCATATCATCGGTTACGGTTAAACGATCTACCACCACTTCAATATCATGTATCTTATAACGGTCAACCTGCATTCTCGGGCTAAGGTCCATCACATCCCCATCTACCCTTACTTTTAAATATCCCTTCTTCCGGATATCTTCAAATAATTCGCGGTAATGCCCTTTTCTTCCTCTTACCAATGGCGCCAGTACCGTGATCTTTTTATTATTGAATTTTTTAAAGATATTGGTTACGATCTCTTCTTCACTGAACTGCACCATTTTTTTCCCGGTATTATAGCTGTATGCCTCTCCCACCCTTGCATACAGCAAACGAAGGAAATCATAGATCTCCGTCACGGTACCTACAGTACTGCGGGGATTTTTGTTCGTGGTTTTTTGTTCAATGGAAATTACCGGCGACAGGCCGGTGATCTTATCCACATCGGGCCTCTCCATATCCCCGATGAACTGCCGCGCATACGCGCTGAAACTTTCCATATAGCGGCGCTGGCCTTCGTTGTAAATGGTATCAAATGCCAGGGAAGATTTTCCGCTGCCACTCACGCCTGTAAACACTACTAATTTATTCTTTGGGATCTTAATATCAATATTCTTAAGGTTGTGTTCCCTTGCACCAAATACTTCAATAAAATGATGATGGATGAACTCTGCTTCAGCAGCTTTTTTTTCTTTCGGCATGTGTACTTACTTAACCCAAAGATACAAACAAAATGGAGGACGGTTTATCGCATACAGTTTTGTTTTATTAATTTGCAGGCTCAACTTTTATTGATGGCTTTTAATTTATTTGGAAAGAAAGAAAAGAACCTGCCCCGGGGTATTTTTATTGATAAGACCTATATCAGCACAACCGCAAAAATGAACGCCTGCCTTGACCTGGCAAGGAAAAATCCGGATACTGTTTTCATTACCTGGTTCAGCGAAACCGCGGCAAAATTCAAAGAATTTTTCAGGCAGCACGGAATTGATGAAGCGAAAATCATGGAGGCCCGTGTAATGCACACTGCTTTGCTCCTGCACAAAACACCCGTATTTGCTGAGCATTATCCTTTACATAATAAAGAAATGGAATTGATAAAGAACTGGCCACAGCAGGCGATCGTGGTTTTCAGCGCAATGGATGAACCTTTGTTCAAACATTTTGGCAGCGAAAAAATGATCCCGTTGATGAAAATGCTGGGAATGAAAGAAGAAGAAGCCATTGAACACGCAATGGTCTCCAAATCGATCATTAAAAGCCAGGAAAAAATTGCAAGCCTGGTTGATTTTGAACAAACCGCGAACTCGCAGGGGGAATGGATGGAGAAAAATATAAAATAATTTTGCATCTATAATTCGCTACAGGAAAGGGTTTCAATAGATTTAACAAAAATTATTAAAAAAATAATTTGGAATTCTGAACACGGCTATATTATATTTGCAGCAGTTCTTTAGTTATCACTTATCAAGAAAGGCAGAGGGTAATGGCCCGATGAAGCCTTGACAACCAGCCATGGTTCGTGTCTCACGAACCATAGCAAAGGTGCCAATTCCATCCCGATTTTATCGGGACAGATAAGTCAGATTCAAAGCTTAAAAAAATATCTGCAAAATATTAAAAGCTCATCTGATTTATCGGGTGAGCTTTTTTTTTTCATTCATTCCTTCATTGCCGTTGGCTTAAGCCAACGGCAATGAAGGAATGAATGAATGAAAATCTCCCCGGTAATATGCTCTCCTGGTAAGTTGATGAACAGAACCTGTTTAACAAATATTCATCAAACTTAAAAAAACAAAAAGATGAGCAACGCAACACAATTGATCCACAGCATTCCCGTAGATCCTTTAACCGGTAGCATTTCTGTTCCCATTTATCAAACCAGCACTTTTGTTCAGGAATCGCCGGGCGTAAACAAAGGGTACGATTATGCAAGAACAAATAACCCCACCAGGGCAACACTCGAAAGCATCATTGCACAATTAGAAAGAGGAACCGTGGGTATCGCATTCGGCAGCGGACTGGCAGCCATAGACGCAGTTGTTAAATTATTGAAAAGCGGCGATGAGATCCTGGCCGTAGATGATATTTACGGCGGCGCATTTCGTTTGTTTACCCATGTTTACGAAAAATTCGGCATCAGAATAAATTATGTCGATACTACTGATGTAGAAAATGTTTTCAATGCCATCACTCCCAACACCAGGCTGATCTGGCTGGAAACACCCACCAATCCTACATTGAAAATATCCGATATAGCCGCGATCGCAAAAATTGCAAAAGCCAATGCCTGTTTACTTTGTGTGGATAATACTTTTGCTTCACCCGCCTTACAACAACCGCTTTCGCTGGGCGCCGACCTTGTAGTACATAGCGCAACAAAATACCTGGGCGGGCACAGCGACCTGATAGCGGGCCTTGTTGTTGCAAAAGATACCACATTGGGTGAAAAAATAAAATTCATTCAAAATGCAAGCGGCGCCATACTTGCCCCATTCGATAGCTGGCTGGTCATCCGTGGTATTGAAACACTGCATCTGCGGGTGCAGCAGCATTGCCGCAATGCACAAGCGATCGCGGAATACCTGGAAACGCATCCTGCAATTGATAAAATATTTTATCCCGGTTTAAAAAATCATTTGAACCATGAAGTGGCAAAAAAACAAAGCAAAGGTTTTGGTGGCATCGTTTCTTTCACATTGAAAGATGATACCGAAACAGCCGCTACTGCTTTTGTAACAAGTACACATTATTTTAAACTGGCAGAAAGTTTGGGAGGTGTAAAGAGTTTACTCTGCCATCCTGCGCAAATGACACACAAAAGTATTCCCACAGAAAAACGCAGGGTCGCGGGTGTTGCTGACAGCCTCATCCGCCTTAGCGTTGGACTGGAAGAAGTGGAAGACCTGATCGCTGACCTGGAACAGGCATTTGAAAAAACGAATTCGCCCTGTCGGCGGTTACAAACCCCGACAGCGGCATTGTAGAATATTATTTTTTTATACCAGCCTCGGTGCATAGCCCTGCTTCGGTTGTGTCACTCACTTGTACAATAAAAAATCTTTCAACGCTTCCTGTTTGTATTAATTCGTGTAATTCATAAAAATTAGTGTAATAAAAATATCATGGCAAAAAATAACAGACTAACCCTCGGCCTCTTCGGCTTCGGTACGGTAGGAAAAGGATTATATGATGTACTGCACAGTACGCCTACATTGCAATCATCAATTAAAAAAATATGCATAAAAGATCCTGCAAAGAAAAGAAGTATTGCCGCCGATCATTTTACAACGGATGCCGCTTTGTTATTAAATGACGAAAATATCAATGTAATTGTTGAACTCATTGATGACGCCGATGCAGCATTTATAATCGTAAAAACCGCGTTACAAAATGGCAAGGCTGTGGTAAGTGCCAATAAAAAAATGATCGCTGAACATTTTGAAGAACTGCTGCAGCTGCAGGAGCAATACCAAACACCCTTTCTCTATGAAGCCGCCTGTTGCGCCAGTATGCCCATCGTGCGCAACCTGGAAGAATATTATGACAATGACCTGCTGCGGTCAATACGCGGCATCATCAATGGTTCCACCAACTTCATCCTTACCAAAATGTTTGAAGAGCAGTTGCCATTTAGCCAGGCATTATTATTGGCGCAGCAATCAGGTTTTGCGGAAAGTGATCCCCGGCTGGATATCGGGGGATCTGATGCTGCAAATAAACTTTGTATTTTATTGGCCCATTCTTTTGGTGTGATTGCAAAAAAAAACCATTTTATTTTTAATGGAATTGAAAATATTTCTTTACCCGATGTCAAGGTGGCTAAAGAAAAAAAATACAGTATAAAATTAGTCGCCAATGCGCAAAAATTAAATAACGGTAAGCTGGCAGCATTTGTACTTCCGCAGTTTGTAACACCCAAGGACGAATTATTCTACGTGGAAAATGAATTTAACGCGTTGACCACAGAAAGCGCTTTTGCCGACAAACATTTTTTTAAAGGACGGGGTGCAGGTGCCTTCCCTACGGCTTCTGCGGTATTGAGTGATATTTCGGCATTGCGGTACAATTACAAATACGAATATAAAAAAATACATCACCAAACCGATACCGCAATCACAAATGATTATTACCTGAAGGTTTTTATCAGCGTGGATGATATTGAAAAGATCAGTAAAGATGATTTTGAATGGATAGAAGAATGGCACAACGGATTTAAGTATAGCTGGCTGGTCGGGATCATCCATGCTTCAAAATTATTTTATTACGATTGGTGGAAACAGCCGGGCGTATCACTGATCCTTTGCCCGGAGCCGGTTATTGAAACCATTGATTATAAAAAGATCAGCAAACGAAGCCTGGAGCTTGCAGGTGTGGTATAAATATTTTTTGGTTTATAGTTGAAAAGGGGCGCACTTTATTGCTTGCCTTTTTTATTCTTTACCCTGGCCAGTGTTCGCACTAAATAAAACATGATGCGCTACGATGCCGAATTTATTCCTTCGGATATAAATTTTGTGAGAAAAATTGCTCTCGCAGATCTCTGATTGCTTATTTCCCGGCTTTTTTGTTAGTATCTTTTCTGAAAATTTACTGATATGATCAGCTATTATTTTAATCTTTTTGGCGTTGTAATGTTTGCCATTTCCGGAGCTTTGGCAGCATCCGATAAAAACATGTATAAAGACCTCTTTGGTTTAAGTTTTACCGGCTTTGCCACGGCGGTTGGCGGAGGTACATTGAGGGATATCATTTTAGGGGCGCATCCCATTTCATGGGTGGCGGATAATAATTATCTGATCGCCATCACTGCAGGAATTGTGCTCACTGTTATTTTCAGGAAACAACTGGTAAAGATCCCGAAGATATTACTGGTCTTTGATACCATTGGCATCGCCATATACACGATCATCGGGATGGAAAAGGCGCTGGCAATGAATGTTGCACCACTGGCGGCTGTGGTGATGGGATTGTTTACCGCAGTAATGGGAGGAGTGATCAGGGATACGCTTATCAATGAAATACCGCAGATCTTCCGAAAAGAGATCTATGCCACAGCCTGTATTGCGGGGGCATTGGTTTACCTGCTGCTCAAATACTCTTCTTTGCCTGATATATGGTGTGCTGTGATCAGTATCGTTACCATTATTATTGTTCGTTTGGCAGCCATCAAATTCAAATGGTCGCTTCCAAAATTTGAAGTGTGAGATCAAAAAAATTATTGAGAGATATAATTTTTTAAGTGTTCAATAGTTTCCTTTTGTGATTCAATAATCGCATTTACCACATCACCAATGGAGATCATTCCCAATACTTTTCCGTCATCTACAATAGGCAGATGACGGATGTGTTTTTCAGTCATCAGTTCCATGCACTTTTCGATAATATCATCCGGGCTTACCGTGATCACCTTTTCCGTCATGATCTCTTCCACCAATGTTTCCCTGGATAGTTTTCCTTTTAAAACTATTTTCCGGGCATAATCCCGCTCGGATAATATGCCCTTCAATTCATCATTTTCCATTACCATTAATGCACCGATATTTTTTTCTCCCATGATCCTTACAGCCTCATACACGGTAACCTTGCCTGTTACCGAAAATATTTTGTGACCCTTAACCTGTAAAATGTCTGAAACTTTCATACGCGATTTTTTTGTGAACAATGATAATGCTGCTTGCTGCATGGAAAACCCGGCAATGAAGTTAAGATTTTTTTTCAGGCAATTACACGGAGTTTTTCTTTCCCCATACATTGCTATGAAATGAACAAATACCCGGGTAAGTACCGAATCGTTCATATTAAAAAGTTAACACAATTATTGCATTCAATTAATTGAATCATTCAGCAGGATTAAGCCCGCTTTATCGTACTTTTGCATCTTGATTTTCCAATCACCCGGGCTTCAATGCATATAAAAAAAATTTTCAGGATAACTTTTCTCATTTGTGGATCTGTATTCACTTTCGTACAAGGTGCAACTGCTCAATGCAGCGCTACTGTGTCAAGTTTTCCTTATCACGAAGGATTTGAATCCGGTGATGGGAATTGGTTTCATGGCGGTACAGCAACGGATTGGGCATTGGGCACACCCACAAAACCGGTTATCAATGCAGCTGCAGCCGGAACAAATTGCTGGATAACGGGAGGCCTTAGTAGCAGTTCTTATAACAATGGTGAAAACTCATGGCTGCAAAGTCCTTGTTTTGATTTTTCTTCACTGGTACATCCCCAGATCAGTTTTTCCATTTTCTGGGAAACAGAGAAAAGATTTGACGGCGCCAACATGGAATACTCCACCGATAATGGCACCAGTTGGAACCTTGTCGGTTCAGTGAATGATAACTCTTGTATTGCAGAAAACTGGTATAATAATGCATCGGTCAATTTTCTTGGTGGCGCCAATGGCTGGTCCGGGAATATTCAGCCCACAGTCGGCTCCTGCCAGGGAGGCAATGGAAGCAACGGCTGGCTCATTGCAAAGCACGACCTCACTGCTTTAGCCGGGTTACCGAGTGTTACATTCCGTTTCAGGTTTGGGGCGGGTACTACCTGCAATGCCTATGATGGGTTTGCCATTGATGAAGTCAATATCACCGAAGCCCCTGCTAACAGCGGTGATTTTTCCTATACGTGTACGGGTAACCGTAATGTTTCATTTGTTAGCGCCACTTCCTTATGCCCTTCTGGTTTTGCATGGGATTTTGGCGACCCCGCTTCGGGGACCAACGATACTTCCACACTGGCCATTCCCACGCATATTTTTTCTGCCGGGGGAACTTATACGGTGACCCTTATCATTACCTATCCAACCGGCCCGCAGGCTATGGCGACACATAATGTAGAAATTCTTGACGTAAATATTAACCCCTTTAAAACCATCCTTTGTAATGGTAGTAAAACGGGTGCTATCCAGGCCATTGTAACCGGGGGCAGTGGAATGTATAATTATAACTGGAATACTGTGCCCCCGCAAACCACGTTTGACCTCAATAATATTGGTGCCGGAACATATACCGTTACCGTGAGCAGCGCTACGGCCTGCAGTACTACGGCTTCCTATACATTGATGGAGCCTTCTGCCATCAGTGCTGTAATTGTTCCGGTTGCCGCTACCTGCGGAAATAACAATGGCAGCATAACGGCTACCATTAGTGGCGGTACACCGCCTTTTCAATACACCTGGTCGAACGGAGGAACAACTGCAACCATCAATAACGTCCCGCCGGGCAACTATTCCTTAACTGTACTGGATGCCAATGCCTGCAGTTTTACAAAAAATAATATCGGGGTTGCTGATATTGAAACCCCCGTTGCTGTTTCTCTTGGAAATGATACCAGTGTATGCAAAGGCGAAATGCTGGTACTTAATCCAGGGCCGTTTTCATCCTATGTATGGCAGGACAACAGCCGAAACCCAACGTTTACGGTTACCAGCTCCGGAAATTATTGGGTAAAGGTTACGGATGGTACAGGCTGCAGCGGCACAGATACCATCAATGTGATCGTGGATTGTTCGGGTCTTTATTTTCCTGCTGCTTTTACACCAAATAAAGACAGCCACAATGATTATTTTGGGCCCTTGGGTAGTAATCTTGGATCTGTAAGAAATTATTCATTCCGGGTATATGACCGCTACGGTCAAATGATATTTTATTCAACAGATCCATATGCGAAGTGGGATGGCACTATAAAAGGAGGAGCATTCAATACGGGCGCTTTTGCCTGGTTTGCAACTTATAATATTGTCGGCCAACCAACAAGATCACAAAAAGGGATGGTGCTATTGCTGAAATAAATTAACCGGCTCATCGCCGGGAAGTTTTATTACAAAATATTAAATGTCGAATGTAAAATGTAAAAGTTGAAGTGTTCAATAATTTAAAATTTCTACTGAAATAATACTGCTCCCCTTTTACATTTTATATTTATTATTTTACATTTCTTTTACACATGCCCCTGTGCCAGCATGGCATCGGCAACCCGCACAAATCCACCAATATTGGCGCCTTTTACATAATCAATAATACCTTCGGAATTCGCTCCGTATTGCACACATTGCTTGTGCACATCCTGCATAATGATCTTCAACCGATTTTCCACTTCTTCTCTTGTCCAGCTAATGCGAATAGAGTTTTGCGACATCTCGAGCCCCGAAACAGCCACACCGCCTGCATTAGAGGCTTTTCCCGGCGCGTACGCAACACCGTTATTTTGCAGTACATCAATAGCCTCCGGGGTACAGGGCATATTGGCTCCTTCGGCCACCAGCATGCATCCATTGCTAACCAATGCCTGGGCATCCTTTTCATCCAGTTCATTCTGTACGGCACAGGGTAAGGCAATATCACATGGAATGATCCAGGGTTTTTTACCTGCATAATATTTGCATCCGTACGTTTCAGCATATTCGCTGATACGGCCGCGCCTTATGTTTTTCAGCTCCATTAGGAAAGCGAGTTTCTCCGTGTCGATCCCTGCAGGATCATAAATAAAACCATCACTGTCTGATGCAGTTACGGGTATGCCTCCCAGTTGTATGACCTTTTCGATGGCATATTGAGAAACGTTGCCGCTTCCTGATACCACTACTTTTTTTCCTTTGATGACTTCGCCTCTTGCCTTCAGCATTTCTTCCACAAAAAACAGCAGCCCGTAACCCGTGGCTTCCGGCCGGATGTGACTGCCACCGAATGAATAGCCCTTACCAGTAAGTACGCCACTGAATTCATTTCGCAGGCGCTTGAACTGGCCAAAGAGAAATCCAATTTCTCTTGCGCCCACACCCATATCTCCTGCAGGTACATCGGTATCTTTATCAATATGACGCGACAGTTCTGTCATAAAACTCTGGCAGAAACGCATCACTTCGTTGTCAGATTTTCCTTTAGGATCAAAATCAGCCCCGCCCTTTCCTCCACCCATGGGCAAAGTGGTCAGCGAATTTTTAAATGTTTGTTCAAATGCAAGGAATTTTAATACACTGAGTGTAACGGTAGGATGAAAACGCAATCCTCCCTTGTATGGCCCAATGGCGCTGTTCATCTGCACCCGGTATCCCCGGTTCACACGGTAATTGCCTTCATCATCCATCCAGGGTACCCGGAAGATGATGATGCGCTCTGCTTCGATTATGCGTTCCAGTATGGCGGCTCTTTTGTATTTCGGATGTTCTTCTATAAAAGGAATGATGGCCTGTGCCACTTCATACACAGCCTGGTGAAATTCGGGCTGGCCGGGATTACGCCTTTCCACCATTTGCATGAATTTTTCAATAGCAGACTTTTGAGTTGCAATCATATAGCAAGATTTAATCGTTTAGCAATCGTTTAGCGGGTACAGTTACCCCTCAAAAAAAAATAGTGTACCAATGTATAAAATATTTCCGGAAGATTCTATAAATATCTTGTTAAATAACGCTAAATGGCAATTAAGGCAATGTTTGGGGACTAGCACCAGGAATTCTGTTGAACAGTGTTGTGAACTTGTTCTGTTATTCTTTCTCTTTAGTAAAGAGAAAGAATAATCTCACTTGTACGAAATATCCTTGCTGAGCTTTTATCGAAGCGGGTGATGGAACGCAGATTTTCATGATCATCATTATCTATCATGAAAATCTGTGTTCCTTACTTCGCATAGGACAGAGAAAAATAATTTTTATCAGTGATCATTCAAAGGCAGTCCCCTTTTCTGAAACTCAATCCAGTTGAGATATTCGGGTGCAACACGATGTTCTTCCATAGTGATGCAATCATTGACGGGACAAACGAGTTTGCAGAGGTTGCAGCCCACACATTCATCCTCTTTAATGCTGTAGGTGTTGTAAGGATTCCCATATTCAAGATTAATGGATTGATGTGATGCGTCTTCGCAGGCAATATAACAGAGGCCGCAGTGGATGCATTTATCCTGGTTGATCTTTGCAATAATATGATAATTGATATCGAGGTCTTCCCAATGTGTAATTTTATCAACAGACTTACCGATAAAATCCTCCAGTGTTTTAAATCCTTTTTCATCCATCCAGTTATTCATCCCTTCACACATGTCTTCCACGATACGGAACCCGTAGGTCATCACCGCCGTACATACCTGCACGTTAGTTGCGCCCAGCAGCATGAATTCCACGGCGTCTTTCCAGTTACTAACGCCACCGATACCCGAAATGGGAACCGTGGATGTCACCGGGTCCTGCGAAATGGTAGTGAGCATTTTTAAGGCGATGGGTTTTACTGCCGGCCCGCAATACCCGCCAAACACCGATTTTCCCGCCACATTAGGATTGGGAACCAATGTATCCAGGTCAATACCTGTTACGGATTGAATGGTATTGATCAGCGACAAGGCATTGGTGCCTGCCTGCACACACGCCTTACCGGTAGGTACGGGAGAATGCACATTGGGCGTAAGTTTGGTGATGACAGGAATATGCGCTGCTTCCATTACCCACTCCACCACCATTTTGGCGATCTCGGGATCTTGCCCAACCGCTGCACCCATACCCCTTTCTGTCATACCATGCGGACAACCAAAATTCAGTTCCAGTCCATGCGCACCGGTATCTTCCACTTTTTTTATCAGTTCATGCCAGCTTTTCCTGTCATTATCCGCCATCAGCGAAATGATCATTGCACGGTCCGGAAAAAGTTGAAGGCATTCTTTTATTTCTTTCAGGTTCAGGTCCAATGGCCGGTCGCTGATCAGTTCAATATTATTAAATCCCATGATCTTGTGACCTCCAAAATCAACAGAAGAGTAACGTGAAGAAACATTTTTTACCTGGCTGCCCAATGTCTTCCAAACCACGCCACCCCAGCCGGCTTCAAAGGCTCGGAGTACATTTATTTTTTTATCTGTGGGCGGTGCACTCGCTAACCAAAATGGATTAGGAGATTTTATGCCGAGAAAGTTTGATGAAATGTCTGCCATTATTTTAAATTTTGAATTCTAAATTTTGAATTATTGGAGTACTTCCTGGCTTGTTTTTACAATTTTTGTTACGATATTAATTATATGTTCAACAGCATTCAAATAAATTGAATAATCAATATCAACCAATTTACTTCTCTCTAAAAGCCGAAGCCAGTATCTTGTTTCTCTTGCCTCTTTTGAAGCAATCGACATTTTAGAAATAAAATCTTTCCTTGACTGAGCAGCTATTGCCTCTTCCACATTCGCACCAATACTGGTAGCACTTCTCAATAATTGTTTAGACAAAATATATTCCTTATTTGCAATCAGTATTTTGTATAAACTGATAATCTGAATTGAAAAGTCAAAAGACATTTCCAATATCTTATTCTCTGTTTTCATAAATGGTACTTAGAATTATGATTCCTTTCTACAATTCAAAATTCAAAATATATAATTCAAAATAGCCCCCGCCCCGTCCTTCCCCGCCTGCACCGCATCCACCACTTCCTTTCCCCCATTCACACAATCACCACCGGCATATACTCCTTTAATATTTGTTGCACAATTACCGTCAATTGAAATTTTTCCATTTGAATTTTTTATCTGATCACTGTTTACCAATTCAGCGAAAGGCATTTGCCCTGCAGCTTTGATCACCATATCCACATCAAGCGAAAATGTTTCCCCGGTATCCACGGGTGAGCGCCGGCCACTTGCATCCGGTTCGCCCAATTTCATTTTACTGCAAACCAATTGTTTCACTTTCCCGTCCTCACCAATCACTTCTTTTGGCGCTGCCAGCCAGATAATTTTACAACCATCCATTTTGGCAATATCCAGTTCTTCCTGGGTGCAGGGTTTTTCATTTTCTGTTCTCCTGTACACCAGCGTAACTTCGTTTGCGCCTAACCGTTTCGCCTGGGTGGCCGCATCAATTGCGGTCATTCCCATGCCGATCACGGCAACATGATCGCCCACCTCCACTTTATCAAATCCTTTTTCCCTGATGTTGTAAATAAATGTAATGGCATCTTCCACACCGGCAAACGCTTCACCGGGAATATCCAGTTGCCTCGCCAAACCCACGCCAATACCAAGGTACACGGCATCATAGTTTTCCTGCAGGTGTGCCAATGAAATATTTTTTCCTAATTCCTGGTTGTATTTTATTTCAATTCCACCGATGGATAAAATATAATTCACTTCATCTTCACAAAATTGCGGCGTTACTTTATAAGCCGCAATACCATAGGTCATGAGGCCGCCGCCTTTACTTTCTTTTTCATAAATGGTCACGTCAATTCCTTCTCTTGATAAGACATGTGCGCAACTTAAGCCTGCCGGGCCTGCGCCAACCACGGCAACTTTTTTACCGGTAGAGGATTTGCGGGTAAATAAGGGCCAGTTTTTTTCCATGGCTTTTTCCGTAGAATAACGTTGTAGTTTTGCAATGGGTATCGCTTCTTCTTCCATTAAATTAAATACACAGGCTCCCTCGCATAATTTTTCTACCGGGCAAACCTTGCTGCAACCGGCTCCCATGATATTGCTGGAAAAAATAGTGTGTGCAGAACCCTTTACATTATCACTTGCAATTTGTTTGATGAACTTCGGCACATTGATGCCGGTGGGGCAACTTTTTGTACATGGCGCATCATAACAATATAAACAACGGTTGGCTTCCACCAACGCAGCATCCTTTGTTTCAAACGGCGGGTGAATGTCGCTGAAATTTTGTTCGTATTGTTCGTTGGATAATCTATTATTTGTAATTGACATAGTTATAATTTGCAAATGTGCAAATATGCAGATGTGCAAAATTCAATTCGGGAGTGCCCAATTGGCACATTTGCAAATTTGCACATTGGCATATTGATTAAAGTTCAACCAGCTTACCATACGTTTCTGGTCTCCGGTCCCTGAAGAACTGCCAGGTGCTGCGTACTTCTTCGATCTTATCCAAATCAAAATCTGCGATCAATAATTCATCATTGTCCTCACTGGCCTGTGCAAATATTTGTCCGCGTGGATCAACAAAATAACTGCTTCCATAAAACTTACCCAGGTTCCAGGGCTTCTCTTCACCAACACGATTGATGCAACCCATGAAATAACCATTCGCCGCAGCATGAGCAGGCTGTTCAAGCTTCCATAGATATTGCGATAAGCCCGCAACAGTTGCAGATGGATTGTACACTATCTCGGCGCCATTCAGTCCCAAACATCTTGCACCATCAGGAAAATGGCGGTCATAACAAATATACACACCCACTTTTGCATATTTGGTTTGAAAAACCGGGTAGCCCAAATTACCGGGCTTAAAGAAAAACTTTTCCCAGAAACCACTGGTATGCGGAATATGATTTTTCCTGTACTTGCCAAGATAAGTTCCATCCGCATCAATGACGGCAGCGGTATTGTATAACACACCGGCCTGTTCTTTTTCATACACCGGCACAATGATCACCATATTATATTTTTTGGCGTATTCCTGCATACGCTCAGTGGTAGGACCGGGAACAGTTTCAGCCGATTCGTACCAGGCCTTATCCTGGCCGGGACAGAAATACGGCGTATTGAAGATTTCCTGGAAGCATAATATCTGCACTCCTTTTTTCCCGGCTTCTTCTATCAGCGGAATATGTTTTTGTACCATCGCTTCCTTGATCTCTGCAATGGTTCCTTCACCTTCTGTTTTGGGCAATGACATTTGGATCAATCCCGATTTAATCATTCTTGGCATCTTGTTTTATTTTAAATGATAAATTTTGAATTTTGAATTAAAGACATTTAAAATTTATAATTCAAAATTCAAAATTCAAAATAATTAAATCTTTGCATCTACTTTCTTCCGTTTTATAAATTTCCCATTCCCCTTTTCCACCAAACATTTTCCTTCATCAATTACTTTCTTCCCTCTCAATAAAACCGTTTTGCATTTACCGGTCAGTTCCCAGCCTTCATAAGCCGAATAATCAGTGTTCATATGATGTGTTGCAACACTGATAGTATGCTGATGATCGGGATCAAATAAAACAATATCAGCATCTGAACCCGGCGCTATACAACCTTTGCGGGGATGCATGCCGAATATTTTTGCCGGGTTAGTACTTAATACTTCCACAAATTTATTCAATGTTATCTTTCCTTTTCGTACACCTTCACTGTATAATAATTCTACGCGATGTTCAATAGCGGGGTGCCCGTTTGGTATTTTTGAAAAATCATCCTTGCCCAATAATTTTTTCTCCCAGGTAAAAGGGCAATGGTCTGTTGCCACCACCTGTATAATACCCTGGTTGATACCTGCCCACAAAGCCGCCTGGTCTTTCTTCTCCCTCAATGGCGGGCTCATCACCCATTTTGCCCCGTCAAAATTCTTTTCATATAATGATGCATCCAATAATAAATATTGAATGCAGGTTTCCACAAATACTTTTTGATTTTTCGCATTATTGTTACGCACTGCATTCAATGCGCCTTCGCAGGTCATGTGAACAATATAACCCGGGCAGCCCGTGTAGCCTGCAATACCTGCAAAGCGTTCGGAAGCTTCCGCTTCGGTTACTTCCGGCTGTGAAAGATAATGATACAATGGTTCCAGTTTCCCTTCGGCACGGTGTTTGGCAATTAAGAAATCGATCATATCCCCGTTGGTGGCATGCACGGTAACCATTCCTCCTCTTTGTTTCACTTCATTCATCAACCCCACCATCTGTTTATCATCGATCATCAATGCGCCTTTGTAGGCCATGAATATTTTGAAAGAGGTGATGCCTTCTTTTTCTACCAGGTCAACAATTTCCTTACAGGTGTGTTCATTAAAATCTGTTACCGCCATGTGAAAACTGTAATCACCCACTGCATTATTATTGGCACGGCCGCTCCATTCTTTGAATGCATCATATAATGAATTCCCCTGCTTCTGCAAAATGAAATCGATCACCGTGGTGGTTCCGCCATACAATGCAGCACGGGTACCGGTTTCATAATTATCGCTGCTGAAGGTTCCCATGAATGGCATTTCCAAATGAACATGCGGATCAATGGCGCCCGGAAAGACAAGTAATCCCGTTGCATCAATTACTTCATCAGCATGTAGGGAAAGGTTTTTCCCGATGGATGAAATGGTTTCACCTTCAATGAAAATGTCTGCCACGTAATTATCTGCAGCAGTGATGATATTTCCGTTCCTGATTAAGATACCCATCTTTTTTATTTTGAATTTTAAATGTTGAATGAATGCAGTACTCATTCAAAATTTAAAATTCATCATTTAAAATAATTTATGATCTCCTTTTCATCAATAAATAATAAATAGCCCCGCTCACCAAAAATCCAACAAACCATGCATAATTATACAATTGCGATACCCATGTGGGGAAAGCTGTGGATGAAATAACTTTTATCTGCAATAAGAAACCCGGCACATTGGGTAAGATACCACATAGCAATGCAATAATAGCAACTTTATTAAATCCGTTTGTAAAACCATACCTACCACTATGTTGGTACAACTCGTCCACATTCAATTGCTGTTTACGAATGAAATAATAATCAGCGATCATGATGCCTCCTATCGGCCCAAGCAAACTGGAGTAGGCGATCAGCCAGGTAAATATATAACCATTGGGATCGGCGATCAGTTTCCAGGGAAAGATCAGGATGCCAACGACCCCGGTGATATAACCCCCCGTTCTGAAATTAATTTTTTTAGGAGACAAATTAGAAAAATCATTGGCCGGACTAACAATATTGGCAGCAATATTTGTGGCCAAAGTGGAAATCGTAACAGCGATCATCGCCGCGCTCACCAATAATTTATTTTCAAATTTTCCTGCCAGTACTACCGGGTCCCAGATGGTTTCTCCATAAATGATAAAGGTGGCTGATGTTACCACCACGCCAATGAACGCAAATAATGTCATCGATGGAGGCAGGCCAATGATCTGGCCTTTGATCTGTGCCTTCTGGCTTTTTGCATAACGTGTAAAATCAGGAATATTTAATGAAAGTGTTGCCCAGAAGCCAACCATTCCTGTTAGTGCCGGAAAAAAATATGCCCAAAATGCTGCGCCGCTCAGTTTGGCCGGTTGAGCAAGAATGGGGCCCAGGCCATGGCCTGCATTAATGGCCCAGAACAATAATGCCAGTGCAGCCAACGGCAAAAAGAATGCCTTGAATACCAATAATTTTTTAATACTCTCTACGCCCAGGTAAACGATGAACATATTCAGCAGCCAGAAAAGAAAAAAACAGATCGCCTGGCCTGTTTGCAAACCAAATGAATCAGGAAAGATCTGTGGCAGTGTGCCTAAAGCGGGGATCCATAACCGTAACATCTGGTACAGGGCAAAACCTCCTATCCAGGTTTGAATACCAAACCAGCCGCAGGCAACAATGGCCCTTAACATCGCAGGTATATTTGCACCCTTCGTTCCAAAGCTTGCCCTGGCAAAAACCGGGAAAGGGATCCCATATTTTGCCCCGGCATGACCATTCAATATCATCGGGATCAGCACCACCGTATTGCCAATAAAAATGGTGAGGATGGCCTGCCACCAGTTCATTCCACCGCCAATGAGTGAACTCGCCAGCATATAAGTGGGTATACATAAACTCATGCTGATCCACAAAGCTGCATAGTTCCAGGTACCCCATGTACGCTTATTCTGCGGGATAGGCGCAAGGTCTTCGTTGATGAGAGAAGATGACGCAGTTATGTTTTGATTATCGGTCATTCATTTATTTTAAATGTTAAATGTTGAATTTTAAATTAAAATGCCTTCTCAATTCAAAATTTAAAATTCATCATTCAAAATAATTCCCGTCTGCAATTTTTATCGCTTCACTGATGATCGCCAGCCCTTCATCGATCTGTTCCTTCGTTACACAAAGCGGCGGCGCTATAAAAATATAATTCCATCTCACAAAAGTGTACATTCCCAGCTCTTTTATTTTTGCAGCCACTTTGTTCATCACGGCCATTTCATCAGGCCTGGCATTGAAAGGCGCCATGGGTTCTTTGGTTGTTCTGTTCTTAACTATTTCTATACATCCCAACAAGCCCGTATTCCTGAATTCACCGATGGAAGGGTGCTGTGCCTTCATTTCTTCCACACGCTGCTCTACATATTTCCCCATTGCTACTGCGTTTTCAATCAATCCTTCATCTTCATAAATTTTCAATGTCTCCAAAGCTGCTGCGCAACTCACAGGATGTGCTGAATAGGTAAGTCCCAGTGCCAATACCGTATCATCAAATTTAGCAGCGATCTTATCACTCACCATCAAACAACCAAAAGGCAGGTAACCACATGTTAATCCCTTGGCCATGGCGATCATATCAGGAATGATATCATGGTTTTGAAAACCAAACCACTTGCCCGTACGCCCAAAGCCGCTCATTACTTCATCCATGATCAATAAGATCCCGTGTTTATCACAAATTGTCCTCACTGCTTTCAAATAACCCACGGGATATTTTAAACAGCCGGATGAGCCGGATTCGCCTTCCAGCAAAATGGCTGCAATATTTCCCGGGCCTTCAAAAGCGATTAAGCGTTCCAGTTGTGCCACGGACTCTTTCAAAAGATTTTCTTCTCCGTATTCCCAGCGATATAATATTGGAATATCAATATGTACAAAGTTGGGGGCTTGCTGTGCATCTACCGGGAGGCGGCGTGGGTCGCCGCTTGCAGCCATTGCACCAATGGAAGCGCCATGGTAAGACTGATAGCGCGCAACGATCTTATGCCGGCCGGTATACAAGCGTGCCAGTTTGATCGCATTTTCAATTGAACTGGCACCACACAAAGTAAAGAATGCCTTGTTGAGATCGCCCGGGCATATTTCTGCCAGTTTTTTTCCCAGCTCACCCCGTACTTTGGTGACGCAACTTGGCGTTACATAGCTCACTTCCTGCATTTGCTTTACCACGGCATCGGTTATACGCTGATTACCATGGCCGATATTCACATTCATCAAGCCGGAAGAAAAATCGATATAGCGCTTGTCGTCATAATCATATAAATAAACGCCTTCCGCATGTTTCACCGCGATGGGCGCAATACCTTTTTGCTTGCTCCAGCTAAACAAAGTATAATCCATATTATTTTGGATGATCTCCGTTGCTTCGGATAATGTTTTTGTATCTGACATTTCTTTTTTATTTTGAATGATGAATTTTAAATTTTGAATGAATGTCATTAATAATTCATCATTCAAAATTTATAATTCAAAATAATAGTTAACTCATCCAATTCACTCCTGCTTCGGCATTCCACTTCGTCGTACTCTTCTTCAGTTTCGTCCAGAATTCAATCGAACTTTTCCCGGTGATATCGCCCACACCAAATTTACTTTCATTCCATCCGCCAAAAGAAAATGGTTCTCTTGGCACAGGCACGCCCACATTCACACCGATCATTCCGGCGCTTGCCCTGTCAATGATATACCTTGCCATGGCACCATTTTGTGTAAACACCGATGCTGCATTGCCATAAGGATTTGCATTTTCAATGGCCAGTGCTTCATCCACGGTATTGGTACGCATGATGGAGATCACCGGGCCAAAAATTTCTTCTGTTGCAACACTCATTCCTGCCGTTACATGGTCAATAACAGTTGGGCCCACATAAGTGCCGTTCTCTTTTCCTTTCACTTTTGTATTGCGGCCATCTACTAAAATTTTAGCTCCGTCTCTTTCAGCTTCACCAATAAATCTTTCTATTCTTTCCTGCGAAGCCTTATTGATCACCGCACCGAGGTTTTCGCCCGGGATGATCTTCTTCGCTTCTTCGCAGATCTTATCAATGATCGCATCCACATTCCCCACGCCGATCATGGCAGATGCAGCCATACAACGCTGGCCTGCACAGCCACTCATGGATGCAGCCACATTTTGTGCGGTCATTCCCGGTATCGCATCGGGCAATACCATCAAATGATTTTTTGCCCCGCCCAATGCCAGGCATCTTTTATAATGAGAGGTAGATCTTTGATAGACGATCTTCGCCACTTTTGTTGAGCCCACAAAGGATACGGCTTCAATGCCGGGATGATCACAGATGGCTTCTACAGTTTCCACATCACCATGTACAATATTAAAGACGCCATCGGGGAGCCCGGCTTCCTTTAATAATTCGGCCAGCCTTCCGCAACTCAGCGGAACTTTTTCGGATGGTTTCATGATCATGCAATTGCCCAATGCAATGGCATTGGGCAGTGTCCAGTTAGGAACCATTGAAGGGAAATTGAACGGAACAATGGAAGCCACCACGCCAAGGGGTACATGCTCTGTCCTGCATTCCACGCCCCTGCTCACTTCCAGTACTTCGCCGGTTACCAGTTGAGGTAAGGAAGTGGCAAATTCGGTGAGCTCTATACATTTTTCTATTTCAGCAACAGATTCGCTGTAGGTCTTGCCGTTTTCTTCACTGCACAATTCAGCCAGTTCTTTTAAATGCTTTTCCAGTAAATATTTGTACCGGAAAAAAACCTGTACCCTTTCTTTGATAGGGGTCTTGCTCCAGGTGGTAAAAGCTTTTTTCGCAGCAATTACTGCATTATCCAGGTCTTTGGGAGTGGACATAGGAACAGTGGACAGTAATGTTCCATCAAGCGGAGAAATCACTTCCATCGTCTTATCTGTACTGGCATTTACAAACTTCCCGCCAATATAATTTTGTAGCGCTTTGTATTTCATGATGTAGTTTTAAACTATAGATTTTGTAGAAAATAAGATATAAAAGTAAAAATAATTCATTTTTTGTCAACATAAAAATAATAATTTTATTTTTTAGTTGCATTTTTGTCATGCAAATAACTACATGCAAAAACCCACCATCATATTAGACGACCTCGATTTTGCCATTTTATCCTGGCTGCAAAAGGATGGCAGAATGTCGTTTACCGTAATTGCGGAGAAGCTTAAAGTATCCATTGGCACTATCCGTACAAGGTTTAATAAACTCATTGAGGACGGCACTATCAATATTATCGGAAGGGTTGATCCGGAAAAAGTAGGTTTTCGGGCTTATGCCCATATTGCAGTATATGTAAGGCCGGCAACATTAAAAGAAAAAATTGCACAGAAGATCGCTAAACTTTCGGAAGTAAGTTTTCTTGCCATGACTTCCGGTGATTATGACCTGGAGGTGGATGCGATGTGCAGGGATAATGACCACCTGGTGCAATTTGTAAATGAACTTTCAAAAATTGAAGGAGTATACCAGACAAAGACAACCATTTACTTCAAAGTATATAAATATGCACAACCCGATCTTAATCTTCTTAAATAACTATGAAAGCAGTTAATAACAATACAACCTGTTGTTATTTTTTCATCAATCCGTCCTTTTATATTTTTCTTTCATGAATTCATAATAAATAAAGCCAAAACGCTCGTACCAGTCGTGTTCTCCATACTGATTTTCGCAATTGCCGATATCATGCAGCGCTTTATCCAGGGTGCCCATCATACCCGTGTATTTATCATCATACGAATGTTTGAAACTTTCATACGCAGCTACAATATCCCCTTTGGCCATTTGCCAGGAAAGACCGGTTACTGCATGTATACCGGAAGCATTGTCTCCAAAAGCAATAGCCCTTTGGTTATAGTTTTTAGTGTTATTGTAAATACAGGATAAGCGCCCCAGTTGCCTTCTTATAAAAGCCAGTTCATTCACAGCGCTTTGATAACAGGTATAACAGCCGCCGCCTTCTTCGCAACTGGTAGGCATCATGGATTGTGCATTGGTAGCAAAATCAGGCTGGCATTCGTTGGGATCCATTGGATTGGTTGCATGATAAAGATCATTCGCACTGTGAAAAACATTTAGAAAGGTATTCATGTGCGCTAATCCTGCTGAAGCCCCTGCAATTGAACCTTGCAAGTCGGACCAACCATTATCATTCCAGCCTCCATTCATGCTTTCCTGTAATGTAGGCCCGTCATCACTGGCCTGCCATACAGAAAAAGTGTTATCATTAATATTTATCTGCGCCATAACACCTATACTGATAAAAACAAGTGCAATAATTATTATTTTTTTCATCGTGAGGTATTTTAATTTAAAAAAATATTTTTAATACAATAACATTCCAATAAACAGGCGTGAACAACTATTCTTTTTTCTTTTTAAATTTAAAGAACAGGAATGCGATCACCAATAACAGTACCCCGATAATGATGTACAGCATATTGTGTTTGAGAAATCCCATTAAGCCACCACCGCCGCCGCCAGGGCTTCCTTTGGAAAAAGGTGAAGGCAGATCAACTTTTACCTCTTCTCCATTCCAGACTACAATCGTATAACCGGCAGGTTTTGTTGGAGCAATAATGCGTAGGCCAATATCACCTTCGGTCTTAAACTTGTCTTCCCAATAACCCTTATCCCCGGTATTGCCTTGCCTGCTTGCAGTTAACCAGTTCTCTTTACAAAGGTCAACTTGTAACGGCACAGATTTATCTTTTGCAGTAACACCTACATATACGGGTGAGTACATACTGAATCCCTTTGCAAAAAAATACATTGTATCAACGACCTGGTTGATAATGGTTACGTTCATCCGCCCTTTTGCCATTGGTTTCTTTGGCGGGTTAACCGGTATAAAGTTCAGTTCAATGGGTTTGATATTCTCATCAAGAGAAAAAGGCTGCGCATGTAATTTCCCGATACCGATCAAACAGATGGTCAGCAAAAGAAAACTGTACCATTTTATTTTTTTTATCATGATCTGATAGTTTATAATTTTTATGATGATGCCTGTTAACTCAGACTTAGTTCAATCTCATAATATAATGTTCTTGTTACAATCGAAATCCCGTCCCTGCAATATGATCATTGTTACACATTTTATAAAGTAAATGGGAAAGTAGTGCGGGTTAAACTTACAAAAATATCAGATTAATAAAAAGCCTTTTAAAAAAATAAATACTGATATAAGTAATCGGTTGCGGGTATTCCACTCTTTTTCAGAAATAAAAAAAACTTGCTGAAATTAATCAATAAGGTGATAGAGGCGGGATGACTACCGAGAGTTCTAACCTTATTATGAAAGAATTAAAGCTGATTTTGGAATGTTTGCCTGTGGCAAATTACTAACACAGAGATACACAATGAAGGCACAAAGTTCACAGAGACGCTTCGTCCTCTTTGTGACTTCTTTGAGCAACTTTGTGGAATAAATAAGTCGGGTAGACTATCTCAGTTCGAACCTTATTATGGAAGAATCGAGGCTGATTGAATGTTTGCCTGCGGCAAATTACTAACACAGAGATACACAAAGAAGGCACAGAGTTCGCAGAGACGCTTCGTGTGCTTTGTGACTTCTTTGGGTAACTTTGTGGAATTCTCAACAATCGGTCAGTAATATGACCGGACTACGACCCGAACTTTAAATTTATTTTATTTCGGATTTTTGCAAAACAAAAAACCCCGCCAATGGCAGGGTTCTTATTTTTTGTCGGGGCGGCAAGATTCGAACTTGCGACCTCCTGGTCCCAAACCAGGCGCGATGACCGGGCTACGCTACGCCCCGAACTATTGGCCATCTTTTTTAAAAATTTCTTTTTTGCAGGAGGGTGGGATTCGATCCGCCGCGGCGGAACAGTTTAACCCATCCTAACTGCTTTGCGGAGAGGGTGGGATTTGTACCACTCGCCGAAACCATTTACCCTAAAGCCTTTCAAAGAGTCTATTAATAATACTCACCGAATTACGAACCGAATAAATTGATACAAATTGACACAATTTATTGGTTGTCATACTCTTTATATACCTCCCAAAACTCTAAGGGCTGCAAATATAGGATTTTTACCTTCGCTACCCAATTAAAACCGCCAGTACCTCATCGACATCAAAACCGGTATAATTACAAAATTCTTTTATGGTAATGAATTGGTGATCTTTCTTTTTTAGGTCCTCCCTGATCTTTTCTAATAACATTCGCCCCCAACGATCACTTTTGCCAGTGATGCGCTGAACATCTTTGGGGTAAACACAGAGCCTTGTGGTTTCGGTTTTCATACACTATCCATACTTCATCCATACTTTAAGCAGGGAGATGCTATACTGCATATATGGTTGAAAACGGAAAACAAATTTAGTAAATATCCTTTTGTATCAATATCGGCAATAAATGCAGATTTCGGCAATAAGTGTTGATATCGGAAGTGGGTTGATGCAACTAACATAAAGGCATACCAGATTTGTGTTGTAAAATAAAAAACGGCTTTATGAAATGTGCCGATGAACATTTCGATTTTCAAAAATTAAATCCTTTGAGATGGCAAAGCAAAAAGGTATAATCAAATTAGAAGGTACTATCGGAGATATTACTTTCTACAAAACAACTCAGGACGGGCACCTGGCCCGGGAAAAAGGCGGGGTAAGCGGTGACCGTATCGCTAACGATCCCGCATTCCAGCGAACCAGGGAGAATGGGGCAGAGTTTGGCAAAGCAGGTAAAGCTGGGAAGACATTGCGTAAATCAGTCCGGGTATTGCTTCAGAATGCGTCTGACAGCAGGATGGTGAGCCGACTGACCCAGGAAATGGTAAAAGTGATCCAGGAAGACGCTACTAACCCGCGTGGCTTGCGCAACGTGATTGATGGGGAGGCTGAAATGCTGGAAGGCTTTGAGTTTAACAAAAATGGGAAACTCGGTGCTACGCTTTTTGCTCCGTATACTCCAACCATTGACCGGGTTGCCGGAACATTAACAGTTGACATCCCTGCATTTGTTCCGCAGAACCTAATTGATGCACCGGGAGGGACCACGCATTTCAAAATCGTTTCTGCAGGTGCGGAGATTGATTTTGAGAATGACAAATTTGTGGTTGATACTAAGGAAACTGCCGTGTTACCATGGGATGTAAATGCAACAGCTGTGATCAACCTGGCTAATGTAGTTACCGCAAACAGCACACATCCTTTGTTCCTGTCACTTGGTATTTCTTTTTACCAGCAAGTGAACGGACAGATGTATGCGCTGAAAAACGGCGCCTTTAATGCCTTGGCATTGGTGAAAGTATTGGGACTGTAA
>OLKZ01000136.1_pt1 | contig 45054 bp, 37 predicted proteins | sample 1604431 | NCBI WGS metagenome assembly OLKZ01 (sample SAMEA104055714, study PRJEB20765) | soil metagenome | isolation source: soil
AATGCAATGCAGGCTTTAGCCAAATTAAAAATTAAACCGACCCTTATGTCATTTGTAAAAATCTGGGTTCATACCGTATTTGCAACCAAAAACCGGGAACCTCTGCTCCCCGCAGCAATAAGATATGATGTGCAGGATCACATTATTGGTAATTGTAAAGACAAAGAAATATTTCTTCAGGCAATAAATGGTTATACAGAACATCTACACTGCCTTATTTCTTTAGGAAAAGAGCAAACCATCTCTAAAATTTTACAACTCATCAAAGGAGAATCTTCTTATTGGATCAATAAGAATAAGCTGATACCGGAGCAATTCATGTGGCAGGATGATTACTATGCTGTTTCGGTTAGTGAATCACAGGTAGAAAATGTAATTCGTTATATTAAAAACCAGGAACTCCATCATGCCAAAAAAACATTTGAACAGGAAGTGGAAGAATTTATGATAAAATATGGATGGGCAAAACTAAAATGACGTCCCCGCCTTCATTGCTGTTGCCTTCATTGCCGTTGCCTTCATTGCCGTTGCCTTAAGGCAACGGCAATGAAGGCAACGTTTCATCAGCAGCGTTGTGAACCGGGGCTGAATAGTTAACGCAACAGAAACTATTGTTCGCACATTAAAAACTGTGTATATTTATAATGAATTTTATTTTTCTACACTATACTCCAGAAAATGCCCGGTACGTTCAAGAAGATAACTTCACTATTGGCTCTTCTGCTCGTTGCAATTCCATTCATTTTTTCAATTTGCTATACAGTATTGCTGGCCATCAATAAAGACAGGGTATCAGAAGACCTACAATCCGAACAACTTCAAATAGTAACTGTTTCTGGAAGCGATATAAAATGGATCATTCCCGGAAAAGAAATATCAATAAAAGGAAACTTATTTGATATTAAATCATATCAATACATGGGGCAAAAAATGGAGATCACAGGATTATATGATGAAGAAGAAGATAATATCCAGGAAATGATCGCCCAATTCTTCAATCAAAATCACCATGGAAACGCAGCCACCAATCTGGCATTCGTTAATTTATTGTTTCAACCCTTATTTTCTGAGAAAAGCATCCCTTTTGAAAATAACTGCAAGGTCATTTTTTTTAAAAAATCCTATTACAGTTTCACTGAAGATCTTGCCTCCGCCAATCCGGATATCGTCCTTCCCCCACCCAGGTGCTGATACCTTGCCCCGTTCTTTACCTCACCCCTCATTGCATTTTAACTAACGGAAATGCATAGATGCTGTGAAAGAAGGTTTATTTTATTAATAAAATATTTGTTATGAAAAACAGAAATGCTTTAGTGCATATGATATTTTTATTATTATCAGTAAGAGGTTTTGGCCAAAATGAGATCACTGGTTTTATAAAAGATAAACAAACAGGCAGCCCGATTCCCGGCGCTTCTGTTTATTTTCCCGATCTTAAAACCGGGGCTATTGCAAATAAACAGGGAGCATATATTTTAAAAAATATTCCCAAAGGCGCTTATTTGATCGAAGTAAGTTCTGTGGGATACAGGTCGGCAATTGAAGCTGTACATATAAATGGGATGATGAAGTCTGATTTTCTTCTTAGTCCAACAGCTTTTGAATTGAATGAAATAATTCTTACAGGAGTACCTAAGGCCACCATACAAAGGCAAAACCCATTTCCGGTAAGCTGGTTGGGAAAAAACGAGATGTTGCAAAATACTTCATCCAATATCATTGATGCGATAAATGTAATACCCGGTGTTTTCCAGATAACCGTGGGCGCTGCCATTTCAAAACCCGTTATACGCGGCTTAGGGTATAACCGTGTAGTGGTAATGAATGATGGCGTGCGGCAGGAGGGCCAGCAATGGTTTGATGAATTTGGGATTGAAATTGATGAAAACTCGGTGAATAAAGTGGAAGTGCTTAAAGGGCCTGCCAGCCTTAGTTATGGTTCGGATGCCATGGCGGGAGTGATCAATTTTCTTCCTCCCCCGGCATTGCCTGAAGGCGAATGCAGGGGCAGCCTGTTAACAGAATATCAAACCAATAACGGCCTGTTTAACTCAGCAATAAATGTAGCAGGAAATAAAAAAGGATTTACCTGGGACCTGTTATTTACGGCTAAAATGGCACATGACTACAAAGATAAATATGATGGCTATGTATGGAATTCGGGTTATGGTGAAACCAACCTCAAAGGCATTTTTGGAATGCATAAAAACTGGGGCTATTCTGCCTTAACATTAAGTATGTTCAATTTAAAATTAGGTATCATTGAAGGAGCAAGGGATAGTGCCACCGGGCAATTCCAATCACATTACCTGGATTCCAATGGTGATGATAGCCTGGATATAGCGCCATCCGGTAAGAATACCACTTATAATTATTACCCGATCATACATCAGCACGTTAGGCATTATAAGGCAGTGCTGGATAATAATATACTCCTGGGCCCGGGGAAGCTGAATCTACGGTTGGGATTCCAGGAAAATTTCCGGCAGGAAGCAAATGACATCACAAAAGGGGATATTTATAATAATTATTTTTTCCTGAGAACAATTAATTATGACGTACAATACCTTTGGCCTGAAAAAAATGGCATGCAGGTATCCGTTGGCATTAATGGCATGCAGCAATCTTCGGAGGATCGCGGAATAGTTTTCCTGATCCCTGAATATAATTTACTGGACGCAGGGCTGTTCTGCATGGTAAAAAAAACCTTTAAAAAATTATCCTTCTCCGGCGGACTGCGGTTTGACAACAGGTCATTCCACGCCAAAAATCTATATACAGATACTTTAGGGGTTCGGGTAGCTGCACCTGATAACTATTCAGCGCTTAGATTTTCTGCATACAATTCAAACTTTTCCGGCTTTTCGGGAAGTGCGGGAATTGCTTATGATTTCTCCAAAAATGTGTATGGTAAATTAAATTTATCCAGTGGTTTCAGGGCTCCCAATGCACCCGAAACTGGTTCAAACGGTATTCATGATGGTACGCCATTCTATGAGATCGGTGACGCCGGTTTAAAACCTGAACATAGTTTGCAGCTCGATGCCACATTAGGCATTGCTACTGATGATTTTAACGGGGAGATAACTCCATTCGTGAATAAAATAACCAACTACATATTCCCGGTAAAGTTGGAAAGTGTTTTTGGAGGCGATTCACTAAGGGATGATATTGTAGCAGGCTTTGGAGGCCCTACATTTAAATATATTTCGGGGGATGCGGTTTTGTCGGGCGGTGAAATCATGATCGATATTCATCCGCATGACATTAACTGGTTAAATTTTGAGACCGCTTTTTCCACGGTGAGGGCCATTCAATTACACCAGGGAGACTCAACCCGGTACCTGCCCTATTCTCCTCCCGGCAAGATCCAGTCGAAACTTAAATTCGTTTTCAAAAAGATCAATGCATTGTTTCAAAATAGTTATGTAAGTATTGGCGTGGACAATTATTTTGAACAGAATAAAATATATTACAAGTTTGGAGACGAAACGGTTACCCCGGGATATACTTTAATAAACGTAGGGTTGGGTACGGATATATGTTCAAAAAACAACAGGGTTTGTTCCATTTACCTAACCGGGAATAATGTAGCGGATGTAGGCTATCAAAATAGTATGAGCAGGATAAAATATGGTGATCCCAATAATGTTACGGGGCGGATCGGAGTATTTAATATGGGCAGGAATTTCAGCCTTAAACTGTTGATACCGGTCAACTTTAAAAAATAATTTATTCGGAGGCAGTATTGTTACATGGCTGAATGGTAAAATTGTTATGGAGTTTCTATACGGGAAGATATTTCAATAATCATACTCCATAACAATTTAACCATTAAACAATGCAGCAATAAGAGTGTTTACTTTTCAAAAAACCATTTTAAGGGCCGGTATGGTTTTTCGGGCTGAAGGTTATATTTAACAACACTGTTCTTTTGAATATAGGTTACGGCCTCATCCACGGAATCTGTAAATAAAAACAGGTCGGTGTCTGTGATAGAAATGGTTCCGTTCGCCTTCATTTTTTCAATGTGTTCAATAAGGTCTTTATGAAAATCCTTACCGAATATAACAATGGGAAACTGGCTGATCTTTTTGGTCTGTATCAGTGTAAGGGCTTCAAAATATTCATCCAGGGTGCCAAATCCACCCGGCATCACTACGAAAGCATAGGAATATTTTATCAATAAAGTTTTTCGTACAAAAAAATATTTGATGTTCACCCAATGATCCAGGTAGGCATTGGGTTTTTGTTCCGTGGCCAATACAATATTGCAGCCAACACTTCTGCCACCTACAGCTTTGGCACCTTTATTGGCTGCTTCCATGATGCCGGGCCCGCCACCCGTCATGATGGTAAAACCTAGTTGGGCGATCTTGCCCGAAAGTTCTTCTGCCTGCTCATAAAAAGGATGTCCATCCTTAAATCTTGCCGAGCCAAATACGGTAACGCATGGCCCCACAAAATGCAAAGCCCGGAAACCTTTTATAAATTCAAATAATACTTTGATGGAGAAAGTGAATTCCTTCCAACGGCTTTGTGGCCCTGATAAAAACTTTATCTCGGATTTTAATTCAGGTTTGATCTCAGTTTCTGGCATATCCATAATTTCTTCTCAAACCTACCGGTTTTTTCAATAGTTCCCGGTTTTTAGTTATTGGTTTTTGGATGCAGCACTTAACTCCTAACTCTTAACTCGTAACTCCCAACTCATCACTGTATTCCGTAAGCTTTTGCCAGTTCATTTAGTTCTAAGACATTCGTTACACCTAATTTTTCAAATAAGCGTGCTTTATGTGTACCTGCTGTGGAAGTATGTATATTCAGGGAATGCGAAATATCGGTCAATGTTTTACCGGATAGGAGCAGGGAAACAATTTCAAATTCTTTAGGAGAGAGTTTGTCGAAGGGGTTACCCGGATTGCCGGATAAGGAATCTTCCGTCAGTTTATCGATCATCGAATCACTGATATATTTCCGGTCATTTAATATTAAATTGATGGCCTTGGTTATTTCTTCCAACGGCGCTTCTTTAGATATAAATCCGTAAGCGCCGGCTTTCATAAATCTTTTGGCATAAATATTTTCGGCGCTCATAGAAAAGATAAGCACTTTTGCCCCCGGATATTGCTCATGAATGATTTTCATTAATCCTAATGTATCCGTATTAGGCATTTGAATATCAAGCATGATGAGGTCGTATTCATCATCTTTCAGCTTTTGAATAGTGCTTTCACCATCAAAAGCCTCCTGTATCTCGGCAGGGTTATATATTTCGGATAAGAGAACTTTAATTCCCGAACGAACAACAACATGGTCATCAACAAGCAAAAATTTTTTCATTTCTTCCTCTAAGATTAAAAAAACAAGTTCTAGTAAGGCTATAGCCCATTTTCCGTATGCATTAACGCTGCAAATAGAAATTTATTCTTATATAGGTCTAAAATAAAAAAATAAAATAATAAAATCAAATTTATAAGCTGATAATAAACAACCCATTAAAAAAAATTAAGCCTATTTCTTCTATTTTAATTAATGATCCCATTGTAATGAAATTCCGTTTTTATTCATTGCTGCCTGTCATAGAAATGTAAAAACATTATAGAAGGATCTCCGTCCTGGCCGCCTGTTCTGCCGGATCTCGCCGATGCCCCCCTTAAAGTTCGGTAATTATATTTATTATTTTGTACATTACGAGTGGGTATTCAAAAGGACAAGTAAAGAATTTTATAGTACCTTTTGCCGTGATTTATCATGGATATCCTGGTAATACCTGAATTGTATTAAATATGAAGAAACCTAAGTCAATTTATTCCAATTCTTCCATGGATATAACCCACCCGATACTATTTCCGGCAAATACTTCAGAGGACAAATACAAAGCCATCATTGAAAACTCGCAGCATGCTTTTGTCCTTGCAATTGCGGGAGGGGCTACCCTGGAAACCAACCCGGCTGCCACAAAGATCTTCGGTTATACCAGGGAAGAATTCAAACATTTAAAAAGGCATGATCTTATTGACGAGACCGACCCGGGCTTTATGCAAGCGATGAAGCTACGTGAAAAGAAAGGGCATGTTACGGTAGAAGCGATTGGTATAAGAAAAAACGGGGAACGCTTCCCTGTGGAGTTTTCCTCCGCTTTTTTTACCGGGCCCAATGGCGAATTGATGGTGAGCACCATGCTAACGGATATCAGTGAACGAAATAAAACAAAACTGGCGGTTGAAGAAAGTGAACAACGGTATAAAATGTTCCTAAAGCACAGTAAAGAAGGCATTTGGCGGGTTGAACTGGATAAGCCCATGCCGGTTACCACAGCGTTGGAAGAAATGATCGCCAATTGTTACGAGCATGCTTACGTGGTAGAGTGTAATGATAATTTTGCGATCATGTATGGTTATGCAAATGCTGCAGAAATGACCGGACTGCCTTTAAAGCAGCTGGTGCCAAAAGAGAATCCCATCAACCTGGAGTACCTGACAAGCTTTTTTTCAAATGGTTTTAAAGTAACCGAACAGGTAAGTTATGAATATGATAAGAAAGGGAACCAACTGGTATATGTAAACAATATGGTGGGTATAGTGGAAGGTGATTTTATTCAAAGTGCATGGGGGATCCAGAGAGATATTACGCTGCAGAAAAAAACGGAGACCGAATTGCTTAAAGCACATGAACTAAATGAACTCATCGCCCGGGCCACTAATGATGCCATATGGGATTGGGATATTACCAGGAATGCAATCTGGGGTAATTCCACTTACAATTTTTTGATAGGCGTGAATGACTATGAATCATTTATAGACAGGATACATCCTGATGACAGGGAAAAACTGGTCTCTAATTTTAAGAGTGCCCTGGAAAGATCAGCAACTACCATTACTGAAGAATTCCGTTGCAAAACCACAGATGGCAGCTACCGCAATTTTTACGACAGGGCCCATCTTTTATATGATGGTTCGGGTAAATTATACCGGATGTCGGGTGCCATGATGGATATTACAGAAAGAAAAAAAGCAGAACAGGCGCTGGCAGAAAGTGAAAATCATTTACGCACTATCGTTAGTTCTGACCCGGAATGTATAAAACTGCTGAATTATAAAGGCGAACTGCTGGAAATAAACCCTGCGGGCCTGGCCATGATCGAAGCAGATCATTTGGAACAGGTGATCGGAAAAAACATGATACATTTTTTGGTACCGGGATACCTGGAAGCATTTACCGAATTGTTTAAAGATGTGTTTAACGGGAAATCCCGAAAACTGGAATATGAGATCATCGGGTTAAAAGGAACACAACGTAGCCTGGAAACACATGCTGTGCCTTTAAGAAACACGGAGGGAAAGATCATCGCCTTACTGAGCATTACCCGCGATATCACAGAAAATAAAAACGCCGAAGCCTTGCTGCTTGCATCTGAAGAACGATACAGGTACTTATTTAATCATAACCCCGAAAGTATTGTGATATGGGACATCGATTCGCTTAAAATTGTTGAAGCAAATGAAACCGCCCTTGAATTATACGGGTATTCAAGGAATGAATTTTTGCAATTAACCGTGCTTGACATTCGTACTGACGATGAACACAAAAGGTTTTTAGAGATTGTGCAACAGGCCAGGAATAATGAGTTCACTAAAAAAACAATGACCTGGCGCCATATTGATCATAACGGTGCCGTTATCATAATGGAAGTATCTTCCCACAACATTATGTATAACGGGAAAAAATCAGTGTTGGCATTGGGTAAAAATGTTACTGAAAAAATACGACTTGAAAACAGCCTTGCTGAAGAAAGGCAGGTACGACATCAACAGATCACAGACGCTGTAATAACCGGGCAGGAAAAAGAACGTTCACAATTGGGAGAGGAATTGCATGATAATATTAACCAGATCCTTGCCACAACCCGTTTGTATATTGAATGCGGCTTATCAGAAAATAATCCCCGGCCTGACCTGGTAAAGGAAAGTAAAATACTGTTGGAAAAAGCCATGTTTGAAATAAGAAAACTTTCCACCACATTACTGCCTCCTTCATTGGGAGAAATAGGCCTGCTGGATGCGTTAAATGACCTGGCTGCAAATTTTAAAGAAGTCAATCCATTGCTAATTGAAACAGACTGGGATAATTTTCCGGAAAAACTACTCCACGATAAACTAAAACTAACTATCTACAGGATCGTCCAGGAGCAGTTGAATAATGTGAGCAAACATGCAATGGCAAATAAAGTTATCATCCGGCTACAGAAAATTAATGATCACATATGCCTGGAATTAAAAGACGATGGGGTTGGATTTAATACTGCTGTAAAAAGAAATGGATTGGGCCTGCGGAATATGATCAGCAGGGCAGAAGTGAATAACGGAAACGTGCACATTGAATCCCAGCCCGGTGCCGGTTGCGAACTCCGGGTGGTATTTTCTATTGCAAAAAGTGAAATAAATTAAAAAACCCCGCCGTGGCGGGATTGATTGGTCTTTTAAGACAGTTTCTTTTACACAAATTGCCTTCTACCTGCAAGTGTCTTTCTCTGGCGGTGAATATTCCAAAGGTCCATCGACCCAAATGTTTTGCACTGGCTGTTGTTGAAACCAATGGCGATCGTTTCTTTTACTTGTTGGGAAAGATTTTCTGCTTCTGCTTTACTTATTTGTGTGAATAAGTTTTCTGATTGTTTTTTCATGACTTTAAGTTTAACTTTTCAATAATTGTTTAGGGCTGTCTTTGTAATTGTTTCGGTTTATTCCCTTTTCTCACATTGACAACACAAAGATATACATTATTTAGTACTATACAAAACATAGTACTAAAATATTTGTTAAAGAATTTCTGTATAAAAAGTAAATACCACACCAAAACCTTTACTGTATTTGATTGCAGGCTAAATATTGTAATTAATATATATATAATAATTTGTACGAATGGCCCATTAACTTTATGAATGGAATCATTTTTGGGCTATAAATGACAAGGTTTCCACTAAGAATAAATTTTATTTTTCTTATAAATAAAAAATCCGCCCAGGTGACTGAGCGGATACTTATTTAAAAAAGCATATTTGATTAAAGATCAGGAAATCGTAATGCTAACAGTATGAGAAATAACTGCACCACAGGGGCAGGTATAAGTGATCGTGATCTTATAAGTTCCTTTCGTTAATCCCTGGAAACTAACATTCCCGAATTTATTGATCGATGAAACATATTGTGCGCCCGGCGGGGTTTCTAATTGATAAGACCAGGTGCCACCACAATCACAATTCGTTAATTCGGGGTCAAGACGATACACAACTCCTTTATCGCCGTTGTTGATATCCTTATAGCCTGTAAACTTTTTTTCATAATTCCCGCAAGCCGGTTTATATACCCATGTGATGCGGATCTTGAAATCAGGATCGCAGCAATTCTGGTTCACATTTACTGCAGGCATGAGCGGAGGATCAAAATTGGCCACAGCAACAGGCGGCAGGGGTATTTCAGAATAGATCGATATAAATACTTCCGGGCTAATTGCATTTACCATTTCTGCTTTCATCAGGTAAGAGATCAGGGAAAAAGTAGCTCCGTCAAAGTGGAAGACATCATATACACCGGCAGCAACCTGTTCATTATTACCCTGCAGTTTTTCCAGGATCGTTGAACCGAAATATACCAATGGAGTGGTACGGCCAGCCAGGTCGGGATAACCGTTTGGCAATGTATCCAGGTAAGCCAGGATATGATACTGCCCGATACGATCAATGACATGGGAAATTCCCTGTTTGAATTCCGCAACTGTTGAATAACGGGGCTGAGCTGGTCCATAAAATGGTGGCGGAATAACAGCGCTTTTTTGGCATGATACGAAACCAATACTAAATAAAAACAAACCCAGTATTGCGCGTTTTAATGACTTTTTCATAAAAAATAATTTTAAGTTTAAAAAATGTGTTGATGTTGTTCTTACAAGTATATCAACGTTGGGTAAAATTTGTTACCCACTTCGGGTTACTTATCGAAACATACAGGATGCTACCGGTTCACTACAGCCGAATAGGTATTTGACTATCGACTAATGATAATTGCCTGATTAATTTTATTATATTAAATGCCCCACAGACTTTAACACTCCCTTTTTCCGTTCTTTAACATATCCTTGTTAATACTGGTAACAATTACGGCATCTAATTGATATAATGATGAAACAAGCGTTCGGATAAAATTTTAAAATTGGGTTATGAAAAAAAATTTACACCTCTCCGCCTGGGTTGACAAGCCGGAATTGCTCGAAAACATTATCGAAAAACTGGCTACCCGCCGTTATGATATTGGTTATGGAAAAGCAAGCGTGCCAAAGACCTGGCAGGCTCTTGAAACTTCTTCCGTGGAAACATATATGAGTGGAAGGATCGAATTTGATTATAATGAATCACAACGGATAAGGATACCCTATATCACCTGTTTTTTATTCAGTTGCACAAAAGCAAAAAATGATCCTTATGAACTGAGTTGGAGCATATCGCTGTCTTAATACAAAAATATTAAATTGGCAATGAGCAATATGCAATTGACAATAGCTAAATACAGAAATTTTTAAACTTAATTTGCCCATTGCCTATTGTCCATTGTCAATCGCCTATTGTCTCTTGCCCCTTGGTTTCCTTCTCCTGAAATAATACACTAACGATGCTGCAACAACTGCGGCTACCCACCATAGTTTACCAGGTCCGTTCTTCTTGTGAATATCAACAGGCAGGTTATCTCCGGAATAGATCATTCCTGCCCAGAAATAAGGAAGCTTTTGCAAATCCTGGCCATTCTTTTCCTGCAGCCACTGCAATTTAGCTGCATGCAAGGCATCTGCAGGCCGGTTATTGGCGACTAATTGCCGGTAGAATATTCCTACAAGTGTTGCAGTTGCTTCATCATTCATATTCCACAAACCGGCAACAATACCAGCAGCACCGGTAGCAGTAAATCCTCTTGCCAGGCTGATGATACCCTCTCCTTCTGCAAGCATGCCATGGCCTGTGCGGCAGGCACTCAATACCACCAACTGCGGCTGAAAAGATTTCCCGTATAATTCAAAAAGAAAGAATTTATTATCGGCCAGTTGCAATACAGGCATATTTTCTTTTCCCTGCAAAAAAGAATGTGTGCTGATGTGTAAGAGGTTTACTTCGCCGAGGCTCTTATTAAATGCTGCAAGAGAAGCATCCTTTTCCCTGAAAAAATCTCCGTCAATCACATTTCGAATGGCATCGTATTCTTTTCTCACTGCCGGAAGTGATGTCTGCGCACTGCTGTCGAATGAAACAAAAAAGCCTGCAAATAATTGATGTGGCCTTCTTACCTGCTCCTGCTGTAGTGCCGTTTGCAGGGAATAACTATAGTACAAATCAGTTTGATTGATCAAATAAGGCCATTGGCCCGGATATGCTGTGTAATTTGAATCGGTTATAAGCGCATCAAAAGGGAGGTAACCTAATATACCATCCGGAATTATAATACAATGATCCTGCTTTTTAGTAAGAGAATCCTGCCACAACCAATGATAAATCGTATAGGCGTCCCTGTAATATTGCTTTGGTGAATTTATCATATTGCGCGGCCCCTGCTGAAAATACGTGAATACCAGATCTTTGACGGCCTGTTGCAGCTTTGCCCCGTTTTCCAGTTTACGTACCTGAAGAATACTTCCATTGGCAGCCTCGATCATGTAAATGTTTTTCTCTCCTGTAAAAAATTCTACTACGGTGGTATTGGCCGGGATATGCTGCAATAAACTATCGGTAGATGGCATTTGTTCATCCACAAAAAAATTCCCCTGTACAGGATATTTTTCTTTCACCTGTTTTTGCAGCAGTGACAATTCAAACTGTAATTCTTTTTTTGCTGCCAGCCCATTGCTGTCGGGCACGCTACCGGTATCATTCAAAGCTGCTTCCTTTTCATAATAAGTAATAGCGCGAATCATCTGCTGTTCTTTGATGAGCAAACTATCGGGACGCATCATACGGTTGTAACGCATATTACTCATCATTTCATCCAGGAGCAACTGCGCTTTGCTCATTTCGGCAATGAGCAATACCTTATCCCCATATTCTTTTTTGCCGCTTGTCTTCCATAATTCATAAGCAGTGGCCATGGCTGATTCCACCCAATGCCTGTTTTCTTTTTGTTGTTGTTGTTTAGCAGTGTTGCTGAAAAATTCATTCCGTAACTTTCGCTCCACCACATACAAAATCATATAACAATGCAATGCCGCATCTTTTTTGTTAAGTGTATTTAAGCAATCCGCTTTGCCATGCAGGGCATCCAGTAAAGTGTTCTCCCCGTAAAGATCCTTGGTGGCAGGCAGGTTATCAATTGATTGGGGGTGAAAAGAAGGTATCAACATAGCCAGGGCCTCATCGTATCGGGCCATCGCTTTTTGTGGTTGCTGCAATTGCAATAATACATGGCCGCATGAAACCGCTAACTGCGCCATTTCTCTTTTCCGCTGGCCTTTATAATATTGATCAATGACGGCAATTGCTTTTTGATAAGCTACCAGTGCCGCTGCAGGCTCATTTTTTTCTTTTTTAATATCACCAAGTCCCTGCCAGGCACCGCGCAACCAGTAGGGTACATTTATTTCCTGCTTATTTGCGAGGTAAGGTGATAAAATGCTGATCGCTGTCTTGATATTTATTTCTGCAGAATCCATCTTACCCAACTTCAAATAAACTTCTGATAAAGTGGAGAGCAGCAATCCATGAAATGCCGAATTTTTCTTAACCATCTTCAATCCTCTTTCGCAATAATATTTTGCCAATGCAAGGTCATCTTTCCAGATCGCTGTGGTGGCAAGGTTATGACAGATCGGTGCAATTTGTGAACTATCTTTTTGTTGAGCAAGTGATAAACTCTTTTCCTGGATAAAAAATGCACGGTCATAGTCACCCAGACGGGTATAATTATTGCCCAGGGGTTTTAAAACATTCCAGTACATCAGCACCGGGTATCGGTTTATCAAAATAAAAACGGTATGCTGCTTCGTATGCATTAATGGAACGAAGAATATTTCCCCCAAACATAAAATAATAACCCTCTTTGGCAAGGCAGCTAAACCATGCAAGGCGTTCGGTATCGTTGTTGCAATGACGCCACGCCGTTGATTGCAGTTTTTCAAGTGAAGTGATGAGTTTTACGGGGGTTGGTATCCACATATTCACTATAGGTATACAGCCATTCTGCAAGATCATCCGCCTTACGAAGTGAATCCATACGCTTTGAAAGCAGAACAGGAACCGGCCGGTCAGGTGCAACATTATTTTTCGATGGCTGGCCCGATAGCACAATAAAAATTGCCATGCCGGAGATCAAAAAAAATAATTGTTGAAAGTTTTTCAGCATCAGCGATAGTTAGCATAATAAAGAAACAGAAGAATATTAAATGTAAAATATTAAATGTAAAAGTTGAGCAGCTTATGTAACCCGTGGGATCTTTAAATTATTTAGATCTTCAACTTTTACATTCAACATTTAATATTTTACATTTAATATTCCTTCTTAGAATCGAAAAGCCACATAAAAGAAAAAGCAATTACGCGGAACACTGAAATAATGCAAAAACCGGATACCCGCAACAGGACCCACCCTAACCCTGCCAAGTTGCAGGTCGCCAAATAATGCTGCATCAAAGTTGGTGAACCATGTGGAGGAAGGATATGTTTTTTCCATTGTAATGGGCGTGGGATTGGGCTGCTGAATCAGGTGTATTACTTCCCGGTTATTTAATTTGGTATATGCATTAAAGGTTAGTTGTGTTCCTGCACCCGCACCGATCCAGTCGTTGATATTTTTTCGAAGCTGCAAAGGTACCAGGTCAAGTTTGATGATCGTTGACTTTGCATAGATATCTCTTCCCAAAATATGGAATGTTCCTGAATTAATGATCGTGTCTTTATTATCTGTTCGTACACCAGTCAATTCCTCTGGTATCTGCAGGTATCCAAAAAATAATTCCGCCTGCAAATATTTTTTGTAAGGGGCATAGGGAGATATGGCTGCTCCTATTGAAAAATAATTTTCATCCTTTACATTATTACCCAAAAACATATTGTATCCCGCTATCAGCCCGGGAGAATTACCTGGTTTAAAATATCCCTTCGGGCTGTTGGTATGAATGGCTGTATTGTTATCAAACACAATGGACGCATTGCTTTCGAAAGGAAGTTTTTTTAATTCCTTATTAAAATGCATCCGGTATTTCACGAAACCAACGGTGGAATCCGGATCGGTCATACCGGGCTGCCTTAAGCCGGGCAGGTAAATGTTCTTAAAAATAAAATAAATGCTGTCTTTGTGAAGGGTAGTATCAAAACAACTTTGTCCCGGCCCGCCACTCGATCTACAGTAAACACATTTTGGATAAAGATCTACTATCTCTATTGACCGTGCATCCAGCATCGAAGGAATAGCAACGGCAACGGTTACCTGCCGGGAGGCCCCCCTGCCGGTATTCTGAAAACGAACGGTATAGTTCATCTCCTTTTTTTTGCCGGTAAAGCGATAACTGAGACGGCGGTTCTTCAACATCATCCGGTTGGGGTCGTGTGAGGCAACGATCTGCAGCTCCACGGCATACTCTTCAATTTCAGCATTGGGGTTATCGGGTATAAACATTCCCGTGAGTTCCACTACGGCATTCGTGTCTTTGATCATTTCGGGCGTGGTATGCAGCGTGACAAAGAAATATTTTTCTTCCCCTTGTTCCAGGTTGGAAAAACGCCACACGTTATTTTGCCGGAATATTTTTTGTTTTGACGCGATGAGTTCGGAAAGTTTTCCGCTATAATTACCGGAAGGCATTTCTCCCATCGAAGCATGGGGGCCTGCCAGCATTTTGGATGAAGTATTTTCCATGATCTCTTCCATGGGTGCATATGCGGTCACTGAACTGATCGAAGATCTTTTTTCATTATGGTAAGTTCTTTCTTCTGAAAGGTCAAAATTATTTTTACGGAATTGCCTTTCATTATAGAACAGCACCATGGAGCCATTCATCGGGGCAGATTGGTTTTGATTGCGGTAACCCATCACCAGCACCATATCCTCATCCGGCTTTGGCATACAGTTCACTTTCATTTCAATAGAACCGCCCTGCTTAAAGAATGCAGGACTCCTGATCACGGCATATGTATTGTTCTTTGATTTTACATGCACAGGCTTCGGCCTTGTGGGCGGCGGTTTGCCATCATCATAATTATTGGTAGCGAATAAACGAACATCATAAGCACCGGTATCTTTATACACATGTTTAGGATTTTCCTCAAAACTGAAATGCCCGTCGCCAAATTCCCAGTAATAAGAATAAAAAGTTTCCGGGGCTCCCGCGATCTGGTGCAATGGCCGCAGTGTGGAACTGAAAACCGCCTGGTTATTTTTCACTTGAAGATCAATGATCGCGGCTGTAGTATCTATTCTTTGCCCGGTAACAATGGCAGTCATTGTTTGCATCAGTGCCAATAGCAGTATGGCTTTCCTTTGATGCATTGCAGCAGGTTTGGTTTTGTATGTGATAAAATTACTCATATTTTCTTAGCATAATAATTTATTGGGGAGAAATAAAAGTTGACAAGTTGAAAAGTTGATAAGGAAAGATCATTCCCTTATCAACTTTTCAACTTATTAACCAATTAACTTATCAATTTATAAATTCCTTTTGGGGAAATTGCTGTTAAAATAATCCAGTTCTGCTGCTGCATTATATCCCCTGCCGATGAAACCGGTATAGTTTGAAATGCTTACCTGTAATCCTGACGGAGATTGTGTCGCAGATACCGGCCATGTCATATTATATGTAGAACCATTGCCGATACTTGGATGTATCCATCCGCCAAATGTCCTTGCACTGCTGCTGTTCATTTGTTCCGGCAATTGATACAGTACACGTAGCATTAAATAAACTTTCGACATCTGCTCTGTATAATCACTTGCACCGGCAAACACATTCTCATAATTAACCAGTGAGTTATGCAATGATGCAGGCGTGGTAGTATATTGAACCTGGCGTGCTATGTTTACCAGGTCTTGTGCAGTTGTTACGTAATCCCAGGCCCGGACATGATATATCAATTTACCTGTATTATCCAGTCTTGTTGAATCTCCGGCTACTATTGGTGCAATTTTAGGATCATCCGGGGTGGTAGTTAATAAATGGATACCGGTAGCACTGCAACAATTCCAAACATAGCTCAGGTTATGGTCAGCCGTGTTATCGTCGGTCCAAAAATCAGGTTTACCTGTTGTGGCCGGCAGATCTCCTGCATAAGTAGAATCATTTCCTCTTTTAAAAGTGGCTGGTAATTCAAGACCTTCAATGAATTTTACTTCTCCTGAAATAGTAATATTTCCCCTGGTGTTTGGGTAATTGATCGAACTGAATTCATCATCAAAAGTAAATTTTCCTGAAAGCCTTTCGCTATCACCCTTTGCTCCTGCACTAACCCGCCAGGCTTCCCAGTAAGTTATCTTCTTATTAATGAATTCCTGGTCAGGGCAATTGATGACTACCTTTTCGTAAGTGATCTTTTGTACTATCCATCCGCCTTTTGCACTGGCATTATGGAGGGTAAATTTTACCCTCCATTTAAAGCCACCGCAATCTTTTTTATCGGGGCCGCTTACTGTTTCAATGGTGAGGTTGGAATTATTTCCGCCGCCGGCAGGAGCAGCGGGGCCACCACCGCCATTATCCAATCCTTCTTTTTTACAGCCAACTGTTGAAAATAAAAGAAAGGCTGCAATAATAACGTTAATTAAAAATGTCTTTTTCATGATCGTATGTTTTTATTTTTTTCGCCTACTCTTTTTGGGCTTTTCGGCGGCTGCCCTTGAACTAATACCAGTATATCAGCAGGCCGAATATTTTGTTACCAGTTACCCCGATATTTTTTTCAGAAGCTCAAAAAGAGCAGTATATTTAAGGAGGGGCTATGGCAGAATCAAAACTCATACATACCGACCAGCGTTTTTTAACCGGGTTATTGCGCAATGATACCACAGTGGTTAAAGAGATATATGACCGATTTGCGGGCAAGGTGAAGGGTTATATTTTACAGAATAGCGGCTCCGAAGATGATGCCGCCGATATTTTCCAGGAAGCATTGATCGATATTTACCAGCAGGCCCAACACAAGGTCCTGCAACTGACCTGCCCTTTTGAACCTTTTTTACTATTGATATGTAAACGCAAATGGCTGAACGAATTGAAAAAAAGAGGAAGGCAGGGGGTAACAAAAGACCCTGATGATTTATATAATATAGGTGAAGATGTTTTTGCACTTGCTGAACAAATGCAGTTGGAAGATGATAAAGCAAAATTATTTATGGCTATGTTTCAAAAATTGGGCGAAAAGTGCAGGGAGATCATCAGCAAATGCCTGGGTAGTAAAGCACAGGATGAAGTGGCAACTGAATTGGGCATTAGCTATGCATATTTGCGGAAGAAGAAATCGGAATGCACCGCCGAACTGATCAAATTAATACAAACAAAATCATGAAATGAAAGAATTCGACCACGATATGATCAACCGCTATCTCGATGGAGAATTGAATGCAGATGAAATAAAAGCATTTGAATCACAAATGCAGTCGGATGCCAGCCTGAAAAATGAAGTGGAGCTATACAGGGATATAAATGAAACATTAAAAATGAAATTGTATCCAGGAGAAAATGAAATGGCTTTGCGCAATACTTTGGACGCCATGCGGTCTCCATATTTCTCCAAAGAAATTGTTTCGGATCAGCCGAAAGGAAAGATCATCCCGTTCCGGCGCGCACGGTGGATAGCTGCCGCGGCTGCTGTATTCATTGGCATCGTTACGCTCACGATATGGTCGCCATGGAAAAAAGACCTTTACCAGCAATATGCTTCCATTCAAATGCCTGCTGTGGTTGAAAGGGGCACCCCCGCTGACAGCCTGCTTAAACAAGCCACTGAAAATTTCAATGACAAAAAATTTGCAGCGGCTGTTCCCTTGTTTGAAAAAATATTAAAAAATGACCCGCAGAATACTTTTGCTGATTATTATTATGCCATTGCTTTACTCGAAAGCGGCCAAACCGAAAAGTCAAGAAATGAACTCACTCAATTGTCAAACGGCAGTTCTTTGTTCCGCGATGACGCCGTTTTTTATATGGCGCTCAGTTATCTTAAGGAAAAGGATAAAAATCGCTGCAAGCTATGGTTGAACAAAATTCCTGAGGATGCCGGGCTGTATGGAAGGGCACAGGAGTTGTTAAAAAAATTATAGGTATCATACTCCCGAAGTTTTTAAAACTTCGGAAGTATGGGTTAAACAAACATTTTCAGGATAAAGTCGGATTTTTTTTACATATTAGATGATTATTTTAAGATGGTCTTTTATCCCCGGACGGTGTCATCACAGACCGGAATATTTATTGAATATTTTTTGATGAGGGGAGGCCTTTTAACAAATACAAATAATTTAAACCAACCAAAATGAACAAAAAATTTGCCTGCGCACTATCTCCAAGTATTATTTTATCCTTCAGCTTTCTTTTAATTGCCGCTTCTTCTTTACAGGCGCAAAAAGCAAAATATCCACTTGATCCTTTAAGTGCGCGGGAGATTTCCGCAGCCGTTAAGATCGTACGTACAGCAACAGACTTTCCAAAAGTTGCTTTGTTCTCCACTGTGGTACTTCACGAGCCGCCAAAGGAAGAAGTGATGAATTATAAAGCAGGTGCGTCCTTTCGTCGGGAGGCATTCGTTATTGTATTTGACAGGGTAAATAATAAAACGTACGAATCAATTGTTGACCTTACTGGAAAAAAGATCATTTCATGGACACTTATCCCCGATGTGCAGCCGCTGGTCTTCCAATCGGAGTATGATACGCTCAGCCCCATCGTAAAAGCCGATCCGCGCTGGCAAGCGGCTATGCGTAAACGTGGGATCACTGATTTCGACAAGGTACAGATCGATGGCTGGGCGGTTGGGCAGGTAGATGAAAAATTTACCGGCAGGCTGCTTCGCGGGTTGTCGTATTACAAAGGCAACCAGGTTAATTTTTATGGCCGCCCCATCGAAGGCGTGGTGGCATTGGTAAATATGAATACGCTTAAAGTGGTGGATGTTACTGATAATGATGTGTTTTCCATCCCCCCACCTTCGAAGGAATTTAATGAAAAAAATATCAAGCTTCGCGAAAAACCCAAACCACTGGTCATCACACAACCAAAGGGTGTAAGTTTTACAATGAAAGGGCAGGAAATAATCTGGCAAAAATGGCATTTCAGATACAGCATGCACCCGCGTGAAGGTATTGTGTTGTACAATATTGGATATGAAGACAGCGGCCGGGTTCGGCCCATATTATATCGTGCCGCCTTGTCGGAAATGGTGGTGCCTTATGGAGACCCTGCTTCCGACTGGCGCTGGCGCAGCGCATTTGACGTAGGCGAATACGGAGTGGGGCGGATGGCCAGTCCCCTTGAACCCAAACTGGATGCACCCGCAAACGCACGACTCCTCGATGCCGTTTTTGCAAATGATAACGGAGTGCCATATACGCTAAAGCGGGCAGTGGGCATTTATGAACGTGATGGCGGAATATTATGGAAACATTTTGAAAGTTATACTTTGACGAATGAATCCCGGCGCGCCCGCGAACTCGTGATCTTCTTCGTGGCCACTATCGGCAACTATGATTATGCCATCAATTATATTTTTAAACAGGATGGTACAATAGAAGTAGACCTTGCCCTCAGTGGCATCATGCTTCCCAAGGGAACCTGGGAAAAAAAGGTAGACGAAAACCATAAGATGTCGGAAATGGCAGGGCATCTTGTTGACCCCAATGTGATAGCGCCGCATCACCAGCACTTTTTTAACTTCCGCCTCGATTTTGATGTAGACGGCGTAAACAATACCGTAACGGAAATGAATACAAGTGCGATGGACCCCGGCCCAAAAAATCCTAACTTAAATGGATTTTTAATGCAGGAAACCCTGTTCAATACTGAAGGGGAAGGGGCGCGCAATATGGATATGGAGTCTGCAAGGGTTTGGTCTGTGATGAACCCCACAAAGAAAAATTCATTGGGGTATAATACAAGCTATATTTTAGTTCCGGGTGCAAACAACCAGCCATATATCTCTTTGGAATCGTCGGTAAGAAAACGAGCCGGTTTTGTAAATGATCATTTTTGGACCACACACTATAACCCGCTTGAGATGTATGCTGCGGGTAATTATCCCAACCAAAGCAGGGGCGGTGATGGTTTACCTAAGTTTGTAGAGAACAACGAAAATATTGCAAACACTGATGTGGTGGTTTGGTACACACTTGGCTTAACACATATCCCCCGCCCGGAAGAATGGCCCGTGATGCCGGTAACGCATATTGGCTTTAAAATGATACCGGGTGGTTTTTTCAATCATAATCCTGCGATGGATGTACCGAAATAAAATTTTTATAGCCACAGATTACACGGATTAACACAGAAAATATATTGTTATAGCCACAGATTACACAGATTAACACAGAAAAAATGTTAAGCAAAAGTAAGTTGTGAAATCTGTGGCCGGTTTTTATTCCGAAAAATAAAAATAAAAAAGTAAATTAGTAACAGATTCTTTACATAAATAAGCGGCAGTAGCTCAGTTGGTAGAGCATTAGCTTCCCAAGCTAAGGGCCGAGGGTTCGAGTCCCTTTTGCCGCTCGTAATTTGAATAATGAGCCTGCATTATTACAAAACGCAATTAAAGTTCCCCATTGGTATACCGATGAAAGGATTGCGACGCAACGATGATGCTATGAAATACTAAAGTTGGTATTAAGTTCTTTACATCACCCTTCCCCGACTTCGCTCACCATTCATTGCGTTCCTAATACTCTATCTTCTTCAAATTCGGAAACTTAAACCAGGTACCCACCACAATCGCCACCGACATTGCCCCGCCAATGATGATGGCCGGCACGGAGCCAAACCACCGGGATGTAACACCACTTTCAAACTGGCCCAGTTCATTGGAAGAATTGATGAAGATCAAATTGATGGACGCCACCCTTCCTCTTAATTCATCGGGTGTACTTAATTGTGCAATGGTGCCTCTTACCACAACACTGATGCCATCAAAGAAACCTGCAATGGCCAGTGATAGAAAAGTAAGCCAATACACTTTAGATAGACCGAACACAATAATAAAAATTCCAAATGCCGCCACAGAGAGCATCATTTTTAATCCCTGTTTTTGTTTTAATGGGAACCAGATCAATATGGCGATGCTTACCAGGCTGCCGATATCCATTGCTGCATTTAAAAATCCATAACCAATGGCATCGGTATGTAAAACCTTATCGGCTATCTCGGGAATAAATGCCACAGCGCCGCCAAAAAGCACCGCAAAAAGGTCCAATGATATTACACCCAGCAGATTTTTATTATTGAACACAAAACGAAAACCCTGTTTGATGGCTTGCACCATGGGTTCGTTCTGTGGCCGCTGCACAGGGGGCTTGGGTTTTAATAACCCTGCGAAAATACCTGCAGTAAAAATTAAAGCGCCCGTTACAAAATACGCGTTTGAAATACCGGCGAATGCAATTAACAAGCCTCCGGTGGCGTGGCCCATGATGGAGGATACCAGCCAGGTGGAAGAGTTAAAGGAAATGGCCCTGGGCAATTGCTCCCGGGGAATGATAGCCGCGATCATACTGTTGGCGGCGGGCCCGGCAAAAGACCGGATGATGCCTGTACAAAAAACAATGCATAGTATCAGCGAAATTCTTGTATTAACGGGAAGGGGTAGTTTCGGTAAACTGATGATGGCAAGTGATATACCACAAAGTAAATAAAAAACATAGGACCATATCAGTACATTTTTTTTATTGTGCCGGTCTATATAATGGCCGGCATACAGGGCCGCAATAACCGCCGGTACAAATTCGCACAGGCCCGCGATACCCACCATATACGTACTTGCCAGGTGAAACATCTGGTAAATGACCACCGTGGTGATCATGCGTAACCCCAAAACAAAAAACAAGCGGGCAAAAATAAAATTCCAGAATTCTTTCGGGAGCCTGATCGTATTCATTTTTATTTTTTACGGCAGCGTAATATAATGCTGCCCGTCTTCGTATTCCTTGTCCAAAGCATCAATGATGACCCTGAGGTGTTGTTCATTGCCCAGGAAATCGGCATTGGCGGCATCTACGAAAAGTGTTTTTATATTATGTTGTTTAATATATTGGGTATAGGTTTCCTGCAAAGTAAAGAGGTAATCATTGGGAATGTTCTGTTCGTATTCCCTGTTTCTTTTTTTTATATTTTCCTGGAGCTTATGTACAGGAGAATGCAGGTAGATGAGTATCTCGGGCTGGGGTATCTGCGGGTTTATTATTTCAAACAGTTTTTGATAGAGCCTAAACTCTTCATCAGGCAGGTTTACTTTTGCAAACAAAAGGCATTTGGTAAAAAGATAATCGGAGAGGGTGATATTCTGGAACATGTCTTTTGTCTGCAACAGGTCCTTCAGTTGCTTGTAGCGCTCGGCCATAAAGAACAGCTCCAGCGGAAATGCATACTGGCCGGGGTTTTCATAGAATTTAGGAAGAAAAGGATTGTCTGCAAACTCCTCCAGTACCAGGCGTGCATTAAAGTGCTTGCTGAGCAAATGGGTAAGCGTTGTTTTGCCGGCGCCGATATTTCCTTCTATGGTAACGAAATTGTACTTCATAGTTAATGTGCAATAAGCAATGTGCAATTAGCAATATGCAATAGGGACCGATTGCCAATTGCATATTGCTAATTGCTAATTATTGCTAATTATTGCTAATTGCAAGGCTGCAAAATAAACGGAATTGCCTGCTTAATAATTATTTTTTCTTCACAGCAAGTTTATCGGGGCAAATTCTTAATAACTGGTGGATAGATTTTTTAAGAACAGGATGAATAAAGTTGGCGGACAGTTCATTTAGTGGTATTAATACGAAGCGCCGGTTTTGTAATTGAGGATGCGGGACCGTGAGTTGCACATGCTCCATGATCACTTTGTTGAAAAACAGGATATCAATGTCAATGATCCTCGGGGCATTCTTTTTGGAACGTATCCGCCCCATTTTTTTTTCGATCATCAGAATGGTTTCCATGGTATCCGTGGCGCTTAAGCCGGTTTCCACAATGATCACCTGGTTCAAAAAATCGGGCTGGTTGATACTACCCCAGGCGGCAGTTTGGTAAAGGGAAGAAGAGCGGATGATAACGCCGATCTTTTTTTCAATATGCTGTTGTGCAATATCCAATTGCTTTTGGCTATTGCCCATATTGCTGCCTAACAGGAGATAGGTTTTATTCATTTTTAAGAAAAAGGCGTTTATCGAACTGGAATTTTTTTGAAGTACTGATCGTGATATTTTTAAATTGGGGATGTTTTGGGTTGATGATGAAATTGTGCTCTTCATCCACAATGGCAGATGGTACTTTAAGCAATAAGGATTCACCGGCTTTGATAAATTCAGTGCCCAGCCATTGGGTTAGGTTCAGGTCATCTTTCCAGCCGGCTTTTAGTTTATTCTTTGTAATAACTGATATGCTATCATTGTCGGGAATATTAATTTTCAGCAAATAATGATGCAATGGAATATTTTCTTTATCGGCCCTTACCAATATTTCCAGCACTGCAAGGGAAATATTTTCAGTAGTATACAGTGCCACAATACCCTGATCATTCCAGCGTCCACCAAACAGTTTTGCGCCTGTACCACTCAGGTCGTCTTTATACATATCCAATGCGATCCTGTAAACGGTCATGCTAAAATACCATGTTGTATCCTGCCCAATTGAATTAATACCATCTGGATCCCGTGTGAAGTGGTGAGGGATGCGAGGGAAATTTCTCCTTCAAGCATGGAAGGTTTTTGTTTAAGCCAGTTATAGAACATTTCAATCTTACCAAAAGTTTTCTTTCCTTCAGCTGCCACATGCGCTATTTGCAGGGCTCTTTCCGCATTGATGTAGGCAAAACTGCCATTGTTCTTTGCATAGCGCTGCATGGTGCGCTCGCTCACATGTAGCATGGCGGCCCACTCTGCATGGGTAAAAGGAGTTTTATCAGCAATTTTTTTAAATTCGCTGTAGGTAAAATCTTTCACCGCGGGCAAGGCTTTTATGCTTCTGTAAAGCGGTGCCGGCTCTGCAGCTTTGGTAAAAGCGGCTGCAGGTTTGTAAGGAATCGGTTTCCTGTATTTTTCCGTCTTTTTCATATTAACGACATTTGTCAGTCAAATATACGACATTTGTCGGGTAATTCCCAAATTTCTTCAAATCCTTTTTTACCAATAGCTTTACACTCCAAATTATTACTGTTCATGAAAAAATACAGTCAGGCAACAGCTATGCTGGCCATCACCCAGGCCAGCCTAAAAGCCATATTCAGGAGCCCTTCTGCGGTAGTTTTTAGTTTTATATTTCCTTTTATTTTTATCCTGGTCTTTGGTTTTATTGGTAATAGCGGAGGCAAACAACATTACAGGGTTGCTATTGAAAACGGGATCGATACCACCAACGATATTTACCGGGCCTTAAAAAATACTGCAGGCCTTACATTAAAAAGTTACGGCAACAAAGATTCACTGGAGGACGACCTGCAAAAGGGAAGGATAGCGGGCATTATCAATATCACAAAAAATAATGGCGGCGATATCCCTTATACCATTAAATTCAATACCACCACATCCAGCAATGATCAATGGCCCCAGTTCCAGGCCTTATTACAAAGTACGATCAATTCAGTAAGCAATCATGATTATGTAAACAGGCCGCAATATGCATTGTTGAATTTCAAACCCGACAATCCTGATGATGTTAAAGAGATCAGGCAATATAAGACTATCGACTTTATCCTTCCCGGCCAATTGGGCTTTTCTTTACTCAGTTCAGGCGTGTTTGGAGTTGCCTTTATGTTTTTCGGTTTAAGAAATACCCTCGTGCTCAAACGTTTTTTTGCCACACCCATCAGCCGCACACATATCGTATTGGGTGAAGGATTGGCAAGGGTGATCTTTCAAATGATGACCGCTATTGTAATCATATTGGCAGGCAGGTTTTTATTTGGATTTACATTGATAAACGGGGTGGAAACATTTTTCGAAATGCTTTTATTAAGTTTTATCGGCTTATTGGTCTTTATGGGTTTTGGTTTTATTGTGAGCGGACTCGCAAAAAATGACAGTACCATTCCTCCCTTTGCCAATTTGATCACTATGCCACAGTTTTTATTGGGAGGAACTTTCTTTTCGATTGATAATTTTCCAAAATGGTTACAACCCATTTCAAAAGCATTGCCTCTTACACATTTGAATACAGCCATGCGTGCCGTGGCATTTGAGGGCCAAAGTTTATGGGATGTAAAAAATGAGATTGGTATCCTGCTGCTTTGGGGCGTAGTGGTATACTTTATTGCTATCAAGGTTTTTAAATGGGAATAGTATATGCGTTTGTTCAAAGGATTTATATTGGCCATCATAGGATTGTTTATCATGATCACCCTCCTTTCTTTACTGATACCGTCAAAAGTAGTAGTGACAAGGGGTGTGGCAGTTAATGGCAATGCAAGGAAAGTATTTGCCGAGATCGATAACCTGCACAACTGGCAACACTGGCAACCGGTTTTCAAAACGGATTCACCGAAGATGAACTTCAGCCCCGACAGTACCGGTATAAATAGTTTTTGTGAATGGGAAAACAGGGGCAAAAAAAACAAGTTGCTTATCACTGCCATCAGCGAATATGAAATTACAGTAGCACTATCAGGTGAAGGAGAGAGCGATGTGATGAACATCCTTACCATATTGCCATTGCCGGATAGCAACAGCGTACAGGTAGAATGGAGAGCGATCACAAAATTAAAATGGTATCCTTGGGAAAAACTCTACGGCATTTTTATTGAAAAAGCTACCGGGCAGGGTTATGAAGACGCATTGAATAGCCTGAAAACATATGTGGAAGGACATTAAACCGGAAAACTTATTTTACCCATTGAAACAGCTGGTATGCCTTCGGGTAAGTTCTTAAAAAGAGAAGGGTCTCCGCAAACACATTCATTGGCAAGCAGGGCAAATAATACAGCCTCTTTGGCATCAGGGTTAATACCCAATTCTCCGGTTGTATGAAATCCGCAGCCGGGTAATTGTTCTTTTATATGCTCCATCAGCAATGCATTGTGGATGCCGCCACCACTGACAAAGATCCCGATTCCATTTTTATTTTTTATGCTCTCCCTGATAGCTGCTGTAATCATATCCGCTGAAAATTTGTTGAGTGTGGCCATGGTATCCTCCACAGAAAGGGAAATGGAATTGGTTTTTTGTTTTGCCGTTTCAAGATATTCCAGGTTGAATAATTCAGGCCCGGTTGATTTTGGAAAAGGCTGGTCGAAAAAAATATTTTCTTTAAGCGCTGTGAGTAATTTATCATTGATCATTCCGGCCTTTGCAATGGCAGCTCCATCATCAAAATATTTTCCCGGAAAATGTTGTTGCATATAAGCATCCATCATCGTGTTGCCGGGACCCACATCAGTGCATATGATCTTCCCGTCTTCCCCCTTTCCCGGCAAATAAGTAAAATTTGCAATGCCTCCTATATTCAATAAAATTCTGTCTTCCACTGCTTTCATAAATAAAATATGATCTCCGTAAACCGCCAGGGGAGCACCTTCGCCGCCGGCCGCTATATGTTTTTGGCGAAAATCACTGATGGTGATGATGCCTGTAGCTGCTGCCAGGTGATCTCCGTCACCGATCTGTAAACTGGCACTCCCGGATTTATTTTGATGCTGTACACTTGGAGGGATATGGAAGATCGTTTGGCCATGACTGGCAATAAGATCAATTTCACCTGCTTTGAAATTCCATTTCTTTAAGCATTCATTTACCATGGAGGCGTGTTGCAAAGCGATCCGCGGATGCAACAGGCATAATTTTTCCAGGTCAATATTTTTTTTGGCAAAGACAGCCCTTATTGCTGTTTTAAATTCATCTGTGTAAGCCACCGTTTCAAAATGCAGCAGTTCCAGTTTGGTATCTAACCCGCTGCCGTACACGCTGCATAGAGCAATATCCAGTCCGTCGACGGAAGTGCCACTCATTAAACCAATGATCATCCGCGTTGGTTTACCGGCAATGCGGAAAAGCTGTTGTAGGTTGGGACTCATTTTGTTTGCTGAATAAAATGCAGGTTACGTTTGATGCCTTCAAACTTACTCCTTTTCAACGGAGAATTTTTAAAAATGCTCTTAAAAGAATCTTCTGTTATTTCTTCCCAGTCATTCCTGGAAAAATTTAAAATTTCAGGGATGGGAGTGAAGCTGATCTCATTTGATGGCTTGGAGAAACGGTTCCAGGGGCAGACATCCTGGCACACGTCACAGCCAAATATCCAGTCATCAAATTGCCCTTTCATTTTGGTTGGGATCAATGCATCTTTTAATTCAATGGTAAAATACGAAATGCATTTGCTGCCGTCAACCACTTTATCATCAAGGATAGCATCTGTGGGGCATGCATCAATACACCTGGTACAGGTGCCACAATAATCTTTTACGAAGGCATTATCATATTCCAGATCCAGGTCAATGATCAAAGTGGCAATAAAAAAAAATGAACCACTTTCTTTGCTGATCAGGTTCCCGTTCTTGCCGATCCAACCCATGCCTGCTTTTTGCGCCCAGCTTCTTTCCAGTACGGGGGCGCTGTCAACAAATCCCCGCCCGTTAATTTCACCGATATTTTCCTTAATGAACTGTAGCAGGGTTTTTAGTTTTGCCTTGATCACTTCATGGTAATCATTGCCATAAGCATATTTAGAGATCTTCGGTGCGGGTACACTTTGTTGTTGTGCAGGAAAATAATTCAACAATAGTGTAATTACAGACCGGGCCCCGGGAACTAATTTTGCCGGATCGATCCGGAGGTCAAAGTGGTTTTCCATGTATTGCATAGTGCCCTGCATGCCCTTGTTCAGCCAGCGTTCCAGGCGCCGGGCATCATCTTCCAGTTGCTGTGCTTTTGCAATTCCGCAATAATCAAATCCCAGCCCTGCTGCAAATTCTTTTATAATCCGTGTATTCTTTTCAATGCTGTTCATGTTCATAAAAATACAAAAGCCCTCCTAATACTTAGCGGGCTTTAAAAAAAATGAGGCGGGCAATTAAAACTTGATGTCATAACCCACCAACGCGATCAACTCAAAATAACCAAAGCTATGTTGTGCTTTACCGCCGTCCACGGTGAGGGCATTCAAATAATTTGCATAGCCGGTCTTGGCAGTTCCTTCAAAAAATAAATGTTTAAAAGGATAAATTCTTCCACCCCCTTCGGCGCCAAAGCAATACCCGGCGATGTGAAAACGATTATCCAGTCTTTTTCCAAAAAGTGTTACATCGGTTTTAGGTATCAGGATACCGGCACCTCCTTTCCATAAGGCTGTAATAAAACTCCGGTTCTTTTTATTTTTTAAATTATACTGCCTTACATAATTGACCTGGTAAAAATTGGCGCCATTGGTATGTTCAAAATGCATTTGAGACGCAGTAAATGAAGTGTCTTTATCAAAAATGTCATTGCCGATAAATCCCTTTGCATGCAAGAGCTGGTTATCGTAAACAATGTATTTGGTATGGTCAAAGTTCAGTTCCAGTGCTTTGGTATGTTGGGTATTCAGGTAAAAGCCTACACGGTAATTATATTCGGGTACACTGATCTGTATGGGTTCTTTAATTACTGCATCCAAATCATTGCGGTCATGAGCAACCGCGTGGTAAATAGTAAAATCATGCGGTATGCCATTCACAGCTCCTTTAAAATGGATAGTGCTTTTAGTGTACCATTCCGTATTATACCCCCATTGCAGGTACATGCCACTGAATAATTTCTTTTTTTTCTGGGAAAATGCAGAGCAGGTAACAAAGAATGAAAATAGTATCAATAATAATTTCTTCATGTTATTTGTTTTGGAAAGCAGCTTTGCAATCACTATTGATTACAGGTTACCTGAAAATTTGTAGCAAAACTAAGGTAAAAAATACCAGCTTTTTTTAATCAATTGTTATTCCTGACGATCTCATCAATTATTTTTTTCAATGCTTTATAACGCTCATTTCTGCCCTCACTTTTTATATAGAACGTAAAAAGAAAGCCCACGTACTTTAATTGATTATCCACCCAGGGAAAACTGCCAAATAAGCCGGGACTCGTTACTGCACCTGATCGTTTATCTCCCACTGCATCATCCATTACCCATTCTCCAAAACCATAACCCCAATTGCCGGCTTCGGCGGGAGAGTAGGCAATTACGGCATCTTTACTTACCCTGTTCTTTTGCATTTCAATAATGGATCGTTTACTGACCACCTGCCTGCCATTATATTTTCCGTCATTCAATATCATGGTTAGGAATTTAATATAATCTTCTGCTGTGCTCCACCCGCTTCCCGCAGGCATGGCCACTTTATTGTGCCCAAAATCGGTACTGGTCATACCACAGGGGCCGGCAATGCGTTCGGCAAATAAGGTCTCAAAATTTTTACCACTTATCTTTTCTATAACGGCGGCGGCTACCTGTAAACCGATACTGCTGTAATGAAAAGTTTTTCCTGGTGCTCCTTCCATAGGTTGCTTTGCAATCATTTCAATGGCTTCCTCCATTGATTGAATATTTTTCATTGCTTCCGTGCTTTCTTTTACCGTCCCGGCTTTTATTCCTGTTAAATGACTCAGGCAATGCCATATTTTTATATTGCCTTTACCGTTTGCGGTCATCACAGGTAAATATTCCCCCACGGTATCTTCAAGGCTCAATTTGCCTTCATCCACAAAGGTCATGATCAATGCGGCGCTGAGCCATTTGCTGCAACTTGCAATTCTTTCTTTCGTAGTGGAAGTAAAGTCCTGCATCATTTCATCGGGGTCCTTTCCCTGTCGTTTTGCAATGAATTTGCCGATCATTTTTTGTTTGCGGCTCAGTTCATTTTCTGCCTGGTTGTATACGATTTTTCCCTCTTTAAAGATCACCAAAACAGCCCTGCCGCCAAGGTCTTTTACATTGTCTTTTAACCAGGCGCCGGCTTTGCTGAAATCCGCCTGGGCGCTGGCAGCCTGATAAAATAGCAGGAAGGCCATATTCAGCAGGTATTTGCGGCAGAATGAAGCAGTTTTATATGACATATTAGCGTAAGATTTGTTCTTGGATTGGCTTTTGCATTCAAAGTTTAAAATTATAAGAATGAGTTTACAAAACCTAACCATAAAATCCCAGGAAATACTACAGCAGGCACAACAGATCGCATTCAATGCTAAAAATACAAATATTGAAACGGAGCACATTTTAAAAGCATTATTGAATGATAAAGATTCTCCTGTTGAGTTCCTGATCAAGAAAAATAATGTTAACCTGAATTATGTGGAGGAAAAATTGGATGAAGCGATCAATAAACTTCCTAAGGTTTCCAACGGGGAGCCTGCACAGGCTTTAAGTAGGGAGGCCAATAATATTTTACTGCGTTCAGGCACTGCATTAAAAACATTTAAAGATGAATTTGTAAGCGTGGAGCATTTGTTACTGGCGATGTTGCAGGGTAGTGACAATACTGCTAAATTATTGAAAGATGCAGGTCTTACGGAGAAAGGTTTAATAACAGCGATCAGGGATCTCCGTAAGGGGTCTACCATTTCATCCCAGACCTCCGAAACACAATTCAATGCATTGAACAAATATGCAAAGAACCTGAATGAAATGGCAAGGGCCGGGAAACTGGATCCTGTTATTGGCAGGGATGAAGAAATACGGAGAACATTACATATACTCTCCAGGAGAAGTAAGAATAATCCTATTTTGGTGGGTGAGCCCGGTGTGGGTAAAACTGCGATTGCAGAAGGACTTGCCATGCGTATTGTTAACGGTGATGTTCCGGAAAATTTAAGATCAAAGATCATTTATGCTCTGGATATGGGACAACTCATTGCAGGGGCAAAATATAAAGGCGAATTTGAAGAACGTTTGAAAGCTGTGGTGAAAGAAGTCAGTACAAGCGAAGGAGAAATTATTTTATTCATTGATGAGATCCATACCCTCGTGGGTGCGGGTGGCGGTGATGGTGCGATGGATGCAGCCAATATCTTAAAACCCGCACTGGCAAGGGGTGAGTTGCGGGCCATTGGAGCAACCACATTAGGGGAATACCAGAAATTTTTTGAAAAGGATAAGGCGCTGGAACGCCGTTTTCAAAAAGTGATGATCGATGAACCCAGCATGGAAGATGCCGTTTCTATTCTTCGCGGATTGAAGGACCGTTATGAAACCTATCATCATGTGCGGATAAAAGATGAAGCGATCATTGCTGCTGTAGAATTATCACAGCGGTATATCACCGACCGGTTTTTACCTGATAAAGCCATTGACCTTATTGATGAAAGCGCTGCAAAACTTCGACTTGAAATGAACAGCATGCCCGAAGAACTGGATAAGCTGGAAAGACAGATCCGTCAATTGGAAATCGAAAGAGAAGCTATTAAAAGAGAAAACGATGCCACGAAACTTAAAGAATTGAATACAGAGATCTCAAATCTTTCTGTAGAAAGAGACACTTTTAAAGCGAAGTGGCAGCAGGAAAAAGAAGTGGTTGAAAAAATTCAGCATGCAAAAACAGAAATTGAAAATTTAAAATTGGCTGCTGATAAAGCAGAACGTGAAGGCGATTATGGTAAAGTAGCCGAAATACGATATGGTAAGGTGCAGGAGCAGGAAAAAATAATTGAAAAATATACCGCGGAACTAGATGAGAGCAGTGAAAAACGTTTATTGAAAGAAGAAGTAGATGCAGAAGATATTGCAGAAAATGTGGCCAGGGCAACCGGAATTCCTGTGATGAAAATGTTGCAAAGTGAGCGGGAAAAATTATTGCATTTGGAAGAAGAATTGCACAAAAGGGTGGTGGGGCAGGATGAAGCTATCGAAGCTGTATCTGATGCCATTCGCAGAAGCCGGGCCGGATTGCAGGATCCCAAAAAACCGATCGGATCCTTCATTTTCCTCGGAACCACCGGTGTGGGTAAAACAGAATTGGCAAAGGCCCTGGCCGATTATCTTTTTGATGATGACAGCATGATGACCAGGATCGACATGAGCGAATACCAGGAGAAACACAGTGTGAGCAGGCTTCTTGGTGCGCCCCCGGGTTATATTGGATACGAAGAGGGGGGCCAATTAACCGAAGCGGTGAGGCGAAAACCCTATAGCGTCATCCTTCTTGATGAAATTGAAAAAGCACATCCTGACGTTTTTAACGTATTATTGCAGGTATTAGACGATGGCCGACTAACTGATAATAAGGGTCGTATGATTAATTTTAAGAATACGATCATCATCATGACCAGTAATTTGGGTAGCCATATCATTCAGGAAAATTTTGAGAAAGTAAACGAAAAAAATAAGGAAGAAATTGTTGAAAGAACCAAGGAGGAAGTGATGGTACTGTTGCGACAGACGATACGCCCTGAGTTTTTGAACCGGATCGATGAGGTCATCATGTTTCAGCCTTTGATGAAGAAGGAGATCAAAGGTATCATTAAGATCCAGTTGGATAATTTAAAGGATTTGGTTGCTCAAAGCGGGATCAATTTAGAATTCAGTGAATATGTGCTGGATTACCTGGCGGAAAATGGTTACGATCCGCAATTTGGTGCAAGGCCCTTAAAGCGCCTGATCCAAAAGGAAATTGTAAATGGCTTAAGTAAAAAAATATTGGCCGGTGATATTGATAAATCAAGGCCGGTATTGGTAGACGTATTTGACGGAACAATGGTGTTCAGGAATGAAGCACATAACAAGGAGTTGACAAAGACACAATAGAAAAGATATTATTATACTTTAATAATATCATATTAATAATTAAATGTTGCCCGGCAACAGAAAAAAGAAACAACTATGGCAATGAAAGTAAAAGAGGTGGTAGTGATCATTCCACCAAAAGATATTTTTGTAGGGAATCCCGATGCATCTGTGACACTGATGGAATTTGGCGAATATGAAAATGAAGATTGTGCAAAAGCAAATGAAGTGGTTAAAAAATTACTGGATGAGTTTGATGGGAAAATAAAATTCCAGTTCCGCCATTTCCCTTTAACCAAGATCCATCAGCGGTCCATGAAGGCCGGTGAAGCTTCGGTAGCGGCTTCCCAGGTTGGTAAATTCTGGGAAATGCACAATATTTTATTCCAGAATCGCCGCCAGTTAGGCACCACCAGTTTAAAATTATATTCCAGGGAAGCAGGTATCAGCAATAAGCATTTTCTTGATGAACTGATCAACTCAACCTATGGCTGGCAGGTGCGTAATGACCTGAATGAAGGGATTGAAAGAGGTGTAAAGGATGTGCCTGCATTTTTTGTCAATGGCGAACCGGTTACGGGTAAACCCACATTTGAGAACCTTAGCAAAGACATTGAATCTGCCCTGAAAAAAGCAAAGAAAAAAGCCCCTGTAAAACAACGGGCATAAAATACCGGCCTCAACGAAAGTTGAGGCTTTTTTATTCCTTCCCTCGAAAGCATTATTATTTTGCCAACTGCAAACTGCCATTATTTATTTCTCGTAATTGTTATAATTTTTTCAGATAGTTGTGTATCTTAAACCCCTCAACCACCGGGATTATTCTATGATCATACGATCCTGGTACTAACTGATTGAATATGTAAAACCATCTTAAGAATTGAATTTACTTAACCAGCCTTTTAGCGGGCTTAAATTATTTTTTGTATGAAGCAGATCAAGATCTTCTTTTTATCAATGGCTGTATGCATGGTATCTTCATTTATTTTGCCTGGCTGTAATAACAGCAGCGAAAAGAAGGCAGATGGAAAAGTTACAGACATTCCTGCCAACACTAAATCAAAAGATGCCCTGGCCTCTTTTCAGCAGGGCCTTTTATCCTACGACCTTGGAGATAATAAAAAAGCAAGAGCGGCATTTAGCAAGACCATTGAACAGGATCCCAAATTCGGGATAGCCTATTTATACAGGGCCAATCTTGCCAATTCTCCCAAAGAATTTGCTGATGATGCGAATGCAGGAAAGGCCAACCTCGACAGTGCAAGCGACTGGGAAAAAATGTATGGAGATTACCAGGTTGCAGGTTTATCGGGCGACAGGAACAAACAGGTGGAGATCCTCCAGAAACTTGCAGCAGCCTACCCCGATGCTGCAAGGGCCCAGGTAGAATTAGGTAATGCATATTCAGGCAATAACCAGTTTGATAAATCCCGCGCATGTTATCAAAAAGCCACAGAGCTTGATGCGAAATGGGTGGGTGGATATGGTGGTCTGGCAAATTCTTATCTTTTTAATGACCCCAAAGACCTTAAAAAAGCGGAGGAAAATGCGATGAAAGTTGTTGACATGGCGCCCACAAGTGCCGGTGCTGAAATATTAGTGGGCGATTGTTACCGTGCAGAAAACGATTTCCAAAAAGCGAAAGATGCCTACGCAAAAGCAGTGACGCTTGACCCTGATTCGCCCGATGGCTATGCCAAGGAAGGGAACGCCAATACTTACCTCGGTAATATCGAAGAAGCCAGGAAGAATTTTTTGGATGGATCTACCCATGATGAAAATAATAAGTTAGGATACCTGGTCACCACAGCCTTCACTTATTTGTATGCCAATAACGATTATAAAACAGCCATGAAAACACTGATGGATGGCGCAGCAAAAGTGGATAGTGCATCAAAGAATGGGGCATCCCAAAAAAATAATTTTCTTGCTACCTGTGGCGCCATTGCTTTTCATTATAATGACGCCGCCATGCTGAAGCAAATGGCACCCATGCTGCAATCATTATCAGAAAAATTAAACAATGATCTTGGCACCCCGGAAGGAAAGATATTCGCAAAAGCCGATGCAATGAACTGGCAGGTAATGATCGATATCACTGATGGTAAACTGGATGATGCAAAAGCGAAGGTCGAAGAAATGAAATCAGCCCTTGATCCCATAAAAGACGACCGTAAGCTGGAAGGTTATCATTACCTGATGGGAATGATCAGCATGAAGCAAAAAAAGTATGCAGATGCTGTTACACATTTTGAAAAGGCTGACCTCACCCAGATCTACAATAAATACTGGCTGGCCATGGCAAATGAAGCTGCAGGGAATAAGGATAAGGCCACGGCATTGTATAAAGAAGTGGCGGCTTATAATTTTAATGATGTAGGCAATGCACTGGTGAGGGGAGAAGTAAAGAAAAAACTGGCAATGCCATAAAAATATGTAATTAAAAAAGATCCCATCCCCCAGCCGGCAGATGGGATCTTTTTTATTACCGCCAATATATTAATAAGCATTTTATTAAACCGGTCATTCCACTTCAAAATAATAGGTTGCCAGTTCTTTTCCGTTGATGAGTACCGTTACCGGGTAACCGTTGTCTTCCTGAAATGTATAAGAAAAAACCAGGGTCCCTTTGTCAAATGAAAAATTAACTTCTTTCATTTTCTGCTTTTTGGGCATGCCGATCATCAATGATACTTTATTGACCTGGGCCTTGCTATCAAGACTAAAACTGAAGGATTGCTGTTTACCGACCTTTGCTTTTACGAATCCGCTGGCGGGAGTGAATTTTTTAAGTTCAAATTCATAAGCTGCCGCTTTGATCAATGGCAGATCGTAAAAATCTTTTATATTTTTAGGAGCGCTGCCTAATTTCCATGCTTCATTGTCGGGGTAATGCTGTAAGTTAAAAATGGGCTTATCAGAAAAAAAATAAGCATCATTAAATGATCTTGTAAAAATTTTCATATCGGCATCTGTGTACCCGCTTCCCCAGGCGGGGTCTATATAATACCAATCGTCGGGGCTTTGCCCTAATTGTACCACGGCCCAGCTATGATTGATATCCGTTTTAGAATCATTGATCTCTTCTGTGGATGTTTTCACATACCCGTCCACGGTGAGGCATCGTATGTTGGCGCTGCTGCACATGTCCTGGAACAAAGTGGCGTAACCTATACCTAATCCTTTGCGGTAGAGTAATACTTCGGTAGAGGAATTTTTATCTGTATTCCCGGTTCGGCCGGCCTTACAGTCATAACTGATATTATAAGCTATCCAGTCAAATATGGCTCTTGCTTTATCTGTTTTATCGGTAAAGGGTTTGGTTATTATTTCGCTGATGGTGCCCATGGTTAAACTGTCTAATGCGCCGGTTTTTTTTACAAATTCGTCCACAGCTTTAAAATCTTTTCCTTTTATCTGGGCAAAAGCATTTATCGCGATACTGAAAAACAATACGCAGATTATTTTTTTTCTAATGATTTTCATGCAATAAAATTACGCATCTAAAAGTTAATTATTCCTCAAATGAAAAAGCCCTTTTAATGTGCCAATGTGCCAATATGCAAAAGAGAGACTTTAAATTAAATGCTGCCTTTTTGCACATCTGCATATTTGCATACCTGCACATTTACTTAAAATCGAACAGGGTTGCAGTAAATACGCCTCTTTCCCGTTTTTTAAAAATCACTTTCCAGTTACCGTTATACCGTATCAGGGAGGGCACAAGATATTCACCGAATTTTGTGAGTTGCACTTCCATCTGTATTTTAAAATCATACACACCGGCATCATAGCTTAGTGTGTAATTTCTTGCCAGCACTTCATAAGTCTTATCATCAAACCAGGTGGTCATTTCATCCACCACCACATCATCTTTATTTTCGGGCTTAACTTTTTGTTTAAAGATATAACAACTCGTATTGTTATGAATATCTATGTCGATACTCATGTCGTATTTATCCGCCAGTTCATCATCAAAGATGGCTGTTTTACTGCTGATAAAAGGAATGCCGCTTATTTTTTTCCCGGGATTAAAGAACAGCATTTTCAATTGCTCTTTATGTTTGTTGATACCGGATTTACCCGATGTATTGAATTCGATTCCTTTTACAATATTGGTTTCCCCGCAAACGGAATCTTTTGTAAAAAAAAGTGCTGCATACATTTCTGCAGTGTAATAATTGAAGTTATGGTCATCATCGTAAATATCTCCATTGGCCTGCTCTTCCAGTGTTTCCATTTTACGGCAACCGGTATTGGTGCGAACCTGTTTTGTTTTACTGTGTAAGTATGCTTTCATTTCCCCGGAAGGGTTATTCATGCGGATATCATTGATGGCAGAGAATTGGAGTATATGCAGGTTACGGAAAGCTTTGTAAAAGGATGTGTCGTTTTGTATTCTTTCAATGAATTTGGCAACATTCAGTTTATTATTGACGATCACTTCACTTAAGGTGATTATTTTTTTACCAACAGTAACGGAACTGTCACCACGCTGCGCTGTTAAATGGACGCCGGTTATCAATAGTAGAATAAATGCTGTTAATTGTTTCACCTTTGCAAAGTACTTTCTTCTTTTATAATACTTTTGTAATATTTTGTAAATTTTGTTAATGATACATGTAAGGCCGGTTGAAGACAGGGATATTCTCTTTATAGAAATGGTTTACCGCTCCACCCGGGAAAAGGAGCTGGACCTGACCAATTGGAGTGAGTTGCAGAAAAATGCCTTTATCATGATGCAATCCACGGCACAATACGCCGACTATAAAAGACTTTTCCCTGATGCATTTTTTGGGGTAATAGAATATAAGAAAAAGCCTGCCGGGCGCTTATACACCGGCGAATCAGAAAAGGAGATCCGCCTTCTTGATATTACCCTGCTCCCTGCTTTCCGTGGAAAAGGAATAGGTACAATAATTTTAAAAGACCTGATAAAAAAAGCAAACCTGCAACAAAAAATATTATCGCTGCACGTAGTACCCGATAATCCTGCGTTGCAATTATATCTAAGCCTTGGATTTAAACATATCAATAACAGCGGGCGTCATTATTATATGGAATATAGACCAACTACACTTTACTGAGCATTGTATTTTCCATTTCTGCCAAGACTACCGTAGTTTTTAAAACTACGGTAGTCTTGGCAGCATTTGATGCTGTGTTCGCCCCTATTGTGATGTAAATTAGAAAACGAAATGTAAAAAGCAAACGAAATGTTTTCTACCGAACGGTCGGCCCCACAACAAAAGATTGGTAGCGAGCCGCTGCTGAAAAAAGTTTGTCCTGCCCACGTTACGGAAAACCCCGGTTAGCGGCAGGGCATTATCATGATTAATTGGAGTTCCATTGTTTGGGAATGGTAGGGGTCCAGGATGCATCTTCCATGTAACTGCTTCGGTACTTCTTCGGTAAGACACCGAACAAAAGCGAAGCAGTACCGAAGCAGTTCCGAAGCAGTTCCGAACAAGAAGCGAATAAGATACGAACAAGAGACAGACAAATTGTCCAAAATTTACAAATTGCAAAAAGGCCAGGAATCTCAAAAATCTATGGGATATCATTAAAATTTGCAGCTATCTCGCAGGGTATTCGATTGCGTTGCCGTTAACTCTACAATATATCGTACCTACGGAACGAAAATCCATTTCTCCGTATTTTGTTCCCATGAAGCAGAAAGATCAACTCCCCAACGGGTTGTATTAATAATTCATTATGGGAAATGGTATTTGAAAATTACTTACAAAAAAGCAGGTATGATTTTTAATCATACCTGCCATATAAATTGATCTTATTAAAAAGACAGTTATTCTTTAATTCTTTTCTTTTTGCGATGGAACAACAGTAACTTTTTGTACCGGGGCAACAACAGAATTAGGTATTTCGGCCGGTGTTTGTGCAGCTTTAGCCGGAGTAATTACCTGTTGGGGTGTATTACTTATAGCTGTAGTTGTTTTTGATTGAACTGCATTATTATCAACGGCAAGTGTTACTGTAGGAACCTGAACAAGAGCTGCTGATGTAAGAGTGTTATTTCCAACATTAACCGATTTTACTGAACTGGTAGTTGGTATAACAACAGGTTGTGAAACATCACTGGTCTTCAATGATCCAACCTGGATCATCTGTGTTGCCGGTAATTGAACAGGAGTGACTTTTTCGGCTGTTTTATTTGTTGTAATGCTGTTACTGCCAGTCACTGCATTTTCTGCTGGCCTATCAAGTTTTATCCTGGGAATATCTACAGCTTTTTGTGCCGGTATATTGGATCCGGGCTGTACAGGAGTTAGATTACCACCATTAACAACTGGTTTTTGAACGGCAGCATGCTGTAAAGCATCCTGCTGGGCTTTGTACTGGCTGTATGGAATCCCATTGATAGTAAGCTCTTTTGGAGCATCTGTATTTGATGTTTTAGCATTTTGGCAAACTGCTGTCAGCGCCATCAGGAATAAAACATTTATGAAGATCAACTTTTTCATATTGTATATTATTTATAGTTAATTAGTTTAAATTACTTGCTCATCAATTTTACGCTAAACTTGGTTGAATTCGCGTTATTTGTCAATTGTACGTTAGCGCCGGAATTCTGAGATGCAGCTATTGAAACCTTATCATTTACATTCAATCTCACCTGGTAATTCAGCGAAGTTGTTGAAGGAAATGCACCAGCAGCTAGCTGGTTGGAAAAGCTTTTTGCAACGGATATTCCATTAACCAGTATATCGCCCGCTACAAAAGAAGCGGCGTTTGTAAATACTAACCAGTCAACAGATGCATTGATCTCGTACAAACCTGCAACGGTAATATTATATTGCGTTCCATCGAAATTAGTGCCACCATCTTCATAAACAACTGTTCCCCATGTATTGATAGTTGTCAATGCTCCTGTACCTGGGATTGACTGAGCAGCTGTCAGGTTCTTTATACTGATCCCAACATTTTTCTGCCAGCTTGCAACACCTGTTGCATCACTTGTTAATACGGCTCCTACAGCAGCAGTACCATCAGCTATCTGAATTGTACCCTGGAATACGGCAGCTCTATTGGTAGCACCACCGGTTGCTCTTGCGAAGACACCAATATTGGTTCCTGCAGAAACAGCCTGTGAAAGGAAAAGGCCACCCACATTGTTTCCTGCACTTCCACCACTGACTCCAAAAACGCCGTATTGTTCGACTGTTCCACCATTAGCATAAGCCTGGATACCTGAATTGTTCGAAGCACTATTTTGTTCTGATACCATGCCGCTTGCGGATGCACCGACAGTAGGCACAGCATAAGTAGTAGCACTCGTTCCTGATACGTGTAATTTACCAGAAGGTGTTGTCGTTCCAATTCCCACACCCTGGATGCCGGAATTATCAAATGTCATGATCTTGGTGCCCGATACCACATTGAAATTATTAACAGTAACATACGCTTTTCCTGTTGCGTCTTCGGTCCATATTCCAAATGCCCTCGAGGCAGTACCGATTTGCAAAGAAGAGTTTGGTGTATTTACCGACATTGGATATATGTTAACTGAATTGGGATCATTAAACGCAAGACCTAAATCTATCCTTGTACCATCATCACGTATCTGCGAATTACCAAGTGTATTGCCGTCTGGAGTCCATTTGGAAACTAAGTTCAAAGTACCATTACCGGAAACAACGTTAAGAGAGGCAGGAGTATTCCATGTGGCGTTACCTGCTGCATCACTGGACAGCAATTTGCCTGCGCCTGCACCCTGGCCCTGTATCTGTACCTTACCAATTGTTTGTAAAGCATAAGCAGTACCGCCTACACCGAAACCAAATAAAGCGGTTCCGTTATTAGAGATACCAGCAACACCCCAACCATTTCCACTGATACCCTGCACACCTATGCCACCAAATTGACCAATAGTTGCAGTTGCAGAAGAGATGCCTTTAATTGCTGATGGGCCTGCTAATACAGGACTGGCTACCAGGATAGGGCTCATTACTCCGGTCAATGCAGAAGATTCGATCGGATCAACACCACCTATAGAATTATTTTGAGCATATATTGCAGAAGTTGTATTTGTGGTACTGCTATTTATTATTTGTGAACCCCTTACCGTATTGCTTGCATTGGCCACATCTAATTTGGCATTGGGGCTGCCTGTACCAACACCCACATTGGTGCCGTCATCAAAGATCTGAGAATTACCAAGCGTAGTTCCGTTTGGTGTCCACTTAGGAACAAAGTTCAAAGTACCGCTTCCAGATACAGCGCCAATGGCTGCGAGCGTATTCCATGTTGCATTACCCACTGCATCGCTTGAAAGCACTTTATTTAAACCAGCGCCCTGTCCCTGTAATTGGATACGGCCAGTGGTTACCAGGCCAAAAGATGTAGCACTGCTGTTACCTGCACCGAAGAGGGCAACACCACCTGTGCCAAATGTTTGCCCAAGTACAGCGGTACCGGTAGAAACTGTACCGCCAAATGTAGCTATATTGGTAAAAGTGATTGCAGTCAAACCAATACCAGTTGCATCAGATGAAGTAGCATACACACCAGATGGGTTAGTTAAGACAGCTGCAAGAGCAGCACCTTTGCGTGCAAAAAGAGCAGCACCACCACCTGTTGCAGCACTTGTACCACCTGCTGTGGCATTTACATTAATGGCCTGCAGCGTATTGCTGACATTGGCCGCATTTGAATTATCAAAGGCTGCAGTAACACCTGTACCTGCGGTTGTACCAACTAATGTTGTGCTGGCATTACCGGCGGGCAATAAGAAACTACCACCGGTACCTTGTAAACTTGTAGCGGATAAAGCCGTTCCGGTAGTGAATGCTAAAGCAGAAACACCAGTACCGGTAGAAGTTGTACCAGCTACACCAATTGAAGTGCTGCTTGTACCATAAGCACCTATGCCTGTATCTGTATCACCCCAAAGGCCCTTCTTAGCGACAGCAGTAATACCTGAAGTTCCGGCAGTACCATGAACGGCTGCAGGGGTTGTTGAAGTAGTATTAGTAGATGCCAGGATCGCGTCAGCAGTGTTGGCAGTATTTGTTGTTTGAAAAAATCCGGCCGTACCCAAACCTGCCTGGTTAGACTGAACGGTGTTGGCAGTATTGGTAGCATTGCTTTGAACAAATAAACCCGCGCCTTGCAAGCCGGTGCTGGTAGACCTGATGCCCCAACTTGTGGCAGCACCATTGGTTTGAGTTTCCAGAGCGGATGCAGTGTTGGTTGCATTGGTTATGTTGAATAAACCTGCACGGCCTGTTCCGGAGTTTGTTGCCCCGATCGCGTTAGCGCTGCTGTTAGTTGCTGCTGATAAAGTATTTGCTGTATTGGCAGCAGTTGTATTTTCGAAAAAACCTGCATTACCTGAGGTAGATGTACCATATACACCTGATCCGCTTGCTGATTGTCCGTAAACACCAACGCCTGATGCGGATTGCCCCATAACCCCCATTCCACTACTAGCATGTGTACCTATCACACCGGCTCCATTCGCATTTGAGCCAGAATTGGTACCTCTTACACCTGCAGATCCAGTGCCAGGGCTTGTAGAAGTCAATATACCCTGAATAGCATTTGCATTGGGATCATTGCTTGCGCTTGATCCGAAGAAACCTCCACCTGTACCGGTTGTTGAAGTATTTGTCATGCTAACCATCGCAGAGCCAGGAACACTTTGACTTTTTATTAATGGGATAAGAATTTGCGGATTTGGATAAGTACCTGTAAGATCACCACCGGCAGGGCCGACTGGTGCAGCAGTGCCTGCACTCCCGGCAGTCAAAGCATAAGGAACACTTACCATTTGTGTAGAACCTACGTTCACATAACTGGTTCCACCCGCTGGATCAATTTCCACCTGCAAGAATTTGCTTGCGCCTCCTGATGGGAAGCCAGACCAGTTAACCCCGGCAATAGTACCGGTTACGTTCACAGCACCAGGGCCTCCCAGAACCACATTAAATAAACCAAATGCATTGGTTACCACTGTTCTTGATTCCTGGTAAACAATAGGGCCGGCAGCCGAACCCGTTAGAATACTCAAGCGTAAACCAACCAATTGATTTGGTATCACATTACCCACGGAATTCCTGGCCACACCCTGAAAGTTCATCAGGTTGGGTGACTGTGCCATGGTGAGTAACGCAACAAAAATACTTGTTATCGTTAATAAAATCTTTTTCATGTTTAGCGTAGTTTTAGTTTTTTAGATAGTATTAATTTATTCAGCATTCAATAGAATTTATCTCATTTTCTGTACCTTATAAGTACTCCGTTTGGTAACCGATGTGTTGATGGGTACCAACATGATGTCCAGGAAATATTGACCTGAAGGATAAGGCCCCAGGTTCATTTGTTGAATACTTCCGGTACCATAATAGACAAACTGTTTCCTGAGGATCAGCCTTGAAGACTCATCCATAAGGGACATGTATACCGTACCCTGTTGTTTGCTGAGGAAATCAATTTCAAGCATGCCTTGTGTTGGATTGGGAAGTATTTTTATCTCGTCTTTTCCCCACGCAGTGTAATTATTTACTGTGGCCGGGTTATGTGTGCCGGGTTGCAGCACTCCAGAAGTTACAGTAATATTGGCAGAAGACAGGGTTTCAATAGCCGTGGCTTCGCCAAAACTCCACTCAAAACGGTAAAAGGTAAAAATATTAGTTCCACCCGTTGTGTTTAGAATACTCGGAGTAACACTTTGCGAAAAAGAAGCAGCAGAGAAAAAAATACCAACTGTAAAAAAGAGGAGTTGTAATTTTCTCATAAGCGGTGTTTAAATGGTGATTAGTTAATTTCCAGCACTAAAGTAAAGGCATTTTTTGATAATTACAATACTCTAAACAGGGTATTTTTAAAAAATTTGAAAAAGAAGTAATTATTTGGCAATTATACTGTTGTGTCATAATTTTCAGTATTACGGACAGGCGTATGTGAATACCGGGTCATTTTGGGAAAACCATCCGGTAATCTACCTTTATTTTCCCCCTGGAAATGTCGTCCAGCTTACCTTTCAACAATTTTCGTTTCAAAGGCTTCAGGTGGTCAATAAATAATTTCCCTTCAATGTGATCATATTCATGCAGGATAATTCTTGCGGTAATTCCATTAAAGATTTTGGTTTGTTGTTGAAAATTTTCATCATCAAATTGCAAAGTTAATTCTTCATTACGGTTCACATCTTCCCGGATCTTTGGAATACTCAGGCAACCTTCATTATAAGCCCATTCTTTTCCGTTGAGTTTTAATATATGGGCGTTAATAAAAACGCATTTATAACCCGGTTCATCAGGATATTCCACTTTTTCATCATCCTCCAGGTTACGGAATACCTGTTCACTGTCTATTACGAATAGCCGGATCGGGAGGTTTACCTGGGGTGCAGCCAAACCAACGCCATTACTGTTGTACATTGTTTCCCACATATCAGCGATAAAGTTTTCGAGCCCGGGATAGTCGGGGGTAATATCATGGCAAACCATTCTTAAAACGGGTGAACCGTAAGCTACTATCGGAAGGATCATTTAGTTGATAAGTTAAAAATAGTTGACAGGTTAAAAAGTTGACAGGTTGTGAGCCATTTGCAAAGTTAGCCCTTATCAACTTATCAACCAATCAACTTGTCAACTCCCGTTTTGTAAATACTCCTGTAGCATAATAGTAGCAGCAATTTCATCCACCAGCCTTTTATTTCGCCTGTCTTTTTTTTTCATGCCCATTTCAAGCATGGCATCTTTTGCCATTTTGGAAGTATAACGTTCATCCACTGTTTTAAGCGGAATTGCGGGGAATTCTTTTTGTAATTTTTTAATAGCGGCTTCAGCGAGTGGTGTGCCATGCGTATCGGATTCATCCCAGTTTTTGGGCAGCCCGATAATGATCAGTTCTACCTGTTCTTCCAGGAAATATTTTTTTAAAAAGGGAATGAGTTCTTTTGAATCAATAGTGGTTAATCCGGTTGCTATGATCTGCAATGGATCGGTAACCGCCAGGCCGGTTCGTTTACCGCCATAATCAATTGAAAGGATGCGCGCCATGTAACAAAGATAGGCGTTGGTGGCGGGATCCTTGATACTGGATACTTGATACTGGATTCTTGATACTGGATTCTTGATACTGGATACTTGATACTGGATACTTGATACTGGATACTTGATACTGGATACTTGATACTGGATA
>OLKZ01000245.1_pt1 | contig 40536 bp, 30 predicted proteins | sample 1604431 | NCBI WGS metagenome assembly OLKZ01 (sample SAMEA104055714, study PRJEB20765) | soil metagenome | isolation source: soil
ATTGTGTGCTTGGTTTATACAAGAAGTCTCGGGTAACCGGGGCTTTTTTTATTGTCTGACGTCCCCGTCTGACAATAAAAAAAGTTTACATAATGACAATATTTGGTCAGACGGGGACGTCAGACCAAATATTGTTATTGTGCCAATGAAATCCTTACTTGCACCCCCGCCCTTGTATTGGTAATGGGTGCACTGGATGAAATATAAGGTTTTACCCGGCGCTGATCAAAATAAAATTTGACATTGATCCGGTTACTTAAGAAATAATCTATCGTTGGAGAAATGGTAATGTCCCTGCTTCCACCTGTCGCAAAATTATTATCCTGGTCTAACCTGCTATTGGCTGTTACATTATCGCTGATCTTAAAGTCAAGGCGGAAGTTAATTTCATTTTCCAGTTTTTTACCATTACCGTTCTTAGGCGTTAAAAACTTAGGCCACTTGAAACCAAACGGCATTTTCAATCCTTTTTTACGATAGCCTGCCCCTACGGTAAATTCAGTACTGCGCACTTCACTCAATTGAAAATCCACCAGACTTAAACTGAGTTGCCTCGTTTTGGCATATTCAAATTTCACCTGGAGCTGGTTGGTGAACATCATATCAATACCGATCAAAGGAGAAAACTGTTCGGCAATACTGATATTTGGTACCAGGAAATAGGGAATATAATTTTTTGATACCGTATCATAAAAAGAAGGATAGCCAAATTTTGAAACGTCCTGGTAAAGCAATGCTGAGGTAAACCCATTCATGCTGAGGTTGCTTGTATAACCATGTGATATAGTGAAATTGGTAAATATTTTATTTAGCCCTTTGATCCGGCTTAATCCATTATAATCGATCTTCCAGTTCGGTTTTGGCAATATACTCCGGAATGGATTGGATTTAATATTGGAATTGTCTTGCTTTATCAGCCCTACTTTTTCGGGATCCTTGCCGGTATAGGCCGCAATAAACGCGGGCACCAGCACATCAACAGCATATTTTCCATAGCCGTAATAGTATCCATCAGCGCCGATCGGTTGCCCGTTACTATATGGATTTGCTTTCCCCAACCGTTCCGATAATATGAGCCGGTAATCCTGGAATTTTTTAAAAGTTTCCGAGACGCGGTTGGGATCAAATTTTCCAAATAAAGTTTTAAAGGCGATATAGGACACGTCAAAACCGCCGCCTGCATAAGGGTTCAGGTGATTGAATTTCAAATTAGTGCCGCCGCTTGTATCAATATAACGGAAAGTTTCTGAATAATTCTTACTAAAGGCTTTACTCATGTTAACAGCGATGGTGAGATCTTTCACTGGTTCCAATTGTGCGCTTATGGTTAACCGTTGGTCAAAGTTCTGCGTAAATAAGGAATTAAAGTTAGAGTCCTTTGTGATCCATCCCTTACTTGCCGCTTTATTGAGCCAGTTGGTATCTGGCTGTCGCCCAAGTACAAAATCCAGGCCGGGGGCCATGCTTTTCCAGTTCTGGCCAACATACTGTGTGCTGTCGGTATAACCCGGTAATCGGGTATTGGCATTTTCGGAAAGAGAAGCGTTGACCTGTTTGATACTCGTCAGTAATTTACCCAAAATTTTTCCGGGAGTACCCACATAAGGCTTGGCTGATTTATCCAGTACCCTGCGTATTTTTATTACTTTTTTACCCGTTTTTGTGGTAACCGTATCTTTAATTTTTGTAATGCGGTTCCTCCATTTTTCCCTGTCTTCCTTATCCGAAGGCTTGTCTAACTGGCTTAACCATTTTGATTTTTGATACAGGCGGGTAAAATCCATTTGAAGTGTAGCTTCTTTTTGCTGGCCATTCTCTATAAAATTACCAAGATCAGTTGCAAGGAGTGAAGCTCCGATCCAGCGATAAATAGCCTGGTACCGCACATTCATCGTTGTCCAGTTCAATAACGGAAATTTTGAAGTGGGAACGGTATAAGTAAAATTAGCAGACTGGTTATACAAAGTATTTCTGCCGCCTTTGAGCAGGTTCTTCCATACCGAATCTTTCTTTTCTTTAGTATCCAAACGCCCATCGGGTTCATCGATCCGGGAGTTATTGGTAGCATTAAAATCAAAATTCAGGGAATGTGTGAGATTCCAGCGCAAAATATAATCCCGTTGAAAAGTAAAGTACTTATCATATGTTTCAGGGATGGAATATTTGGAAGCTCCTATGCTTCGCGGACGAATTGCTCCAAACTGCCGGTTAATATCTGCCCTGAAACTTAACTGCGACGGAATTAAATTAAAATTGAAATCCTTCACCAGGTCGAACCAGTGCGTTTTTGTTTTTTTGAATATCTTTTTAAAAGGACTGATATATCTTGGCTTGGGGGCAAAATTATATCCCAAGGCCCCCCGGTGCCTTATTACTTCATTGCTTTCAATCAAAGGCGAATGGCCCTTCGTTTTTAAGTAAGAATAACTCACATCAAAATTAGATATATCATAGATCTTTGGCTTTCTGTTACCCGTCCTGTTTTTACGTACATTGGTAAAATTCAACGTGGTGGTGGAAGAATAATCTATCGCATTATTTTTTATAGAATCTCTTTCCGCCTTTGTCTTGGCTGTTTTTTCTTTGTCTTTCAATTTAATATCCAGGTCAAATGGATCATATTCAGGGGTACTTATCGCCTGTTGATAGCTTGCAAACATAGGAATAGACATGGCTGCTTTCTTTGGCAATAATTTTCCCAGTTCAAGTGTTGTCGCCGCATCAACCTGTAAAAAATTATCCCTGAACCGGTCATTGATCCGTTGTTCCAGTGTTCCAAAACCAGTGGTATGCGCATTCGCAGAAACAGAAACCGTACCCAGGTCGGCAAGGTTAACATCCACCCTGCTTAAAGCTGCCCATCCCCCTGTTTCATCCAATGAAGACAGGGCCAATTCATTTACCCACACTTCACCACAGGCGTTTGATGCCTTGCTGTTTTCCACTCCTAATAAAATACCTCTTACTTCGGCCAAATTAGGATTACCCAAAACCGAATACACCTGGCCATTGGTCTGAGGCTGCCGGTAAATAACATCCTGGGGAACAGATGGATCAAGGTTGCGTTTCTGTTTCATTGCCACCAGGGCCTGCAGGTCAACATTCAATCCATCACTAGCCAGCCATAGGGTATCATTATAAGTTGTTGAATTAGGATCAAGGTTGGCCGCATTCAAGGAAGTTAAATTCAAAGGTATCCGTATCTCGTAATAATTATTTACGAAATCGGTTCCCAATCTTATTACTGCGGTAAGGTCCTTATCCTGTATAGTATTGGAAGGTTTTACAGCTTCTTCTGCATGTATGTACATGGTTAACTTTCCGAACTGGCGCAGGTCACGATTGGCAAATGTTTGAAAAACACCTCTTGCGTCTCCTTTAGCTAAACTACAAAACTGAAGGCTCATGCTTTGTTCATTTTGCAACAGGTTAACGCCATTGTTGCTCAATGTTTGCACGCGTTCCACTTCCGTAGGCGTACGATAGGGCAAGGGCACGCGCTTATCATTTTCTTCAATATTCACAGCACCCTGGTTAAAGACAGTGCCGCCGGGAGTGATTTGTGTGTATAATCCGGTGGAATCAATTTTATACTGGAATTTTCTCCACACATTTCTGGTGAATTGCAATTCGCCAAAACGCATCACCACACTATCAGTGAAACCGGTGAGGAACATCCTGATAAAACGTATTGATTTAAAATCGGGGATCTGGCCGATCTTCTTATTGTAGTCAGAAATGGGAATGCGGAACTGGTACCAGTACTCATCACGTGATGTACCATCCACGAGGTTCACCGTGACCAGTTTTTTATCAATGATATAATTGGTACCGATCGTCATTTCGGGTGCTGTGGCCGGTTTTACATCAACAATGTACTGGAAGTATTCTTCTGTTTGATTTAATGTATTATCCCTGTTCAGATCCTCCGCATCAGGATATAAAGTTGCAGCCGAAGAATAGGTTGCAGACCCGCTTGATATGGGCGAATTGCCTTCAGGATTATTGAATTTTTTATACCTGCCCAATATACCAAGCCCCAGCTGGTCATAATCATCCCCGCGGTAATAATGGTAATCATCGCTTGAAGGATCCTTGAGCGCATCTATATATGCCTGCGATCCCGTGCCGAAACTTGTACTCAACTGGTTAAGATAGGCGGTACGTTTGATCACTTCCCCCGGATCGTCTAATCCATCAAAACCCACATCCTGGTACACCCTGTCGTTGGGATCATTACTGAAAGCATTGGTAACCTGTATAGGATTATTGGGAACCCTGCCCCAGTTGGAAGTATCAATGGGGGAAGGAATATTAGGTGTGGGTAAACCGTTTTCATAAAATCGTTTGCCGTCTTTCAATACGTCTTCTGATACATTACCGAGGTCAAAATACAATTTACCACCGGAAGAATTTGAGGCATTAGGCGTTCTCGTTGAATTAATGAAGGGATCCTGCACCCAGAATTCAATGAATTCAATATTAGCGGTTTCAAAATCGGTTTGGTCAATGCTGCGCATTAAGCCACCCCAGCGTGTTTCAGGAGCCTTAAGTTTTCCGTTAGCCAAAACATTCGTTGCGTCATAATTATAGGGGCCCTTTTCTGTAGGATAATAAGCCAGGTCAAAAGTAATGAGCTGGCTTTCTCCCAAACCCGTTGTTTTTTGCGGAAATATTTCTTTCTCGTAAATCTGCCTTACCCGCGGATCGCTTAACTCAACACGGTCGTTTGAAAAAGGATTATTGGATCCTTTATATTGTTGCAAAGTGGGTTCTATCTCGTACCAGTTGATCTTTGCTCTGTTGTATCCCGACGCGATATTATCATTTAAACTGGCTTCCGGAAACAATGATATGGTACCGGTCTTGTCTGTTGCGCCTTCGGGTACAGATGCAAGTGACCAGCTAATGGGAGGAAACCTGAGATCCAAACCTGATTGTGTTCCGTCAAAATCATCAATATTAATAATGCCATTTGAACCCTTCCCGATCTGGGGTGCATGGCCCGGCTGTAAATAAGCTCCTTCGGCAAAAACATTGAGCGTAGAAGGTGTGCTGGTTTTATAAAAAGGTAATTTGTCGAGCAATTTTGTAAGGCGCGGCACGTCTTTATGGTAATTTACATCCAGGCCATACATCGTGTTCCTGATGGGTTCATTGGTACCGCCCGTAGCACTGTTATCATAACTTACTTTACTAAAGAAAGGCCTTTCGCCCAATCGCACAATGGTTCCTCCAAAAGACAACTGCTCTTTAGGTTTATTTTTGGCCATATAATCCCATCGGATGCCTATGTAATTTTTTTGCTGCAGGCCAAATGATGCATTGTTCTCGTAATTGACCTGTACCGGCAATCCCGAATTAATAATGGCGGTGTTGATGACCTTGATCGTTCCCAGGTCGTAATTGATATCATAATCCACTCCTTCCAGCAATACCTGGCCGCCGGCAGTAACGGTAACGGACCCACGAGGAATATTATAGCCGATACTGATGTCGGAAGACCCTGAAATTTTTGCCGAGCCCTTTAACACAAACCGGTTAAGATTGGGATATTGCTGCGCCACGGCCTTGATGGAATCATACAATGCATAATACAAGGTATCTTTTATGGAAGGCGCATTGGGATTAGTATAAATTCCTTTTGCGAGATCCCTGCCAAAAGGTTCCAGCACGGGGAACATGACCCGGCTGAATTGCGAATACACCGTATAATTTTCCACGTAATCAAATACGCCATCGGGCTGCGGATCACCCTGGTTATTCAACCTGTCGAGATTGATCAGTGATATGATCGGGGAACCCTGGTTCTTATCACCGAACGGAACATATCTTTTCCATCCTAATCCCGGCTCCTGGTACAATACGTCTAATTTAAAATCCTGGGATGTAAGTGTACCATAACCTATGGCATATACATTTTTCAGCATCAAACCCCAGATGGGAAGGCTGGGTCGCTGCGATGTGGCTTTTAATAATTTTAAGAACAATATTTTTTGATTGCCGGATGTGCTGTCCGGGGGAAGGTCTTCGGAAAATTCACCTACCTGGTAAATTTTACCCCGGTAAGAATATTGATAAGCTACGGCCAACACATCATCCGTTTGCAAAGGCTGGCTTAATGATATAAAACCAACCTTGGAGTTCCAGGTATATTGTGATGAATCTAATTTGTGCGCAAATGTTTTTTCAAAATCCTGTACAGGCTTATAACCCATGCCAAGGAGAGTATTAAATACTGTGGAAGGGTTACGGCTGCCTGGATTTGAAATAATGGTGGAATAAATTGAATTGGTTCCGTTACTTGGAATTTGCGGGTTAACCGGGTTAACAACGCCTGGCTGACTTTCGCCCAGGTCCATCAAACCCACAACATCTCTTGTTTCCGTGGTAGTACCATTCCGGTTGGTCACCCATACCTGCATCCTCAAAATTTGCACATCCGTGATTGGAATGGGCAAGGTCGACATGGTTTTGTTGTAATTCGACCTGAAATATTGCGCCAGCAGGAAATGCCGGTTCTCTTCATATTCATCCGCTTTTATTTCAAATAATTGCGAAGCTGCTCCACCCTGCAGGTTTGCCGACTGGCGTTGTGATTTTTGATTGGCAAGCACAGCAGTTAAATATAATTTCCCGAACTGCAATTGTGTTTTAATACCAAATAATTGCTGGGCGCCGGGTATCAATGTACTGCGCGAAGGGAAGGTTACATTTCCCAGTTCAAAACGCTTCACGATCTCGTCTCCCGTTCCGGTATAATCTAACTTGATCTGATTATCCTGCCCAAAATTGGCTAAAGTATTATAGTTGATCGGGAATTTTAATTTACCTCCGATATCGGCATTTACATTTACCTGTGCCTGCATATCAAAATCAAAACCGCCGCTTTTCCTGGCATTTTCAGGTAAGGTTGGATTTTGAATATTTTGCCCCTGGTAGCCTGCGGTAAGGTCTACATTTCCCTGCGGGGTAATATTGATCTTCCCATTGCCAAACAACCGGTTGAATAAATTATCATATAAAGATAATTTTGGTTTTACCCTTCCCCTGTTAAGCAGGTTCAATGTATTGGAACGCTTTTTAAAATATTCGATTTCAGCCTGCCGGTTCCGCATTTCCCAATATTCATCAAAAGTGTAAGAAGTGGTTGTACGGTAATATTTATCGCCGATCTTTTCATAAACTATATACAAACGGGTTCCGGGATCATACACCACGGAGTCTTTTATATTGGATGGATTATTGAAATCGAAAGTGCTCCTTTTGTAGTCGTATATAAAATCACCCCTCCTGTCATGAATGGGATAATGCAAACTGTCCTTGTAATTAGGCACAGTCGTATCTCCTTTGGCCGGTAAAGGTTCGGGGCAATGGGGTTTGGCCGATACAGCAGCGATATTGAATATGGAGTACGTTACCGCCAATACAAAATAGCCAAGCAGTCTTGAGAATTTTTTTCTAATAAGCAACATCCGGTAAATCAGTTAACGTAGAATTCTTTCAAATGGCTTTTAAGGCTTTTTTTATCAAATCTTCTAATAGTGATACAGATGGTTCTGCCAGGATAACTTTTTGGATTGATTGCTCTGCCTGGGTCCTTGATATTCCAAGGGCAATTAAGGCATTTAACGCATCTTGTCCCAAACTATTGCCCTGGTGAAGGGAAATAGATGCATCCAATGATTGTTTACCCAATTTATCTTTTAGTTCAAGTACAAGGCGCTCGGCGGTTTTTTTTCCTATCCCTTTGACACTTTCGAGCAGGGTAACGTTGCTTTGCACAATTGCCCTGCTTACTTCTTCCGGTTTTAAAGAGGACAACATCATCCTTGCAGTTGCTGCTCCAATGCCCGAAACTGCAATCAGCATCACAAACATTTCCTTTTCCTGCTTATCAAAAAAACCATACAGCACATGCCCGTCTTCCTTAACCTGCAAATGGGTAAACAATTTACCTTGCTCCAGGCTTAATATATGCGAATACGTATTAAGGCTGATATTAACCTCATAGCCTACTCCGTTCACATCCACATAAACCTGTGCCGGGCTTTTATACGTAAACTTTCCTTGCAAATATGCGTACATAATCAGTTCCTGTCAGTAGCGAAAATAAGGATATTTTAGCATCAATTAGGTTAAAAATAAGGCTAAAGCCCCACTTGAACTGCGTTCGTTCCCTGACGGGAACCCCGAAGGGGAAGAAAATCCCGAAGATCGTTGCGAAGAATAGAGTATACAAAAAAGATTTACTCTTCGCATTATCGATGAAGAAAGATGTAATGATGGATGTGGAAGATATGATGTTTAGATATGCTGAATGTACCGCCTCCTTCCTTTCGGAGAGGTTACTGATCCCGCAATTGCGGGAGAAAGTAAGGAGCGAAGCCCGTGGAGATGAGGCTTTAAGAAATTTTTTTATGTATTTTTACTTTTCATTGATTCATTCGGAAAACTTATCCATAAACTAAAGATTTCATGCAAAAAATTACTGCCGCTATCACTGCAGTCGGGGGATATTTACCAGATTACAGACTGACAAATAAAGAACTGGAAACAATGGTGGATACCAATGATGAATGGATCCGGAGCAGAACCGGTGTGGAAGAAAGAAGAATTTTAAAGGGTGCAGGCCTTGGCAGCAGCGACCTTGCTGTACCTGCAGTTCTGGAACTATGCAAAAAACGGGGCATCAGCCTGGATGAGATCGAATGCCTCATTTGTGCCACGGTTACACCCGACATGGTTTTCCCGGCCACAGCCAATATTATTTGTGATAAGGCGGGTATCAGCAATGCTTTTAGTTTTGATATCAATGCAGCCTGCTCTGGTTTTTTGTATGCATTAACTACGGGTGCTGCATTTATTGAAAGTGGTCGTTATAAGAATGTGATCGTTGTGGGTGTAGATAAAATGAGCAGCATTATAGATTATAGTGACCGGGCAACCTGTATTATTTTTGGTGATGGTGCCGGGGCTGTATTGCTGCAGGAAAATATGGAAGGCAATGGTATATTGGATAGCATTTTAAAAAGTGATGGCAGCGGAAGAAAATACCTGCACATGAAGGCGGGCGGCTCGGTAAAACCGGCCAGTGTGGAATCCGTATTGGCAAAAGAACATTATGTGTACCAGGAAGGGCAGCCGGTTTTTAAATTTGCCGTTAAAGGAATGGCAGACGTGAGTTACGAATTAATGGAAAGAAATAATTTAACCGCTGATGATATTGCCTGGCTGGTTCCGCACCAGGCCAACATGCGGATCATTGATGCTACTGCCAACCGCATGGGACTTCCAAGGGAAAAAGTGATGATCAATATTCAGAAATACGGAAATACCACGGCGGGTACTTTGCCACTTTGTTTATGGGAATGGGAAAAGCAATTGAAGAAGGGCGACAATATTATCCTTTCGGCATTTGGAGGAGGATTTACATGGGGCGCTACGTGGTTGAAGTGGGCGTATAATAGTTAACCCTGTTAAAGAGTATTCTTAAGCCAACCTATTTCATTAAATTTGTTACACGTATTTCTTTTAATACGTCTAAAGGTTTAAATCGTTTAAGGGTTCTTTCGGATCGGAGCGTCTTAAACCATTAAACCTTTAGACGATTTAAACGTTAAACCAAAACACCATGAAAAAATATTTACTCCTTTCATTGATTGCACTTATAACCAGCAGCCTCGCAGGCCATGCCCAGTTTACAAAGTATATTGTACGTTTAAAAGACAAGGGCACCAATCCCTACACGATCGCCAACCCATCACAATACCTTACGCCACGTGCTATCCTGCGCAGGACAAAATATAATATTGCCATTGATTCTTCCGACCTGCCCATTACACCAAGGTATATCGATAGTATTCGTTTAGCCGGCGCTGTTACTATTTTGAATTCTTCCAAATGGCTGAACCAGGTGGCCATTCAAACCTCCGATGCTGCCGCACTGGCAAAAATAAACGCCTTTCCTTTTGTGCTCAGTACCGGCCCGCTCGCACCGCTGATCAATCCAAACGGAACACCCGTAAAGAAAGAACTGGATGTGCCCAATCCACCTATAACCGTTCCCCCCGTTTCACAATTGGTAACTGACTATTATAGTTATGGGCAGTCTTACGGGCAGGTTCACCTGCACCAGGGAGAGTTTCTACATAATCATGGATTCCGTGGCCAGGGCATGCAAATGGCTATCCTTGATGCGGGCTTTTTCCATTATTTAAGTTTACCCACTTTTGACAGCATCCGTAATAATAACCAGGTGTTGGGAACATGGGACTTTGTTGCAGGAGAAGCAAGCGTTGATGAAGACAATGCTCATGGCATGAATTGTTTAAGTACCATTGCCGCAAACATGCCCGGAATTTTTATGGGCACGGCTCCCAAAACATCATTTTATTTATACCGCACGGAAGACGTGAATTCGGAATACCCGATCGAAGAACAGAATTGGGCTGCAGGTATAGAAAGAGCCGATAGCCTGGGCGCAGATATTTGTTCCACCTCCTTAGGATACAATCAATTTGATAATTCCATTTTCGATCACACTTATGCCGACATGAATGGACATACCACATTAATTGCAAAAGCCGCCATGCTTGCCGCCAAAAAGGGAATGGTCATCTGCGCCGCCGCCGGTAATGAAGGCGCGAGCGCCTGGCATTATATTATTACACCTTCCGATGCAGACAGCATAATAGCTGTGGGTGCGGTAACCACTTCGGGTGTAATAGGCAGTTTCAGCAGTTACGGACCAAGCAGTGACGGGCGGGTAAAACCCGAAATGGCCGCTGTTGGCGTAAATGCTGTTATTGCAAGTCCCACAACAGGCCAGCCCACATTTGGCAGCGGTACATCATTCGCCACTCCAAATTTAGCAGGCCTTACCACATGCTTATGGCAGGCTTTCCCTGAAGTAAATAATATGAGTATCATTACTTCCATGGAACAGGCTTCCAACCGGTTTGCAAACCCGGATACCCGTACGGGCTATGGCATTCCCGACATGAAGAAAGCCTTTGTTATCCTGATTAAAAAATTATATACGCAACAGGTTTCAGTAGTCAATTGCAGCAGCATTCTTCAGTGGACAGCTAAAACGGATACAGGAATAAATATCATCGTTGAACGAAAATTACCTACTGATATTAATTATACCACTATCAACTCACAAGGGTTAAGCGGGACTTTCATTTCCAGGAATTTTACTTACACAGATGACCTGACCGGCGTACCTACCGGCACGGTGAAGTACAGGTTTAAAATGATCATCTCCGCCGACACTACTTTTTACCTGGATTCCTTATCGGTGAATCATAATATAAGTTGTGCTCCGCAGGCAACTTTAAACGCCACAGTACCGGGTGGATTTGGTGCAGTATGTTTGGGCATCACGAGCACGGCTGCTTCTTTTACAATTACAGGTACCAACCTTCCTGCGGGCAATGTAATTGTTGGCCCGCTTGCCGGGTACAGTTTTTCAACAACAGCAGCAGGAACTTTTACAGCAAGCCTTTCACTTGCCCAACCCGGCGGGTCATATAGCCAGGTTGTCTACGTGAAATTTACACCGGTGGCTGCGGGTTCCTACAATGGCAATATAACGGTAACGGTTGGTAGCAGTTCGGTTACTGTAGCCGTTACGGGTACCGGTATCAATACCACCGCAACGATGCTTACCGGCCCAGCATCGGCAATCACCACCCACGATGCCCAGTTAACCGCCACCATCATCAGTATCGGGTGCAGTCCTGTAACTGCTTATGGCATTGAGTATAGCACTATCAATGGTTTTGCAAACGGAACGGGTACCAAAATTATTGCGGCAAATAATACTGCAGGCAATTATACCGTTTCGATAAGTGCGCTTACGCCAAATACAATTTATTATTACAAAGCCTATGGCGTTAATTCAGGTGGCACGGCTTATGGCAATCAGCTTTCGTTCACCACATTGCCGATACCTGATGCATTAACCATTTATTCTGTTCCGTTGGATCATTCCGGGAATTTCCATTATTCCATTAATAGTATAGTAGCAGGGCATTATATTGTTCAGATCTATAACAGTGTGGGCCAACTGGTATTTGAAAAAGAAATGGACGTAGCATTGACTTTTATCGACGACAACTTTATATTGCCTGTGTACCTTGCAGGTGGTATGTACACGTTGCAATTAGCGAACCCGGCTGCGGGATTTAAGAAAAGAAAATCATTTATTGTACGGTGATAGGTTGAGGAATGAGCTTAATTGCTGAATGGTTTAATGGTTAAATTGTTATGAAGTCTGCTGAATTGCTTATGTTTTCAGCAATTTGACCCTGCCTACCGGCAGGCAGGCATTCAGCAAGTAAACAGTTAAATATTACCAAAAACCGCCACAAACATACTATCCGCCTTCTTATCATAACCTTTTAAAAATTCCATTTGCAGTAATTGCAGATGGAATTTTTCTTTTATGAAATCCACTATTGCTTCATTTTCCTTTTTGAATACAGAGCAGGTGATGTAAAAAAACAAACCATTCTTCTCCAAATGTGGGATCGCATGGAAAACCATTTTCTTCTGCCGTTCTGCAAAAAGGGTGATCGTGGCGGGTTTAAAATAATACAACTGCTCCGGTGTACGGCTCCAGGTGCCGCTGCCGGTACAGGGCGCATCGCAAATGATAAGTTGATAGTTCTTAGTCAGGCGTTCAGTGTCGGGCTTACTCAAATCAGCGATAAAGGAATGATAGTTTTTAATGCCTGCTGCTGTAAATCTCTTTTTAAGGTTTGCCAAAATACTTTCGCGGATATCTGATACCGTTAGTTCAATTTTTCCCCGCAAAATATCATAGGCCAGAATTGATTTTCCGCCACTGGCGGCGCAGCAATCCCAAACGGATGCCGGGTGCCTGATACCCGATACCCGGTCTTTAAGAAAATTCAATACCTGTTGCGAGTTATAATCCTGTATTACAATAGTTGCATCGGGTTCAATTACCCCGTCTAATTTTGACGCATTGGGTAATGCGATGCAATCATCATTCCACATTTCAAAAATGAACCCGGCTTCGTTTAATTTCTTTTTTACAATGTCCTTCTTACCGGGGCGGATGCGCAGGAACAGACCAGGTTGGCGTAAAAAAGATTCAATAAATTGATGTTGATCAATACCCTCACTCAGTTCTGTTGGCCAGGGAAAAATGTCATCAATTAATAATTGATAAGCTGCCGGCCGGCCTTGCTCCGCCATAGCGGCTACGCGAAGGCGAGCAGGCAGGTTAATAATTAATAATTTTTCTGCAGTGGATGCAGCAATCTTATCATTCCATTCTGCTTTATGAAATTGTAAAAAATCATTGGGGCACTGTTCGCATAAAAAAGTTGCAACTATAATTCTTTCTTCAACGGGAATATCTTTCAGGGCCTTCCCCAACCTGTAATAATTATAACAAAGCGATGCCAGTTGCTTCCTGTCTTTTGAACCGTATTTTTTATCCGCAACAAAGAATTTCTTAAGAAGAGCTGATAGCGGTTCTGCGCCTGTATAAGATTCGATTATTTTTTTGGCTGTATGTAAATAAGAATGATAACGCATGATTATTTTGTGCGAATAAGGAGGAGCTAAGCGAGTTAATTGTCAAAGGGACATTGGTCATTGGTCATTGGGTCATGGGTCATTGGGTCATTTTGAACGGGAATAATGACCAATGACTTAATGACTAAGGGCTAATATATTCCTACAATTCCAGTAAACTCTTCACCGGGTCTTTTCCAAATAACAATAATTCGGGGTTTTCCAGTAATTCTTTGACCCTCACCAAAAAGCCCACAGATTCTCTGCCGTCCACGATCCTGTGATCATAGCTCAATGCCAGGTACATCATTGGCCTGATCAGCACCTGCCCGTTTATTGCCATCGGCCTTTCCTGTATTTTATGCATCCCCAATATGGCAGATTGGGGAATATTAATGATCGGCGTACTCATCATAGAACCAAAAATGCCTCCGTTGGTAATGGTGAAAGTGCCACCGCTCATTTCTTCGATCGTTAATTTATTTTCTTTTGCTTTTGCAGCCAGTTCCGCCACTTTTGCTTCAATCGCAGCCATACTCAAACTCTCTGCATTTCGTATCACCGGAACCACCAAGCCTTTGGGGGCACTAACTGCAATGGATATGTCACAATAATCGTGGTACAAAATATTTTCGCCGTCAATATAGGCATTCACGGCAGGCCATTCCAGTAAGGCATAAGTGCAGGCCTTGGTAAAGAAACTCATGAAGCCAAGATTTACTGAGTGAGTTTCCTTGAACTGATCCTTATACTTCTTTCTTATTTCCATGATGGACCCCATATCCACTTCATTAAAAGTAGTGAGCATGGCGGTGGTATTTTTTGCTTCCACCAACCTGCGGCTGATCGTTTTGCGGAGTACACTCATTTTTTCGGGCCGCTCATTGCGTCCAAATAAAGCCATACCTGGTTTTCTGCCAGGATTATTCAATGCTTCCAATACGTCCTGCTTAACAATTCTTCCATTACTGCCAGTTGGAGTTAGTTCCTTTACATCAATTTTTTTATCGGCAATGATCGCTGCTGCTACGGGAGTAGCTTTTACTTCAGTTTCAGGTTTAGGGTTTCGGGTTTCGGAGTTGATCGTTGGTTGTTGGTCGTTGGTTGTGGGTGGTTGCTCATTGCCAGTTGCCTGTTGCTTATTGCCAGTTGCCTGTTGCTTATTGCCTGTTGCCTGTTGCTTATTGCCAGTTGCCTGTTGCTCATTGCCTATTGCCTGTTGCTTATTGCTTATTGGCTTTGTAGCTTCCGTATCAATACTGCAAACAATATCACCGATATGTAAAGTATCTCCTTCCTTAGCAATGATTTTTAAAGCACCGGCCTGTTCCGCATTGATCTCAAAGGTTGCTTTTTCACTTTCCAGTTCGGCGATCACTTCATCACGCTCCACCCATTCCCCATCCTGCTTATGCCATTTTACCAGTGTTACTTCACTGATACTTTCGCCCACAGTAGGCACTTTTATTTCAATTGCCATTTGCAATAATTTATGTGTCGTACAAATTTCGGGGAAATTTCCGGATCGGCGTCTGCGAATTTGTTGGAGTTGACTGGGATACCAGATGCCAGATCAGCGTCTGCGAATTAATTGTCTTTAGCTGATTGAGAATGACTAATCCTCCAAACTATTAATAGATCTTCGATAATTGAGCCCTATCCAGGATCCAATATCAAGTATTATGCTCCGAGGTATGTCTTCAATAATTTGCAACGCGATGCAGTACGCAATTTTGTAATGGCTTTGTCTTTTATTTGCCGTACCCTTTCCCGGGTAAGATTAAAGTGCTCTCCAATATCTTCCAGGCTCAACGCATGATCCACGCCGATACCGAAGAAAAAACGGATAACGTCTTTTTGTCTTTCCGTTAATGTACTTAATGAACGGTCAATCTCAGTTCTGAGTGATGCCTTAAATGCGAGTTCATTATCTGTACTTACTGCATTATGATTAATGAGCACATCGATCAACGTGCTGTCTTCGCCATCCGACAATGGCTGGTCCATACTTACATGCCTTGCTGCAACACCCAATGTGGCGGCTATTTCTTCAGCATCCATATCCAGCAGGGTAGCCAGTTCCTCGGGCGTAGGTTCCCTTTCAAATTCCTGTTCCAGTTGAGAAAATGCTTTACTGATCCGGTTCGTCAATCCTACTTTATTCAAAGGCAAACGCACTATTCTTGATTGTTCTGCCAACGCCTGTAAAATACTCTGGCGGATCCACCATACGGCATAAGAGATAAATTTAAAACCGCGGGTTTCATCAAATCTTTGCGCCGCTTTGATAAGGCCAAGATTGCCTTCATTGATCAGGTCGGGCAATGTAAGCCCCTGGTTCTGATATTGTTTGGCAACAGATACCACAAATCTCAGGTTGGCTTTTGTTAATTTTTCCAGGGCAGACTGATCTCCCTGTTTTATCCGGATGGCTAGTTTTACTTCTTCTTCGGGAGTAATTAATTCAACTTTTCCAATCTCTTGCAGGTATTTCTCTAAACTCTGGCTCTCACGATTGGTGATAGACTTAGTGATTTTTAGCTGGCGCATACTCATAAGTCGGTAAGTTTAAAGGTTAGGCTAAGAAATAGTGAATGGGTTAATGATTTGTTAAAAAAATATTTACTTATTAACGTAATTTATGCTATTTACCATATGCAGCCAAAATTCTTTTTCTAAAATATTGTATTTCAGTAGGTTGAAAACGGATTTGTTTAACCTTTTATGTGCATAAATTTAACAAAAAAAAATAACTAAATAATTTGTTACGTGGATTATTTTGTTATTATTGCAACATTACAAGGATTTATTAAAAAATAAGGATGAGTAAGAAAGTTTTATATACGCTAGAATACCCGGTCAGATGTTCACCAGGCATATTGTATGATTTTTTAAGGACTCCTGCAGGGTTGCAGGAATGGTTCGCCGACAAAGTGGATGAGCGGGATGACATTTTTAGTTTTTCATGGAATGGCACTGTTGATAAAGCAGAATTATTGGAAAGTGAAGAAGATAAATTCGTAAAATTTCATTGGCTCCACATGCCTAAGGATGAATATTTTGAACTCCGCATTGAAAAATCAGAAGTTACCAATCAAACCATCCTGATCGTAAAAGATTTTGCCGAAAAAAAAGAGGTCAAAGACCAGAGCCAGTTATGGCAATACCAGGTAAAGGAATTATTCCATCGTCTCGGCAGCTAAATTTTTACCAGTTGTATCATTTCTGAAAAAGCATGCTCCAGCAATTCGGGCATTTCATTCCATTGCTGCAATGAAAATTTCATTGCTATTTTTATAAAGGGCTGTTGCAGCAGTATCACTTTTATTTCTTCGCCTGCTTTTGTTTTTATGTCAAAATAATTATCCGGTTCAAAATGATGTTGCCATTGATCTTCATTAACGCAGATAAAGTAATTATTTTTTGAGGGTACCACAATATTTTTGGCTACCGCTGTTTCAAACATTTCTTTATAAATGCCCGCCAAATGCAGCGTGCAGCTGAAAAAATTACCCCACCAGAACATCGTTCGGATGGCAAAAACATTTTTGGCATCAAAGCAGCGGGGATAATCCAGTATCACGTAAGGAAGCTGCTGGTAGTTTTCTCCTTTCGAAATCTTTGGTTCAGAAAGCAACACAGCCTGTGGCAAACCGTCTTTTTCATTTTCAAGAATGGCTTTCACCTTACCTGAAAGATCACCAAAAAGATACACTGCTTTATCCATCACAGCACGTTTCGTTAAAATCCACCCGCTGTTATTAACCAGTTCCAGTTCATCAGGCGAAAGCGTTATTTTTGTATGGGTCAGCACGTTCAAACTTACAAAATAAGCTCCAGCTTTTGTGATAAAGAAATTAGATAAACTCATTATTAAATCTTTTATCGGGCCGTTCATTGTAACGTTCTTCATTGCTTTTTTTGTGCTGATGATGCAGAACCTGTGGAAATATATTGATGACCTTGTAGGGAAAGGGCTGGACCTGCTCACCATCGGTAAATTTTTATGGTATATCAGTGCTTCCCTCCTTACGCTGGCAATACCTATCGCTATCCTGATCTCTTCCATCATGACCTTTGGTAACCTCGGTGAAAGTTTTGAGTTGGTTGCCATCAAATCTGCCGGCATCTCTTTGCTTCGTTTTATGCGCCCTTTAATGTGGATCGCTGTTTTTCTTTGCGGCGTCTCTTTTATCTTTGGCAACTATATCATCCCTTATGCCACATTAAAATTCACGGCGCTATATAATGATATTTATTATACAAAACCTGCATTAGACCTTAAAGAAGGTGTTTTCTATACCCATATCCCGTCTTATGCAATTAAAGTCGGGAAAAAAGATGCGGATGGAAAAACACTTCATAATGTGTTGATATTCGAACAAAACCCTCCTCCTGCCCAGGACAATTGTATTATTGCAGAAAAAGGCACCATGAATATTTCTGCGGATAAAAAATTCATGGAGTTCAACCTGCAAAACGGTGTCAGGTACCAGGAAAGAGGAACTCCGGGAGATTCATCAACAGAATTTATAAGACTTGGTTTTACGTCTTTTAAAAAATTATTTGACCTCAGTACATTGCGAAAACAAACTACCAATGACAGTGTCTATATGAGTAATTTTAAAATGTTGAGCGTTGGGCAATTGAACAGGTCAATGGGGGGATTAAAAAGAACTGATGATAGTTTGCATAGATTGATGTTTACTGAAATGAACTTCAATTTGCACTATCTTAATATTCCGGACAGTGTGTGGAAAAAAGTTCCTGAACCCGTTACAAAACTCAGCAGTTTTGATAAGGCCATTCCCGACTCCTCCCGGTTTGTAGTGTACGACATCGCCCTTAACGCTGTCTATAATTTAAAAAATACAGTTCAAAACAGGGGTACCGAAATTGAAGCGCGGGAAGGAGATATACGCACCAATGCAACTGAATGGCACCGTAAATTTTCTTTATCGCTGGCCTGCCTGGTGTTATTTTTTATTGGTGCGCCACTTGGCTCTATCATCCGCAAAGGCGGGCTGGGGATGCCGCTGGTGATTGCAATAATTTTCTTTTTGATCTTTCACCTCCTGAATTTATTCGGAGAAAAATTTGTTAAGGAAGCCCTGGTGCCGCCTTATTTTGGGATGTGGCTGGCGGTTATCGTGCTGATACCGGTGGGTATCTTCTTCACCTACAAAGCCATGCATGACTCCCAGCTGTTCAATAAAGAATTTTATTACCGCTCATTTAAAAAAATCCGCCCGCTTTTAAGTATATTTAAGAAAGAAAAGCAACCGATCGATAAAGAAAAGCTACCATCTCTTTAAAAACTATTTTTATGAAACATAAATCATCCACCAGCCGCAGAAATTTTATTGCAAATTCTGTGAAGGGGGGCCTCGCCATTGGTGTTGGTATGAGTTCTGCAGGTCCCTTTTTAAAATCCTATTCTCCATCAAAAAATATCGGCGCATCCCTTTTTAAAACCGGTTTCGACCAGCAACCACTGCCATACAAATATGATGCGTTGGAAAATATCATTGATGCCATGACCATGGAGATCCATTATTCGAAACATGCGGCTCTTTATTCAAAAAATGTAAAAGAAGCTGCAGCAGCAGAAGGCGTGGATACCAACAGCCCACTGGAAGATGTGCTGGCAAGAATTTCAAAGTATTCAGCAAAGATGCGCAATAACGGTGGCGGCCATTATAACCACGAAATGTTCTGGCAATGCATGCGGCCCAGGCAAACAGGCAATATGCCAACGGGCAATTTACAATTGGCAATTGGCAAGGCTTTCGGTTCTTTTGAAGATTTTAAAAAACAATTTGCAGATGCCGGCGTAAAACGTTTTGGCAGCGGATGGGCATGGTTGTATGTGGATAATACCAAAACCCTGAAGATCGGATCCAGTCCTAACCAGGATAATCCCTTGATGGATATCAGCGACATAAAAGGTTTTCCATTATTGGGCCTCGACGTTTGGGAGCATGCTTATTATTTAAAGTACCAGAATAAAAGAGCCGATTATATTGATAACTGGTGGAATGTGGTGAACTGGGATTTTGTGCAGCAGCGGTTTGATAAAATAGTATGATATTCTCTTTATTAAAATGACCGGCAAATGAAAAAATATTCCCTTCTCTTTTTCCTGATCGGTTCCCTGGCAATGGCTGTTGTGATGACCAGGAACGGGGCAACTTTAAAAACACCTGCAACGCCACATGGCATTCTTGACCTGGAATTGGCATACAATAGCGAAAAAACATCCACGGTACTCAATGCCTGGGCGCCTGTAAATTCCATTGATAATATTGCAGCGGCCAAATACAATACCTGGCTCGATTTTATTTTCATTGCCTTTTACCCCATTTTTTTATTCCTTGCCTGTAAAAAGATATCGAAGTCATTTGGAGGCGGATTTGGCAGGGCAGGCCGGCTGATTGCAAAGGGCGCATTGGCAGCAGGTTGTTTAGATGTGTTGGAAAATACGGGCATGTTGCTCACACTATCGGGGAGTGGCTCCGGTATGGTTGCTTTTTGTACCGCCTTCTGTTCAATGCTAAAATGGATGCTGGTGATTTTGGCCCTTTTATATATATTAACCGGTATGGTGGCTTTATTGCGGGCCCGGATAATAAGGTGATAGTATATCCTTAAATGGACTCAGCCTTTGCATAGAAGCACCAAAAGGTACAACTAACACAAAGGCTGATAAATTGACAAACAATCTGATGCAAATTTAAAGGCATTGCAAGTTTATAACCAAATAGTTTTTATAATATTTTGCAAAATTTTTTATTGTCCCGGTATTTTACAAACCCATGACTAAATCATTTATATTCGCTGCCCGGTTGATGGAACGCCAATTTTCAGGATTATTATGATAAATCATGATGAATCCGTTTGATCATAATGATCTGCATTCATTCTGTGGCCCGGATAATAATTAAAATTTTAATTTATATGCAAGTTTGGAAAGATTACCAGGATAAAAATAAAGACCGTTTCTTAAGCGAATTGCTGGAACTCTTACGTATTCCCAGCATCAGCGCTAAAAGCGAGCATAAGGAAGATATGATCACTTGCGCCAATACAGTTAAACAACGTTTGATTGAAGCCGGGGTGGATAAAGTGGAAATTTATCCAACTGCAGGGCACCCCGTAGTGTATGCCGAAAAAATTATTGACCCGGCCAAACCAACCGTTTTGGTGTATGGCCATTACGATGTTCAACCGGTGGAACCGCTGGATCTGTGGAAGAGTGGACCTTTTGAACCTGTTATCATTGATGGTAAAATATTTGCCCGTGGCAGTTGCGATGATAAAGGGCAGGTGTACATGCACATCAAAGCATTGGAAACATTAGTACAAACAAATACCCTGGGCAACAATATAAAATTTTGCATAGAAGGCGAAGAAGAAGTGGGTTCGCCCAACCTGGGAAAATTTGTGGCTTCGCATAAAGAGCTGCTAAAAGCTGATTGTGTGTTGATCAGTGACAGCGCCATGATCAGCCTGGATACGCCCAGCATTGATATTGGCGTGCGTGGCTTAAGTTATATAGAAGTGGAAGTTACCGGTCCCAACCGCGACCTGCATAGCGGCGTCTATGGGGGAGCGGTAGCAAACCCCGTCACCATTCTTGCACAAATGATCGCCAGCTGCCATGATGCCAATAATCATATTACCATTCCCGGTTTTTATGATGATGTACTGGAAGCTACTAAAGAAGAAAGAAAGCTGATGTCTCTTGCACCCTTCGATGAAGAAGAATATAAAACTGACCTTGGCGTAAAGGAATTATGGGGCGAGAAAGGATATAGTACCAACGAAAGAACCGGCATCCGCCCTACAATAGAGCTCAATGGGATCTGGGGTGGTTACCAGGGTGAAGGCGCGAAAACCGTATTGCCCGCAAAGGCCACAGCAAAAATTTCTGCGAGGCTGGTACCCAATCAATCTTCGGTAAAAATGACGACGATGTTACTGGAGTATTTCAGAAAGATCGCACCGGCATGCGTTACAGTAAATGCATTTGAACATCATGGCGGAGAACCCTACATGACACCAATTGACAGCACTGCCTACAAAGCCGCGGCCAAAGCCATGGAAACCACGTTTGGAAAAACACCCATCCCTGTTCGTGGTGGCGGAAGCATTCCCATTTGTGCACTGTTTGAAAAAGAATTGGGAATTAAAATTGTGTTCATGGGTTTTGGACTGGATAGCGATAACCTGCACAGCCCGAATGAAAAATTCAACCTCGCCAATTTTTATAAAGGGATAGAAACCATTCCTTATTTCCATCGGTATTTTACGGAGATGAGCCCCCCAACCCCCTAAAGGGGGAGTTGAAGACCCTAACGAATTAAAATTCTTTTCTGAATTTGTTATGTAAATAAAGTCCCGGTAATAATATTACCAGGATTTTTTTGTGACATGCATTTGTTTTTCATGGCATCATCGTTGTGTCACTCACTTATACAACATACCAATTGGCGGTATTGACTTTAGATTTAAGCTTATTCCTTTTAAAAGCAGCAAATTAATTTAGCATTGATACACAAATTACACTAACCCGTGGTTACGTTTAGTGTAGCTTTTATAATATTCCTTAAATAGTGCATCATACTTTTTCTTAATTTCTGCTGCTTGTGATTCAAATCCATTTTTGGGGATTGGTTCGGAATTATTACCATCAGGTGCATTCCAATATGCAAGGTATTTGTTCCAAGTATCACGATCATTAATTTGTAAATCTTTATTGAACATAATTGTTATGAGGGTTTCTGCTTCTTGTGCCATATATTTTGTTTTGTCCAAAATTACATAATTAACCTTCCCAAAATCTTGCAATTGTATTAACGGAATTTATATATTATAAATCATATAGTTATAGAAAATATTGATTCCTTATATGATTGCATATTTCTACTATTTTACTTAATACCTTAGTTTTATATTACTTATTGAAAAAATATACTTGGGATGTCATTCTTCATAACAGTTTTTGATCAAAAGTTTTTACAATGAAAAAAACAATTTTATTTGTACTACTTAGCCTTTGTATAACTATCACAAATGCACAAACCGATACAATAGACAAGCTCAAACAATTGTTAAAAAATGAAAAACAAGATACCAGCCGGGTATTACTATTAACTAAATTAGCTTATGAATATTTACAATCAAAACCTGATACTACTTTGCAGCTTGCACAAGAGGGATTATCCTTAGCTCGCAAGATCGGCTTTGATAAAGGAGAAGCCGAAGGTTTAACTAAAATTGGAAACGCATATAACAATTTAGGCAATTACTCTAAAGCTTTAGAGAATTTATTTCAAGCTAAAAAAGTTTTCGAGAATATTCATGACCAGATGGGTATTTTGAAGAGTCTTATAAGTATATCAAATAATTATCAATACCAGGGGGATTTCCGACAAGCATTAGATTATTCTTTCCAAGCGAAATTTATAGCAGTAGAAATTAAAAATGAAAATGCAATTCATCGAATTCTATTTAATATTGGCCTTCACTATTATAATCTAAAAAAAATTGATTCTGCAAGAATTTATATCGAACAGGTTAATGATATGGCAACTGGCATTAATGATACTATCCTGATTGGAAGTACATTAGTCGCTCTCGGTGATATTCACAAAGAAATGCAACAATATCGAATAGCTTTGGAGTATTATAGATCTGGTATTCTATATTTGAATAAAGCTGATGATGATCAACATCTCATTGATGCACTTATTAGTTTGGCCGATCTTTTTGATTCAACAAAACAAGTTGATTCTTGTCTTTTTTACTCAAGGTTAGCATTTGAAAAAAGCCAAAAGGCAGGATTATTAAGAAGTACATTTGATGCAAGCAAGTTATTATACATTACTTATAAGAGCAAGGATCTATTAGATAGTGCATTTAAGTATCTGGAAATCGCCTTTAATACAAGGGATTCCCTTTTTACACAGGATAAAACAAATAAATTGCAAAATCTTACCATCAATGAAAAAATTCGACAACAGGAAATAGAATCAGAAAAAGAGAAAGTTAAAGAACAACGAAGACTTAATATTGAATATGCAGGTATTGCCATCGGGCTGATCATCTTTCTTAGTTTATTTCTTTTGCTAAGCCACAGCATTATAGTGAATGCAAAATGGATTAAACTTATTGGTGTAATTGGCTTATTATTAGTATTTCAATTTGTCAGTATACTCATTAGTCCTTACCTGGCAAAGCTTACAAATAATTCAACTGTTTTAATGTTGTTAGCATTAGTGGTAATTGCAGCATTATTAGTTCCTATACATAATAAGCTGGAGAAATGGATCATCAGCAAACTGGTAGAAAAAAATAAAAAGATACGTTTGGCATCAGCGAAAAGAACCCTTGCTGAATTGGAAAGAGATACAGATGATATATCTCATTGATTTTTCAAACAAGCCGAAGTTTAACAATGCTTTTGAAGCAAATTATAGACAGCATTGTCAAATAAATGCGAGATTGCTTCCATAATTTTTAAAATAGCCGAAATAACTATGAAATTAATGACTCTCTATGTTATTTTTTTGTTCACCTCTGTATTTTGCACTGCCCAACACGTAAATTTTGAACCTTCCCTGAAAATCGCCTTTGATAAAGCCAGACAGCAAAATAAACTGGTCTTTATAGAATATTATAATGCGGAATGCCCGGTATGCAAAAAATTAGAACCCGTATTCTCTGATAATGAACTGGCTAAATTTTACAATGAAAATTTTATCAGTTATAAATTAAACACAGAGAATATTAAAAAAGAGGACAGCTTATTTATTGAACATGCAGGATTGAAATTCGAAAGCGTGCCCTGGTTTCTTTTTTTTGATAAGGAAGGCAATTTTGTTCATTATTCCGGCACTAAGCAGGAGATCGCCTACCTCATCGCAGCAGGGCAAACAGCGATGGATCCCCAAAACCGCAGTGCTGACCTGCATAATAAATATAATTCAGGAGACAGGAGCATTAAAACATTATATGCTTATTCCAATTTGCTTCAACTGTATAAAAATGACAGCCTGAGGGTCATCATCGCTGATGACTTGTTCAGTGTTTTTCCAAAAGAAGATCTGGGCACAGAAAAAAGTTATATCATCACAAAAAATTGTGTCGGCACCATTGAAAATGGTTTTTTTGTTTACTGGATCAAACATGTTGATGAAATAAAAGCCTTTGAAAAAAACGCTAAAACGGCTCATGAAACCAATGTCCTGGGAGATATTCTTTTAAAATCCATAAACAGTCCGGAAAGGCAACATTGGGGCCTGGATAAAATAAAATCCGTGAAAGAAATGGTGCTGAGGACGGAGATCAGCAAGGACCCGGACGCATTTTTTTGGGAGCAGGAATCGAGGTTATTGGTAAAAGAAAACCGGGCGAATGAAGCGATGAACGTATTCCGCAAGACCATTGTAACTGACAGTGACAATTTAACTGCTGCAATATATGACATTGGTTATTTCCTGGAAATTATTGAAGGCGCTGCCGAACTTAAGCTCATCAAAACATGGATCGATAAATTATCCAAAAAAAATATGAGCCGGGCCGAGCAGGGCGACATGATGTATTGCAATATCCTTTATTTTAAAAAAATCGAGGATAAAAAAACGGCGAAGAAACTTGGCCAGGAAGCCACCGGTTTTTATAAAGCAAACCATATTGATGCTGCAAAGCTGAACCAGTTATTGGATAGCCTGTAATTTTAAGAAAAATCCGGTACGATAATCGGTGGAATCATTTCATTTTTGTGTAAACGTTGAGATGCTTCGTTCCTCAGCATGACAAAAAACTTTGATGATTACGTTGAGATGCTTTCCCGAAATAATCGGGACAGGCTGTTCCTCAAGCATGACAAAAAATATCGGGTGCAATTATATTATTATATAGCATCATGATCCCTTAACGATTCAGCAACAATTTTATTTGCAGCAGGCAACAAAGATTGTCTATGTTTGTTTATTGCTCATCATGCTATTATAAATCTAACTGAATGAAGGTCTTCAAATTACTGTCTTTTGCGATCATTTTATTGTTATTCATTTCCTGTAGTAAATCAGATTCATCCGGCGGAAGCAGTTCGGGAACAACTAATAACCCTGCACCGGTATCATTGTCTATGTCTCCAAATGCAGCATTGGCCGGTGATGTGGCTTTTACCATTACCATTACTGGTACTGGTTTTATTAATGGATCAACAATAAATTGGAATGGCATTGCGCTAACCACAACTTTTGGTAGTTCATCACAATTAACGGCTGTGGTTCCTGCAGCCAATATTGCAACAGCAGGTACTGCTGCCGTTTCGGTGTTTACGCCAGCTCCGGGTGGCGGCACAAGTGCAGCACTCCTTTTTACGATTAGCACTATCATTGTTAATAATCCAATGCCTGTTACTACTGCCATTAATCCTAATACAGCAATTGCAGGGAGTGGCGCTTTTACTTTAACGGTAACGGGAAGCAATTTTGTCACTGGCTCGGTAGTCAATTGGAATGGTGTACCGCTTGCCACTACATTTATCAACCCAACACAATTAACCGCAGTTGTTGCAGCATCAAATATCAACGCTGCCGGTACGGTTCCGGTCACTGTTTTTACGCCCCTGCCTGGTGGTGGAACAAGCGCGACACAAGTATTCACCATCACGGCCAATAACCCGCTGCCAACACTAAGCAGTTTGTCGCCAAATAATGCTACAGCAGGAAGCGCTTCATTTACATTAACGGTCAATGGAACTAATTTTATAAGTGGATCTGCCATCAGGTGGAATGGCGTGTCGCTCACCACAACCTATGTAAATGCCACTCAATTAACAGCAACTGTTCCTGCGGCAAACATTACAACAGTTAGCACAGCGGCAATTACCGTTTTTACGGCATTGCCCGGTGGCGGAACCAGTAATTCACTAACGTTTACCATTACCAGCACTAATCCATTGCCCACTTTAAGCAGCCTTTCACCAAACATTGCAACTGCGGGTTCAGGTTCTTTTACATTGATAACAAATGGAACAAACTTTGTAACCACTTCTGTCATCAAATGGAATGGTGTTACGTTAACCACAACATATATCAGCGCTACGCAATTATCCACCCTGGTGCCGGCGGCCAATATTGCAACTGTTGGAACAGCCTCGGTGACCGTGTTCACTTCCACACCCGGGGGAGGAACAACTAATGCACTAAATTTTACGATCAATGCCGCCTCCACCATAAAGAAATTTTTGTTCGACGCCACCCATGCCGAAACGGCCGGCAATGCCGATTGGGTGATCGATGAAGACGGCAGCGTACCCCAAAGAATTCCTACACCGGCCCAGTCTACCGTAACTTCGTCTACCCCTGAAAGTTACTGGACGGGCGCGCTTTCCAGCTGGGGGATTGCCCTGGCAAAACTTGGCTATACAGTTGAAACACTTCCTGCCGGCACCAGCATCACGTATGGCAATGGCTCCAATGCCCAGGATCTTTCCAACTATGATGTATTTGTTGTTGACGAACCCAATAAGGTTTTTACTTCCGTCGAAAAAGCCGCGATACTGAATTTTGTAAATAACGGCGGCGGGTTATTCATGGTCTCGGATCATACAGGGTCCGACAGGGATAACGACGGATGGGATTCTCCTGCCATCTGGAACGACCTGATGAGCAATAATACGGTCCAGACAAATCCTTTTGGATTTACCATCGATCTTGCTAATTTTTCTGACATCACTACAAATGTATTAACGAACAGCAGCAGCACTCCCATCCTTAGCGGGTCGCAGGGAACGGTTACGCAGATGGAATTCAACAATGGCACTACAGCAACCATCAATCCGGCCGTGAATCCAAATGTAAAAGGGCTGATATGGAAAACTTCCGCTACGCAAAACAATAATAATATCATGAGCCTTTCTTCTACTTATGGAACGGGGCGTATGTTTTTTGTTGGTGACAGTTCCCCCATTGATGATGGAACAGGAGCGCCGGGCAATTCATTATTTGTAAGCTGGACGAATTACAGTCATAAAAATTTGTTTATGAATGCCTCTTTATGGCTGGCGAAGCTGCAGTGATAAATAATGATGATCGCCGGAGTAATTTTATCTGCAATTTGCTTTTCGTTTTGGATTAATTTTTGTTTCTTTAATGTAGACCAAACGGAGTATATATCCATCGCAAGCTTGACATGCTGTGCTAATTTAAAAAAATGGACATCGTTATCACGTCTCAAAACAAAACAGAATACCTTTTAATAGAATCAAAAGGTCATTTATTATCCAAAGAGGATCTGTTTAATCATTCACATATGATATACGAGGAAATTATTAAGCATGCTGTTGAAAAAATACTTATCTATGAACCCGAAACACATTTTCCGGCAGGATTATCTTCTTACCTCGATTTAGTGCATCATTATATAAATAACTTTCCACCTGAAATCCGTAATCTGAGAATAGCAGTTGTTACCTCCCATGAGTATAAAGAAATTGCCGGTTTCTGGGAAACTGCGTGTGTAAACAGGGGTTATAGATACTTTGCCTTTACTTCATTTCAGGATGCGCACGACTGGTTGATAAATTAAAACAAAAATATGGAACAGCAACTTGAACAGATCCGCGAACAACAAAAAGCATCATGGAATAAATTTTCTGCAGGCTGGAAGAAATGGGATGATCTCACTATGGATTTTTTGAAACCGATGGGTGATGAGATTATTCGGTTACTTCATCCGGGGAATGCCAATATGGTGTTGGATGTGGCTGCAGGAACGGGAGAGCCGGGATTAACAATTGCACCCATGTTAAAAGGCGGAAAAGTCACTATCACTGACCTTTCGGCAGACATGCTCGAAATAGCCCGGGAAAATGCAACCCGAAGAGGAATTATAAATATTGAAACCCATGCCTGCGATGTTTGCGAGCTCCCATTTACCGACAACACATTTGATGCAGTAAGTTGTCGTTTCGGTTTTATGTTTTTTCCCGACATGTTATTAGCTGCTAAAGAAATGGCACGCGTGCTTAAACCGGGGGGAAGAATTGCCACATCGGTTTGGAATGTTCCCGAAAAGAATTTCTGGGTTACGGCTATAATGGGAACGATCAGTAAAAACATGGAGTTACCCATGCCACCGCCAGGTGCCCCGGGAATGTTTCGGTGTGCAAAGGATGGATTTATGGCTGATCTGTTCGCGCAGGCCGGGTTAAAAAATATTTCAGTAAAGGAAGTCGCGGGAAAGATGAACTGCAAAACAACAGATGTGTATTGGAACATGATGACGGAGGTAGGCGCTCCAATTGTTGCCGCACTCAGCAAAGCGGATGATGCCATGATCGAAAAAATAAAAAAAGAAGTATATCAATTAGTAAATCAAAAATTTTCCGATGGAAATATTCTGATTGACTCAAGTGCGCTTGTAATTTATGGGGAGAAATAATTTACTGCCCGTGCATTTTAAGTAACTTTATTGCAACAGTACCTATCTCCATTAAACTTTATCAGCATGACAAAAGAAACAGGAACAAAAGAAAATCCGTGGGAACTTAAAACGCCTCCGCTATCGTCGGCATTTACAATGCACAAAGATGTAAAGGATGGCAAAGATATTTTGGTTTGCACCGTTGGTAAAACTGTTTTGCATTATGATCACCGTTGTCTTGCAGACTTGCAGGCGATGCTTAAAAAGCATGCCGACTGGATGGAATTGGGAAGTGCGGATGAACAAAAACCCGCAAAAGATGGAACTGTAGAAGCATGGGGACGTTCAGCCAAAAACCCGGTTGTCGGCTGGTATGGTTTAAAAAAAGGGCTTCGTGGAAGGTTCGGTATGTATATTCCACCATTGATGGAAAAACTCGGTCTTGCCGAATTAACACACGAAGCAAAAGGAAATAAAATGAGAGCAAAATAATTTCAGTTATTGTAACGATCAATGCAGCATCTATAAAACGGGGTTCAAATTCTTAACAGATAGTAAATAATAATGTATGCTTTTCACGCCGTAGGTATTCCACTTTTAGCACGCTCAAATTTAATGCATTCATCCTATTCAGAACGCCCCCGTCTGGTCTCCGACCAACGGGCACCAGTAACCTACTCTTAATTCCCTGAAAAATTTGTCAATATTCCAAATTTGATATCTATCGGATTATCCGGCGGATCTTATCCAGGCATTCTTATCGCCACGCCAAATGATATGAACCTGGTCAATCCCAGATTTAATGTGGGGGAACCCAGTGCCAGGTCTATTGCAAAATTATTTTTTAAAGCATAAATAAACCCGATATCCATGCCATTGGAGGCATTGGTACGTGCAGCATAATTACCAAAATATTCTGCATAAGTACTGAACTTGTCAGTTATATTGTAATTTAATTCCACGGTACCCAGGTAACTGATATTGGTTGTTTCCTGGTCTTGTGTAACACCGAAATTTGAATACAGTTTTAGTTTGGAGTTCAGCTGATGCCTCATTGCTAACGTAAATGTATACCCGAAATGATCCGCACCAAATGCTTTGTTTAAGGTAACCGGCAGCCTGAAATAGGATACTAAAGTAACTTTTGGCAGTACACCATGTTGCCACCACAACAGGTTTTTAAAACTGATCGTAAGCGGTTGCAACCCTGAAACTGAACCACTGTCGCGAATAGTTGTATATTGATTAAGCAACCTTATCTCAAATCTTTTTGTAACACCATACCTTATCAATGTAACATTGTCAACGCCTTTTGTAATTTCGTCCAGTTTTGAAAATTGCAGGCCCGTTTCGATCTGTATATGTTTTTTCTCCACAATATGCGACCCGTCACTTTGATCGGGGCTGTCGGTGTTGATCACAGGTTGCTGGGCCATTAAGCTGAAAGGGGTTACTAATATGATCCCACATAAATAAAAATACTTTCTCATAGAACCTGAAATTAATATTTGTTTTCTTTAAAATGTGGTTGGGTTTTGTTATTGTTTCGTCAACAGGAACATTCGATCCTTTCACAGAAAGCTTTGGGGACGCCAATTTTTAGGTTGAACTATTAAATTTGCAGAAGAATAAAAAATCATAATCCGGAAATCAATAAAAATAAAACAGCAGTAAGTATAATTTCAGGTTAGTTTGAAGAGTGGTTTTCCTGGAGTTTAAGAGATCACATGAATGACTCAAATACCTGTTATTTGAATGCCTGGCCCGTGTAACTTTGATCTATATTGGATCTTATCGTTTGTAATAAATACGGAAGATCATACGGTTTTGAAATGAATCCCTGGGCATTGCAGTCATGGATACTCTTTTCCATTTCTATATTCGCCGAAAAAAGAATCACCGGTATATGCTGTGTTTCCTTTACCAATTTCAGTTTTTTGCAGATCTCACGTCCATCAGCACCTCCCAGGGAAACATCCAATAAGATCAGGTCAGGCACAAACCTGACGATGGTATGATTGATACTTTCCCAGTTGGATATCGCTTCTACACTGAAGCCGTTCATACTAAGCGACATATTTACAAGTGCCAGTATATCTGCATCATCATCTACAACAAGAATTTTATTCATACATTTTTCAATTAATACAATAAAAAAATTTCCCGCTATGTTAAGTCATTGTTTACAGGCAGGGAAATGTAAAAAGAAGAGCCTTTTTGTTCCTTTTCTACCCATATCCTTCCATTATGGCGGGTGATAATATCTCTGCAAATATATAATCCCAGCCCAAATCCCGAAATATGAACGGATGAATCTTTTGTTCTGTAAAACCTTTCAAAAATTTCTGACATCTCATCCTTTGCAATACCTATTCCATAGTCTCTTACTTTTATAATGAATTCAGCATCGTTTTTTTTACTGTCAACGATCACTTTATTCTCTGCAGGTGAATATTTAATGGCGTTCGATAAAAGATTGATCAATACCTGTTCTATCCTTTGCCTGTCTGCAAATATCATTTGATTTCCAATAGGGTCTATCCGGACGATCCTGTGCGTGGGAGATATCATCTGAAAGGAACCAATGGTTTCATCAATGAGTATATCCATATTGAATTCCTTCATATTCAATTGTAACTGGCCACTTTGAATTTTTGATACATCCAGGAGGTCCTTGATCAGCCTCTCCAGTTTATTGGTGCTTTCCAAAGCCTTATGAACAAATTGCTTGTTAGGTTGTTTATCTTCTATTGTGTTCAGCAAATCAAGGTATCCTTTAATACTTGTTAACGGGGTCTTTAATTCATGGCTTGCGATGCCAATAAATTCATCTTTTCTGTGCTGGCTTTCTTTTATCTGCTGCATCATCTTGTTATACACCTGGATAAGTGTACTGATCTCATCCCTGCCCCCATCAGCTATAGGAATATTATAATTCCCCGTTTTTCTTACTTCTTTCATTGCATTTACCAGGTACATCAAACGCTTGGAAATATATGGCTGAATAGCAAGCGCAATTAAAAAAGAAAAGCATACCGCCGCAAATAGTAAAGTAACGGCCATCCCATATTTTGCGTTTTTTATTGCTTCCAGTTCCGATAATTCAGCTTCCAGTGTAACCTTCCCGATCAATTCATTATTGTTCATGATATCATCGCTCACAAAAAGCTGGTTGCCGGTGAATGCAGATTTTTTATCCCCCAAAACAAGTGGAATGCGTAAGCTATCCGCACCCGGTTTAGTATACGTGGCAAATAGTTTTCCATTCTTGTCTCTGATATTGGCGTAAATAATTTCAGGCGCTACATTTTTCAGTTCTGCTAAAATTTGTTTTGCATCTTCAGCAGACTGGAACTGGATGGTAGAAATACTATTTGTACCTATCACGTGTGCAATAGTGGTCATGCTGTTTACTTTCCTTTCTTTATAGTCGTGGATATCGGTTATGATAAAAGCTATAAGAAAGATACCCAATACGATCAAACTGGTAAAGACCTGCATGAGTACAAGTTTATTCCTGATCGATATTTTGGTGATGTTAAACAATTTTATTAAACCGGTTTTTAAATGTTAATCTACAATTATGGCTAGTTTTAGTAATTGAGAACTCGCCTTCAGGCCAGCCGTAAAGATGGTCTTCAGGTTGACTTCAAATTTTAGTTTATCGTTAATGATCACAAAATTAAAAGCAGTTCCCAGCCTTGCAAAGCCCGGCTCTTCACTGATGGTGAGCACACCTTTGTCAACTTTTTCTAACACAGACTGAAGAGGAAAGGGGCAATTTTTGGGAATAAAAAGAATATTGCAATAGCTGATATCTTCCAGCTTGCTGAAATGCTTCAGGACGATCTTCTTGTTTTTTGCCAAACTTGTTTTTGCTATTTCACTGAGCGGTTTCTCCAGTGCAGATGACCCGATAATGCCAATGATAAATTCATTGCCTCCCGGGTCAATTTCCCAATCAATGTAACTGGTAAAATTATAAATGAATGCCGCTTTAAGGTTTGATTCCTGGTCCTGCGTTTGAGCCAATACTGTTCTTCCTGTTATGCAAAACAGTATAATAAGAAAAGAAACTCTTTTCAAGGTATAAATGTGCTGGCTTATCAATATTAACGGTTGTTCAAGCTAAGGCAAATTTTAAATAATCCATTGATCCCAGGCTGTTCCAATACAGTTGAATATATAAACCCATCTGCCGTGCGAAAGCCGGGATCAAGCCATGTTGTATTAAAAAGATTACGAATAGTTAGGCTTGCAGTTACCCTGTTATTGAATAATGGCTTCGTACTGATCGAACAATTGGTAAGGAAATATCCGGCAACAGGACCATAGGGATTTGTAGTTTGCGCATGTCTTTCTCCTACCCAGTTCCCGGTGAGCGTTACTGTAAAAAGATCTTCCGGATGCAATGTAACCCCTATATTTCCTTTTATCTTTGCCACGCCCGGAACCAACCCTGTGGCTTGTGTTATCAGGTTTTCGCCCGATGCATGCTGCCAGGTAAGGTTCAGGAAACCACTGGCATTTTTCATGAATACCAGGTTCAACGCGGCTTCGATCCCGTTCACGTTGATGAGACCCGGATTTTTATCAGGATTTAAACCTGAAAGATTACCTAATAAGATGACATCCCTGAGTTCATTCCGGAACGCATTCACCTGCACCTGTACATTTTTTTCCAGGGAATAAAGAGCATTTATCTCATAGGTCCTTATTTTTTCCGTGGTTAAGTTGAAATTGAGTCCGGATTGATATATCTCCAAATTCGTTGGTGCACGAAACGCGGTACCGAACTGCAATTTAAAAGTAAGCTTATCATTGGGCTGATTCACCACAACGATCCGGGGACTTACCTCGTCTTTAAAATAACTGTTGTAGTCGTACCGGACGCCAAAAGTGAAGTTTGTTTTGACCAACAGTTTTGTACTCAAAATATATTGCAGGTAGCTTCCAAAATTATTCCGAATATCGAATACCCTGGGCAAATAAACGCTGCGCATGTTGGTAACAGTATCCCTGCCATCAACAATATAGGTACTGGTGTCGAATGTTGACGCCCTTGCGCCTTTCTCCACGTTATCCTGGTAGAACTGAACGCCTGCGGAGAACCTGTGCTTTTCAGCCGGGGAATAATTCATGGAAAATTCACCGATAGTGCGGTTAGAATAAGTTGCAACATTGGCATGGATCAGCTTCCTGCCGTCAACCGTTATGTAGATATAAGAATCATCGCCAATACCCGTTTCGCGGTAAACCACGCGACCAAGAAAATTTAATTTTTCATTTGCCTTAAATTCATGTTGGATATATAACGTTCGTAAATAAGGATCGTCCAACCCTGGTTTGGCTCCCCTGAAATCGCTTGATATAACACCCAGTATGCCCGAATTGCCATTACCCTGGGGAGGCAGACCAAGATATACTGTAGGGCTGTTGGAATATGTTCCCCATCCCATTGGCGTTTTATATTCCCTGAAGCCAATCGTTGTCTTTGACCTTTTACCGTAATAACTGATAACGCCATTAAAAGAAAATGCTTTGTCTACATAAGAATCATTATAATTAGGGTCCCTATTGGTAAACCTTGGGCCATCGGTGCTGTAAAGTGATCCGGAAAGGGCGATTTCAAAATTTGATTTCTTCATTCCCAGGCTTATCTTTTCGACGGATGTATTAAAAGACCCGAATCCTTTTTCGGCATACAAGCCATTGATGTCGCCGCCTTTTTTGGTAATGATATTGATCACGCCTCCAAAAGCATTGGCTCCGTATAAGGCTGAAGCAGGGCCCCAGATAATTTCAATACGATCCACGTTATGGAGGCTGTAAGCGGGTCCGGCCATATCATTGGTGCCAAGGATATTGTTTTCAGCAATGCCATCGATCATCAGCAGGGCCCTTAGGTTTTCCGCACCGTACATTCCCCTGAAATAGATCAACGTTGGGGCGTAACCGCCAATATGTATCATATCAATTCCCGGGATATCGCGTAATGCATCCTCCAGTTGTTCGTATCCCCTTTCAGCGATCTGCTGGGCAGTGATCACCTGTATCGTGGAAGGCGCTTCTGCAATTGTTTCTAAATAGCCGGAAGCGGTTACCACTTTGATATTCATGAGTTCTTCCAGGGAAAGTTGCAGGAGTTTGTTCACATTTGGAATTGAATCTTTCTGTGCATGTAACAGCAGAGGTACTGTCAATACAATGAATGCACTGATTATTTTGTTTCTCATAAACATAATAATGATGATTTACGACAATTAGCAAATAGAGAATGAAATTAAAAAATATATTGAAAAAATTTTAGTTTAAACGGATGTTTTGGCCATAAATCCTCACGGTATATCGTATTAAGATCAGTAAGCAGTTTTATCAACCGGAATTGCAGTGATATCCCTCCAATTTCATACCATTTGATATTCAGCTAAGCAAAAGAGGGATTGTGTGAATTTTTTTTCACATGTAGAAAAAAATACACAGAAGTTTGGCAGCAATTTGAATTCAATTGCTAAAAATGATATGGTATGACAGTTATTTTTCCAGCAATTTCTTAAGGTCTCCAAGGACCTTTCTCCAATTCTGTTCAGAATGGTCCTTGGTTTTTTCATCAGGGATATTCTCCTGTGTAACCTCAAGTATAGTATGATTGTTTTTTTTAGTTAGTTCATAAGTAATATCCACATAATTTTCCGGCTTATCCTCGATCCCGGACATGGAACTCCAGTAAGTATATTTAAATAATTTATTGGGCACTATATCTAAAATAGTGCCTTTATCTTCATACTTTTTACCCTCCCACTCTCCCTTAAAAATCAGTGGGCTCCCCACTTTCCAGTCAGAGACCGCGTCAGTTCCAAAAAAATACTGTTTGATGATGTCCGGTGTGGTCAATGCTTCCCACACTTTTGAAACAGGAGCATTGATCTCAATGCTTACCTCACCCGTGATGTTGTTTTTCATTTTACCTGGTTTCTTTACACCTTATACAGAAAAATTAATGCCAAAATTGTCTGCCTTATCATGGTATTGATCTTTCAAAATTTATTCCGGCATAAAATTTCTATTGTGCCAGGTGACGGGTTTTGTGTGGTAACATAAATTTGTATATTTAATACTGTTGTTAAATCATTTTATTTACAATATCAAGGTATGCCCGAAGGTCCCTCAATAGTAATATTAAAAGAAGTCGTGCAGGCTTTTAAAGGAAAAAAGGTCATCGAGGTAAGTGGTAACAGTAAAACTGAAATACACCGGCTGGATGACCAGGTGGTGATCGATTTTAAAAGCTGGGGCAAGCATTTCCTTATTTGTTTTAAAACATTTACAGTCCGTATTCACTTCATGCTTTTCGGATCCTATCGTATTAATGAAAGAAAGGAAGCCAACCCACGGTTAAGCATTAAATTCAAAAAAGGCGAATTGAATTTTTATTCCTGTTCTGTTAAATTCATTGAAGAAGACCTTAACGAAGTATATGATTGGTCCGGTGATGTAATGAACCCGCTATGGGATCCGAAAAAAGCCAAAGCCAAACTGAAAGCCAGACCCGGGTTAATGGTATGTGACGCCCTGCTTGATCAGAATATTTTCGCCGGTGTGGGAAATATAATAAAGAACGAAGTGCTCTTTAGAATTAAAGTACATCCTGAAAGTGATGTAGCTAAACTTCCCGCAGCAAAATTGAATGTATTGATAAAAGAAGCATCCGCATACAGTTTTCAGTTCCTGGAATGGAAAAAAGATTTTGTTTTAAGAAAACACTGGCTGGCACATAACAAGAAGACCTGTCCGCGTGATAACATTCCTTTTGAAAGGAAACACTTAGGCAAGACGCACCGCAGGAGTTTTTATTGCAATAAATGCCAACGGTTATATGTTTGATCTTTATCCCCGAAAGAGAGCCGTATTAAATAAAGCGCTTTGATCCGGGCGTTTACCTGATTTGTTTTCTTCCTGTAAATACGAATAGGATGATCCGTTTTGTTGAATATATTTTTTTGGCATCATATTTTATGTAGTTCATCACATTGGAAAAGGATCAGGATCTACAAAAAACGCTTCCTCCGGGTCCTGGAATTTAAACACAGCATATTATTTCAGGCATAATGGAAACACCCGCTGAAGAAATCATAAAGATCCCCAGGAGAAGGATAAAAGCTTTAGGAAATGATCCGGAGAAAACTGCCACAATAATTAATCTTGTTTATGTACACGATTTTCAGCCCGGCATCATGCGAATTAAAAAAGGGAAAGGCTTTGAATATCGCATAGAAGATAAAAAGCTCACGGATAAAACAATATTGCAAAGAATAAAAGGGCTTGTCATTCCTCCTGCGTGGGAAAACGTTTGGATATGCATGCTTGATAATGGTCATTTGCAGGCCACGGGCCAAGACACAAAGAAACGCAAACAATATAAATACCACCCGCTCTGGAATGCTTTACGCAATCAAACCAAATATTACCGCTTGCCCGAATTTGGCAAAGCATTGCCGGCTATAAGGCATCAATTGGAAAAAGACATTCGTCTTCCCGGCATCCCGGTAGAAAAAGTACTGGCGCTTATTGTAATGCTGATGGAAAGAACCAATATCCGTATCGGGAATAATTTTTATGAAAAATTATATGGTTCATTCGGGTTAACTACCTTAAAAGACAATCACGTTTCCATTAAGGGCAGTCATTTAAATTTTTTATTTAAGGGGAAAAAAGGGGTTAAGCACAATATCAGTATACGAAGCAAAAGGCTTTCTGCGCTGGTAAAAAAATGCAGGGATATTCCCGGGAAAGAACTTTTTCAGTATTATGATGAATCGGGAATGATAAAATCTGTTGATTCAGGAATGGTGAATGATTATATTAAAAAGATCAGCGGAACAGATTTTAGCGCAAAGGATTTCAGAACATGGTCAGGAACACTGCATGCATTTCTTGCTTTTAAGGAAGTTGGCGATTTCGATACAGATACAGACCGGAAGAAAAAAATGGTGGAAGTATTAGACATAGTAGCTAAACATTTAGGCAATACAAGAACTGTTTGTAAAAAATATTATGTACACCCGCAGATACTGTCTCATTTTGAAAACAAGTCGTTGGAAAAATATTTTAAAGTATTGGACAATACGCAAAATGGCCACGACTTATCCGGACTTACGGCAGAAGAGGAGATCGTGATGAAGATCCTGGAAGCAAATTAATATTTTTAAACCCTGGAAGCCTTATTTCTATTTAGGGAAATTACCGGGATCAGGCGTGCCTCTTTACATCATTAGATAATAAACATCCCGAGTAAATTTTTCCCCATTGGAGATGCAGCTCATCCCCGTTTATAACCTACCGTACAGTTGGGCTCCCATAAAGAACGGCTGCATATTTATGGCACGATTATTTAAATAAGGACAATGCTGATAAAAAAAGGTCTAACACTAATTTATATGAGAATTCAGAATTTTGGCAGAACAGGGTTACTATTTTTATTTTTTGGAGCCAGTCTAATTGCATGTAACAACGATAAAAAAGAACCCGATAAGGTCGCCGATAAAAAAAACGAAGAAAATCTTAATAACAATAATCAACAGGATGCAAAATTCCTGGCGGATGCTTATGGCGCCAGCCTGTTTGAAATGAATTTATCTGATAATATAAGATCGATCACAACAGATGAAAATGTGAAGTCGCTTGCTACATCTATGACTGTAGCACATACTGATATTGACAGCCAGATAACCCGGCTGGCTGCCAGTAAAGGAATTTCATTACCTGCAAGCATTACATCAGCCCAGTCAGACAAGTTAGCAGCCTTGAAAACTAAAACGCAGGATGATGTAAACAAGGATTATGTAACAGGTTTGATTGCAGATCGTAAGGACGCCATCAGCCTGTTTGAAAAGGCAACCGCAGATTGCACTGATCCTGATATAAAGGAATGGTTTAAAAATGCATTACCCACACTTCATCAGCACCTTGATATGGCTAATGCATGTAATGCAAAATTACCGGCAAAGAAAAAATAATAAAGAATGTTTCGATGGGGGTTTACTAGTCTAAAAAATCCGGGTCATTTTTATGACCCGGCTTATTTTTAAAATTAACAGGCATTAAATACTTTTTTAACCGATCATTCTATCATTATGCACCTGGTTGGAGGATATCCCTTTTGGCTCATTAAAGATGGTTTGTTATTCAATTATCCTGCACTGGAAAATTCTATACAAACAGATGTGGCGATCATTGGCGGAGGCATATCCGGGGCATTGGCCGCATACTATTTGACAAATGCAGGGGTAGCTTGTGTGGTGGTGGATTCCAGGACAATTGGTTTGGGCAGTACTTGTGCCAGTACCTCACTTCTCCAGTACGAGATCGATACCCCCCTTTCTGTTTTAAAAAATAAAGTTGGATCAAAGAATGCGGTCACTTCCTATAAACTCTGCGAAGAAGCGATCAGCAAAATAGGATTGATCGCTAAAAAGCTGAATTTAAAAGAATTTGAATTTAAAAAAAGTTTATACTATGCGGCTCATAAAAAACATCTCGGTTTTTTAAGAACTGAATTTGAGATAAGAAAAGAAAACAGTTTTGAAGTCACTTATTTGGATGAAAAAGCCCTTCATAAGACATTCGGATTTTCCGCCCCCGGTGCGATCCTTTCTGAAACAGCAGCACAAACCGATGCGTACAAATTCACTCATGTCTTACTCCAGTATTCCAAACAAAAGGGCCTGCAGATCTATGACAGGACAGCTGTTACTAAGATCCTGCACCGCCGGAATTCAATTTTACTTACCACGGCTAATGGCTGTAAAATAAAAGCGAAAAAGCTGATCTATGCCAATGGCTATGAAGCAGTAAATTACATTGATAAAAAAATTGTTGACCTGCATTCAACTTATGCAACAATATCCGAACAATCCACCCCTGGTACCAAATTTTGGAAAGACGAAGTGCTGATGTGGAATACCGCAGATCCTTATTTATACATGCGTACTACTATCGACAAAAGGATAATTATTGGAGGGAGGGATGAACCATTTAACAATAGTTTCCATCGGGACAATTTGATCAGGAGAAAATCACAGCAATTAAAAAAGGATTTTGAAAAATTGTGGCCTGCCATCACTTATAAGGAAGAATTTAGCTGGACAGGAACTTTTGGTTCAACGAAGGATGGCTTGCCTTTTATAGGTGTTTTACAAAATAAGCCCCACAGTTATTTCGCGCTGGGCTTTGGTGGCAATGGTATTACTTTTAGCCTCCTTGCTGCCGAGATCATCACGGACCTTCTCACTAAGGGCAGGAGCAGGCATAGTGGTCTTTTTTCTTTCAGCCGGGTTTAAAACGGGGTAAATTTTTCATCCCCGGGAAAAATTTCCTCCAATAAACAGTTTTTCTTTTTGAAAAAAGCACATTGGCATGTTATTTTAATGTAATAGTATTAATAATCGGTAGTGGATCAGTTTGTCATTCTGACGAAGGAAGAATCTCAACGTGAGCACATAGAGATGCTTCGTTCCTCAGCATGACAGGACAAATCGG
>OLKZ01000145.1_pt1 | contig 40266 bp, 30 predicted proteins | sample 1604431 | NCBI WGS metagenome assembly OLKZ01 (sample SAMEA104055714, study PRJEB20765) | soil metagenome | isolation source: soil
GAAGCGGTAAAAAATTACCTGGCTGCCAAAGGAATGCAATCATCTGCTATCGTGAAAGAAGAAGGATTGGGAAAAAGGCAGCCCTTGAATAATAATACTACGGATAAGGAAAGATATCTGAATCGCAGGGTAGCCCTTACCGTAATAAGTACTGAAGTACCGGTGGTAGTGGTACCGGAAAAGAAACCTGTGGAAAAAATAATTGAAAAACCGGTGGAAAGAACCATCACCAGCATAGTAGAAGATACTTCCACAAAGATCGGTAGCAAGGTCAATTTGCGTAACCTCAATTTTATCGGCGGAAGGCATTACCTGATGCCTCCATCTATCCCGGTAGTGGAGGAATTGCTGGACCTGATGAAAAAAAATCCGAAACTGGAGATCTCCATTGAAGGCCATGTATGTTGCCTGCCCGATAAAAGTGATGGAATGGATTTTGACACGCGCACCGCCAACTTATCAGAGATGAGAGCCAAAACGATATATGATTATTTAATTAATAATGGCATCTCCAAAAAACGTTTATCCTACAAAGGTTTTGGCCACCAGTTTCCCATCATTCCCTTCCCGGAATCATCAGAACAGGATATGCTAACTAACCGGAGGGTGGAAATAAAAATTGTAAATAAGTAAACGCAAACCCGGTCTGACGCCCTCGTCTGACCGCATTAGATATTTTAGAAAAATTGTAAATAAGTAACGTAAACCCGGTCTGACGTCCTCGTCTGACCGCATTAGATATTTTAGAAAAAACCGAAGGTGGTCAGACGGGGACGTCAGACCATCTTCGGTTTTCAATTCATTGACCTACAAATAAGATCATGAAAATACTTTTCAGTATAGCATTGATACTTACCGTTTCGCTTTTATTTGCACAAAAGCAAACAGCCTTTACCGTTAATTTTGATTTTAATAAATTTGAAATAACTCCTGCAGCAGCTGCAAGGTTAGACAGTTTTGCAAATACCATCCTCACAAAACCCACCACATTTACCATTGAATTATATGGCTATTGCGACAGTATTGGCAGCAATCAATACAATGACGCACTTTCTTTAAAAAGAACGGAAGCGGTAAAAAATTACCTGGCCGACAAAGGATTGCCTTCATTTTCTGTCATTAAAGAAGAAGGATTTGGAAAAAGGCAGCCCTTAAATAATAATGCAACTGATCATGATCGGTTTTTAAACCGTAGGGTGGAACTCACCATATCCATCCCCGGAAGATCTGTGGTGACCATTCCCGAAAAGAAACCCGGTAAAAAAATAATTGAAAAAACCATCACCACAATTATTACAGATACTTCCACAAAAGTGGGCAGCAAGATCGTGTTGCGAAATTTGATCTTTATTGGCGGAAGGCATTTCCTGGTGCCGGAATCTAATTCGGTAATAAAGGAACTCCTTCTTGTGATGAATAATAATCCCAAACTCGAAATTTCCATTGAAGGGCATGTCTGTTGCATTCCTGGTACAAACGATGGCATTGACCTTGACCTCGGCACGCCAAATTTATCGGAGATGCGCGCTAAAACGGTGTATGATTATTTGATCTACTTTGGTATCTCTCCCAAACGCTTATCCTATAAAGGTTTTGGCCACCAGTTTCCCATTACAGCTTATCCCGAAAAAACGGTAGAGGAAATGAACATGAACCGGAGGGTGGAAATAAAAATTGTAAGCAAGTAAACGCACACCCGGTCTGACGCCCCCGTCTGACCGTAATGGAATATTTTAGAAAAATAGAACCTGGTCAGACGGGACCGTCAGACCAGGTTCTATTTTTTTCTCATATAATGTATCTTCCAGTTCGAATTCCATGTAAGACCTGCATCCCTTGTAGCTTGCCAATCCCAGTCAAAACTGTCTGTAGTAATATTATAATAGATCATCCTTGAAATAATTTCCTTGCCATTTGGTAATTTTCGTGGTAGGGTGGTAAGCGTCATTTTACCATCTTCAAATGTCCCGGTCAATGAGATGTACCCACCCTGGTTATCTACCCAGGTTTGCTGCCATTGTTTTGTGAGCGGGCTGTACACACTCCAGCTTTTACCCAGGTAACCCGATGGATTAGAAAAATTTTCCTGCACGGTACAACCATCCATCACTTTATAAATGGTATTGTTGCCGGTAAGGGTATCGGCAGAATAAAGGTTCCAGTTACCTACCCAAAAATCGAACTGGCTGGCTTCCGCTGCAGAGCAGGGTTTTTGATTGTTTTGCGCATCTACCGAAATGAGGAGGAAGAGGAAAAATGTAAAGAGAAGATCCTTTTTCATAATGTATGTTTTGGTTCATTGAATGATGTTAAAGCTAACCCGATTACACAGCAGATGGATGCCGCCTGTACGGCTTATATTCCGCTTGAGTAAGAATTAAGTATTTTTGCATGGATCGAATTAAAAGGACATGTCAATCGTAAGCAGTTTACAGGAAAGTACCATAGCAAGTTTATCGGCTTTATTTAATCAGGCATTCACTGAAAAAGATTTCCAGGTAAATCAAACCAAACCCGAATTTGAAGGGGATTATACCGTGGTGATGTTTTCATTGGTAAAATCCCTGAAATTATCCCCGGAAGTGATCGGCAGGCAGTTGGGTGAACACCTGATCAGGTATTACCCCCACCTCTTTTCGCAATTCAATATTATTAAAGGGTTTTTAAACCTCACGGTAACGGATACCTGGTGGCTGGAATTATTACAGAAAAATTATACTGATGCGGGTTTTGGCAAAAAAGAAATGAATGGTAAAAAAGTGATGGTCGAGTATTCTTCTCCCAATACCAATAAACCATTGCACCTGGGGCATTTAAGAAATATTTTTTTGGGATGGAGTGTGGCGGAGATCTTAAAAGCAAACGGTTACAAAGTAATAAAAAGCTGTATGGTAAATGACCGGGGCATTCATATTTGTAAAAGTATGATCGCCTGGCAGCTTTTTGCAAATGGCGCCACGCCCGGGTCCACAAAAACGAAAGGGGATCATTTCGTGGGGGAATATTATGTAAAATTCAACGATGAGTATAAACAACAGGTTGATAAGTTGATAAGTGAAGGAGTTGATAAGGCTTTAGCCGAAAAAGAAGCGCCGCTCATGAAAGCCGCCCAGCAGATGTTACAGGATTGGGAAGCCGGAAAGCCTGATGTGATTGAACTCTGGAAGAAAATGAATGGCTGGGTGTACGAAGGATTTGACATTACCTACAAAAGGATCGGCAGTGACTTCGATATTATTTATTACGAAAGCAAGGCCTATTTGCTGGGAAAAGCTATCGTACAGCAGGGCCTCCGTAAAAAAGTATTCTATCAAAAAGAAGACGGCAGTATCTGGATCGACCTAACCGCAGAGGGGCTGGATGAAAAAATAGTTCAGCGCAGGGACGGCACCGCAGTTTATATTACGCAGGATATAGGATTGCATTTACAGAAATACGAGGAATATAAAATTGACCAGAGTATTTACGTGATCGGCAATGAACAGAATTATCACATGAAAGTGCTGCAACTCATCTGCCAAAAATTAGGCCTGCCCAATGCCGGTAATATTTTTCATTTGAGTTACGGCATGGTTGAATTAACAACTGGAAAAATGAAAAGCCGTGAAGGCACTGTGGTGGATGCGGATGAGATCGTGGATGAAATGGTGGGCACTTCAAAACAGCTTACGGAAGAATTGGGTAAGGTAAAAGATTTTACAAATGAAGAATTGAAGGAATTGTATGATACGATCGGGCTGGGTGCCATGAAATTTTATTTATTGCGGGTTGATCCTAAGAAAACGATGGTCTTCAATCCGCAGGAGAGTATAGATTTTCATGGCTTTACCGGCCCCTTTGTGCAATATACTTATGCAAGGATAAAAAGTATTCTCAGGAAGTCATTGGTCATTGGTCATGAGTCAATAGCCAATGAGTCAATGACCAATGACCCAATGACCAATGACCCAATGACCAATGACCCAATGACCAATGACGCAATGACCAATGACCTAATGACCAATAACTTATTAAAAGCGGAAAAAGAGTTATTAGTCATTCTTGAGCAATACCCGGCAGTTATTGAGCAGGCTTCTATTGAATACAATCCTTCGGTAATTGCCAATTATGTTTTTAATTTAGCCAAATCCTTTAATTCATTTTATACAGAACATTCCATTGCCAACGCCGAAACAGAAGAGAAGAAACAATTGCGTTTATGCCTTAGTGTGTTTGTAGCCAATGTGATCAAAAGTGGCATGCAATTGCTGGGTATACGCGTACCTGAAAGAATGTAGGAAACTATCCAAAAATGAAATTTTAAATCCCCGTTTTTAAAGCTGTCGGAAAACCAACTCCGGCTTACCATCATGGCGGGTATCTCTCCTGCCCATTATTAAAAAAAAACAATGAGAACTTTGGTTCCGCAACATTTTATTTCAATTACGAGCTGTAATCTTGCATCTTACAACCGGTTTTATTAAACAATTTTGAAACAGGGAAAAAGCATAATTAGAATTTAATGTGTATTTTTGACACAATTAATATTTATTGGCTTTAACCTATCTTTAAACAATGAAAAAGAATATTACGAGGATCGGAGTATTAAGTTCGGGCGGGGATAGTCCGGGTATGAATGCCTGCATACGGGCCGTGGTGCGTACAGCGATCTACAATGGTTTGGAGGTCTGTGGTATCATGAGAGGATTTATTGGTATGGTGGAAGATGATATTATCAACATGGAAAGCAGGAGTGTGGCCAATATCATTCAACGGGGAGGAACCATTTTAAAAACGTCGCGTTGTAAAGAATTTTATGAATTTGAGGGAAGGAAAAAAGCATATGAGAATTTAAAAAAACACGGCATCAATGGCCTCGTGATCATTGGCGGCGATGGTAGTTTCAGGGGCGCACAGATCTTCAGCAGCGAATTCGATATTCCCTGTATTGGTTTGCCGGGTACTATTGATAAAGACATTGCCGGCACCGATTTCACCATCGGGTTTGATACAGCAGTCAATACCGCTGTGGAAGCAATTGATAAGATCAGGGATACCGCCGAAGCGCACGACCGTTTATTTATCATTGAAGTGATGGGTCGTGATGCAGGGTATATTGCATTGCACAGTGGTATCGCCACGGGCGCCGAAAATATTCTGATCCCGGAAAGAAAAACTGTAATTGAAGACATTATCTCACAATTGGCCGGAAATGAAAGAAGGCATAAGCTGGTAAACATTATTGTGGTAGCGGAGGGTGGTGAATTTGGCGGCGCCAATGAAGTGGCAAAACTGATCAAAGGCAGCCTGCCATTGCTTGAAGTAAGGGTATGTATCCTTGGCCATATTCAAAGAGGTGGGTCACCAAGTTGTATGGACAGGATGATCGCAAGCCGGATGGGTTACCATGCCATTGAATGCCTGGTAGAAGGAAGGTATAATGTTTTTGTTGGCATAGTTAATAACAGGATGCATTATACGCCGTTGAATGAGGCGGTAAAGAAAAAACAACGCATCAGTGAAGAATGGCTCAAGATCGTGAAGATACTCGCAAGCTAAATTTCTCTTTTCGGTTTTTTGTTTCCTGTTTTTCAATTCACGAATGATGCCAAACTTGAAAAGCTGCAATAATCGAAAACAGGAAACCTAAAACCATAAAAAAATAAATGAGCAAACACATTTCCAAATACCTGCACCAGCAAATGGATAAAGAAGCGGGTATTGCGCACTCACAAAAACGTACCAAGATAGTGGCCACGGTAGGGCCCGCCTGCGATACCTATGATAAGCTTGCCGCCCTCGTAAAAGCAGGAGTGAATGTTTTTCGCCTTAATTTTTCACATGGCAATTATGATGATAAAAAAAAGGTAATAGAATTTATCCGGCAGATCAATAAAACACAACCCGTTAATATCGCCATCCTGGCCGACCTGCAGGGCCCCAAATTAAGAGTAGGCGAACTGGAGAACGGGCAGATAGAATTGAAAGATGGTAGTGATATCATCTTCACTACCGAAAAAATTACCGGTACTGCAGAAAAGATCTATGTGTCCTATCCCCACCTCGTGAAAGATGTGCAGATTGGTGAACGCATATTCCTGGATGACGGCAAAATGGAAGTGGCGGTCAAAAAGATCCTCAATGAAACAGACATATTGGTGAGTGTAACCGTTGGCGGTATATTGCTCCCGAAAAAAGGCGTTAATCTTCCTGATTCCGTATTAACGATGCCCTCCCTCACCGAAAAAGATTTAGCCGACCTGGATTTTATCATCAAACAAAACCTTGACTGGATAGCGCTTTCCTTTGTTCGCAAGGCCATTGATATTATTGACCTCAAAAAAAAGATCAAAGAAAAGAACAGTAAGATAAAAGTGATCGCTAAAATTGAAATGCCGGAAGCATTGAAGAATATCCGGGATATTATCGTGGAAAGTGATGGCATCATGGTGGCACGCGGCGACCTTGGTGTGGAACTGCCGGTAGAGCAGGTGCCCATCATACAAAAAGAACTGATCCGCAAAAGTATGCACCGGGCCAAACCCGTGATCGTGGCTACGCAGATGATGGAAAGCATGATGGATCGCACCAAACCCAACCGCAGTGAAGTAACAGATGTGGCCAATGCTGTGCTGGAAGGCGCTGACGCGGTAATGCTGAGCGGTGAGACTGCAATGGGCGAGTACCCCGTACTGGTAGTTGAAATGATGTGCAAAATAATCATGGAAGTGGAAAAGACCGTGTATGATTATAACCGTGATGATATTTTAGCGCCACAGCCCCACTCCCCTTCTTTTTTAAGTGATGCCATTTGTTATTGTGCCTGCAAACTGGCCCACGACACTGATGCCAAAGCGATCATCGGTATGACACAAAGCGGCTACACTGCGTTTATGCTGAGCAGTTATCGTCCGCACGCAAACCTGTATATTTTCAGTAAAGAAAAATCACTGATCAGCCAGTTAAGTTTAAGCTGGGGTGTGAGGGCATTTTATTATGCTGAAGAGGAAAGCCTGGATGACATTATTTTTGACCAGATAGGAATTTTAAAAGAACGGGGTTTTTTGCTGCCGGGCGATGTAGTGGTGAATACCGGCAGTACACCGATCGACCTCCATTTGCAAACCAATATGGTAAAGGTCACTAAAGTGGAATAGAACAGGTTGGGTTGTTTGTTGTTTAATGGGTTTTCTAAAAAACAAACAACTACACAACAAACAATAAGATCAATGCATCACACAAATAATGATCGCCGCTATACAATTACCTAAGACGGTATAACCTCCATTGATAAAATGAAGGCCCCAGGGTCTTTTTTCATAGAGGTAAGAGATACAAATGGCGGCTGACCCAAAACAGACCCCGGTAAGTGCTCCTAATTTAAGCCCGCTCATCCAGCCATGCAGTTCCATTCTTTCTGCCAGGATGCCAATACCAAAACTGGTCACAAACATTACTATCAAAGACATGAGCATCAGCATCCCCATTCCTTTTTTTGCATTCGGGTCACTCACATCAACCTTTGTGTAGGCGATCCATTTTTTGGCAAACAATAATTTTGAATACCATAAAGCACCCAGTACAAAATAACCTACAGCTCCCAGTAAAACGGGGAGCCATGGAAAATCTTTAAATAAGTCTGTCATGTTAATTGTTTTAATGTTGCGGCTCACTGAGTGTAGTGCTCCGGCAGGATGGGAAAAGATTATTCAGAAATATACAAATTGTTTATTTTATATGCAACTCTCTAAGTTAACCCCCACAGCGGTCAAAGACCCTGTCGGCGGTCAAAAAAATATAATAACATACTTTTTATTATTCTTTATTAAAATGAATTTATACGTTCAAATTATCGCTGTCGGGCCTGCCTGCCGGTAGGCAGGGTTTTCAACCGTCGACAGGGGTTTTCGTTCATGATCATCTGCGTTCTACCTCTTCTCCATAAATTTCAACAAATTCCGCTTTGCCTGGTTTTTTATTTTATTCTGGAAAAAAGAATTCCAGCCAAACAAAATGCCGGTTATTCCCAGGGCTTGCTTGCTCCATTTATGCAAACTAAACGCATCACTGTGCTCAATGATCTTCCCTCCTGCAAAACGCATATTCGCCTTTATTTTATTCACTACCCGCCGGCCAGTTTTAGAAAAAGTATAGCTGGCGATCCATTCACAAGTGCTGTATTCATTATCCAGGGATACGATATTGGACCAGGTTAATGAAAAGTCTTTGGCATTTTTGCACAGCATCTCCCACATGGATTTGGCAGCATCCCCGCGCAATAAACCAAATACCGGGTCAAAGAATACAATATCATCACTGTAACAACTATTCATCGTTACATAATCCAGCTTTTGAAAAGCCGAATAAAATTTGTTGATGAGTTCTTCATTATTTGTCATGAATACACATATAGTTTCATTAAATTTAACACTCAAAACATTATAAAATGAAAAAATATTTTCTCCTCGGCGCTTTTTTCTCTTTTTCTCTTTTGAGTGGCTTAGCCCAAAACACCGATTCCCTGTGGTTTCGTGATAACTATTATAAAATAGAAAGAATGATCCCGATGAGAGACGGAGTAAAACTGTTTACGGCCTTCTATATTCCAAAAGATTCTGCCGAGAAACATCCCATTTTGTTTACCCGTACACCTTATACCTGTTCGCCCTACGGAGAAGATAAGTTCAGTTCCCGTTTATATGAATCTTACTGGATCAATTATCTGAAATCCGGTTACATCATCGCAGTGGAAGATGTTCGCGGAAAATGGATGAGTGAAGGCGAGTTTGTAGACGTTCGTCCCTTCAACCCCAATAAAAAAGGAACGGAGACGGATGAAGCCAGTGACACCTATGATGCCATCGACTGGATGGTGAATAATATACCTGGCAATAATAAGCGTGTAGGCGTGTCCGGTATATCCTATCCAGGCTTTTATGCCACCATGGCAGCATTGAGCGGCCATCCTGCATTAAAAGCGGTGAGCCCGCAGGCGCCTGTGACCGATTGGTTCCAGGGAGATGACTTTCATCACAATGGCGCATTTTTTATTATGGATGGATTCAGTTTTTACTCCGGCTTTGGCAAACCCAGGCCAAAACCCACCACGCAGGGCAGCCCGGGATTCAGGATCCCGTCGCAGGATAATTATAATTTTTATTTAAAAACAGGCGCATTGAAAAATTTTGCAGCAATCATGGGTGATAGTATTCTTTTTTGGAAAGATTTGTATGCGCACCCAAATTATGATAATTGGTGGAAGGCCAGGAACCCCAGGAATTTTGTGAATAATGTAAAACCCGCCATATTGGTGGTGGGAGGATTATTTGATGCAGAAGATTGTTTTGGTGCCTGGAATTTATACAAAGCCATTGAACAAAAAAGTTTAAACACTGATAACCGTTTGGTGATCGGCCCCTGGTTTCATGGTGGCTGGGGCGGCCGCAGCGATGGCAGTTATATGGGCAATGTTCGTTTTGGCGCGAAGACCGCAGAATATTATCAGCGAAATATTGAGATCCCCTTCTTTGATTTCTATTTAAGGCTCAAGGGCACGGTGCATGATATCGCGGAAGCAAACATATTTTTTACAGGCGAAAACAAATGGAGAAAATTAGATCAATGGCCGCCCAAAAATGTAGTGTATAAAATTGCTGATCTAAGGGAGAATGGTAAGTTATCACTTGAAGCGAATTTGGCCGTGCCCCCTGTACAGGGAGCAAATAATACGATGAATGATTTTGATGAATACATCAGCGACCCGGCTCACCCGGTACCTTATACCCAGGACGTACATCTGGGAAGAACGAGGGAATACATGACCGATGACCAGCGATTTGCCAGCCGCAGGACCGATGTGCTTTCTTACAGCACGGATGTATTAACCGATGATATCACGCTGGGAGGCCCGCTGGTATCCGATCTCATGGTAAGCATTTCCACTACGGATGCTGATTTCGTGGTAAAACTCATTGATGTGTTCCCCGACGAATTCAAGTACGATGAAACCATTTACGGGAAAGGTAACGGTAAGGATTATCCGATGGGTGGTTACCAGATGCTGGTACGCGGAGAGATCATGAGGGGAAGATACCGCAACAGTTTTTCTGCACCCGAACCATTTGTACCCGGCAAGATATCGGAAGTAAGATATACCATGCCCGATGTGGCGCATACTTTTTTAAAAGGACACAGGATCATGATACAGGTACAAAGCAGTTGGTTTCCGCTGGCCGACAGGAACCCGCAAAAATTTGTAGACATCTATCATTGCGATGACAGTGATTTTCAAAAAGCCACCATCCGTGTTTATCACAGCGCACTCAACCAGACAAAATTTATTTTACCCGTTATTAAATAATGATGAAAAAAATAATTTCCTGCATAGGCTGTTATGTTCTGATCAGTTGTAACGCACAAAGCCAGAATAATTTTGTAAAAGATAATTTTACAAAAATGGATACTACGATCACGATGAGGGATGGCATTAAATTATATACGGTTATTTATATCCCAAAAGACGCATCACAAGTTTACCCGTTCTTAATGGAGCGCACCCCCTACTCTGCCGGGCCCTATGGAAACAATCAATATCCGAGAAGGCTTGGCCCAAACACTTCCCTGATGGAAGAGAAATATATTTTTGTGTACCAGGATGTGCGTGGCCGTTATATGAGCGAAGGGATCAACCTGGAAGTGACCCCTGATATTGCCAATAAAAAATCCAAAGCCGATGTTGATGAAAGCAGTGACACCTATGATACGGTTGACTGGTTACTGAAAAATATCAAAAACAATAACGGGCGTGTAGGCTTATACGGTATCTCGTACCCCGGATTTTATGCCACGGCCTGCTTACCGGGCGCCCATCCTGCCATCAGGGCTGTCAGCCCGCAGGCACCTGTAACAGATGAATTTATAGGTGACGACGCCAATCATAACGGCGCCTTTTACCTGTTGGATAATTTTTCCTTTATGAATTTCTTTGATATGGAACGCCCCGGCCCGGTCAGGGATTATGCGAAACCGTTATTCACTACCAATACAAAAGATGTGTACCAGTTCTTTTTAAAAATGGGTACAATAAAAAATACCAATTCGGAAAAATATTACAACAATAAAAGTGTGATCTGGAACGAATACCTGCAACATGATACCTACGACGCCTATTGGAAGGCAAGGAATATCCGCCCCCATTTAAAAAACATTGCCATCCCTACATTGGTGGTTGGCGGCTGGTTTGATGCCGAAGACCTCTTTGGCTCACTGCATACTTATGAAGCCATTGAAAAACAAAGCCCGGTGAATACCAACCGCCTCGTAATGGGCCCCTGGACACATGGGGCATGGGGAAGCGATGAGTGGTCAAAATTTGCCACACATGATTTTGGCAGCAATACCAGCAAATATTTCCAGGACTCATTGCAAACCACATTCTTCAACTTCTATTTAAAAGACAAGGGAAATTTCAATGCCGCCGAAGCAACCATTTTTGAAACAGGAAGCAATCAATGGAAATCCTATGCTGTATGGCCTCCCAAAAATTCAACACCTATCAGTTATTACCTCAATGATGGCAATAAACTCTCTTCACTAAAAGAAGATCAGCACAATAGTTTTGATGAGTACGTGAGCGATCCCAATAAACCCGTGCCTTATACCAACGGAACTTTTGCGAGAAGAAATAATGAGTATATGGCCGAAGACCAGCGCTTTGCTGCCCTTCGCCCGGATGTGGTTGCATTTGAGACAGAACCGCTCACGGAAGATATTACCTTAAGCGGGCGCATAAACGCAGATCTGTTTGTAAGCATTACGGGAACGGATGCGGATTTTATCGTTAAGTTGATCGACGTGTTACCCGATAACGAAGCCAATCCAAAAAATCCGCCAAGGGGCTTTAACATGGCGGGTTTGCAAAGACTGGTAAGAGCCGAAGTGATGAGGGGAAAATTCCGCAACAGTTATGAAAAGCCCGAGCCCTTTGTACCCAATAAGATCAGCGAAGTAAAATTTGATCTGAATGATGTGGCGCACACTTTTAAAAAAGGACATAAAATAATGGTGCAGGTACAAAGCAGTTGGTTCCCGCTGGTTGACAGGAACCCGCAAAAATTCATGCACATACCAGCGGCAACCGAAAAAGATTTTCAAAAAGCTACCATACGGATCTATCATGATGCAGTGAATGCGAGCAGGATCGTATTACCTGTTTTAAAAAATTAAACTATTTGATGAAAAAAATCATTTCATTCATGTTTCTTTCTGCTGCCATTACGTCTGGTGCACAGAATATGATAAATATTGTACCGATGCCTGCGGAAATAAAAACAGCCAATGGCATATTTATCTTAAACAGGAATACTACGATCGTTTTGGAAGGAAGCGGTTTGGAAAAAAGCGCAGCATTCTTTAATGATTACCTGCAAAGCAGGTTCGGTTATAAATTAAAGATCACAAAAACACCCGCCAATGACAATTCGATCAGTTTAAATTTTGAACGCCTGGATTATGATATTCCCGGTGCCTACAATCTTACCGTGGATAAAAAAGGAATTTATATTGCGGGCGATAATGAGACCGGTGTTTTTTACGGGATCCAAACCCTTATTCAATTACTTCCCATAAACGGCAAAGGACCAACGACCAACAACCAACAACCAACGACCATCCCCTATGTCTCCATCAATGACCATCCCCGTTTCCCTTACCGCGGCATGCACCTGGATGTAGGCCGCCACTTCTTTTCCGTGGATTTTATCAAAAAATATATTGATTATCTCGCCGCATATAAATACAATACTTTTCACTTGCATTTAACCGAGGACCAGGGCTGGCGCATTGAAATAAAGAAATACCCTTTACTAACGCAGGTGGGTAGCTGCAGGAACCAGACGCTGATCGGCAACTATGGAAGCAATACATACGACGGCACAAAATACTGCGGCTTTTATACACAGGAGCAAATAAAAGCAATCGTACGATATGCTGCCGACCGATACATTACTGTCATCCCCGAAATTGAAATGCCAGGCCATTGTACCGCTGCCCTGGCATCTTATCCCTACCTGGGATGCACCAAAGGGCCATATAAGGTTTTGGAAACCTGGGGTGTTTTGGATGATGTGTATTGTGCGGGCAATGACAGTACGTACCAATTCATTGAGAATGTGCTGGATGAAGTGCTGCAATTATTTCCTTCAAAATATATTCATATTGGTGGTGACGAATGTCCCAAGGAAAGATGGAAGGCTTGTCCCGTTTGCCAAAAAAGAATTAAGGATGAAGGATTAAAAGATGAACACGCTTTACAGAGCTATTTTGTTCAGCGCATTGAAAAATATTTGAACAGCAAGGGGCGCAAAATAATTGGCTGGGATGAGATACTCGAAGGAGGTCTTGCTCCAAACGCAACCGTAATGAGCTGGCGGGGAGAAGATGGCGGCATTGCTGCTGCCAAAGAAAACCATGATGTGATCATGACACCCGGCAGCAATTGTTATTTTGATCACAGCCAAAGTAAAAATGAAGACAGCATTACCATTGGTGGTTATTTGCCATTGGAGAATGTGTACAATTACGAACCCATACCCGCAGCATTAAATGCAGCACAAGCCAAACATGTATTGGGCGCGCAGGGCAATGTGTGGACGGAATACATGAACAATGAATCAAAGGTGGAATACATGGTCTTTCCAAGGATATGCGCATTGAGCGAGGTATTGTGGACGCCAAAGGAAAAACGAAATTGGAATGATTTTGAAAAAAGATTGCCTGGAATTTTTGAACGCCTGGGTAATGATAAGATCAATTATAGTAAGGCATATTATGACCTGAAGGCCAGGGCAGCGCCAACTGAAGATAATGCCGGCGTAACCTGGGAGTTAACCAATACCGTTAGTAACCCTTCGGAGATAAAGATCATTAAACATATACAGCCCGCTAAACCCGATACGCTGAAAATTTATGCCGTTATGAAACGGGCGGGTACAGATGAATCTGGTGTAATGATCAAAACCTGTACAGATAAAAAATGTACTGTAATCATTAAAGACAATGGTATTTATGAAGCCGTTGTATACCCTGGTAAATCACCTGCCGGGTTTGATAATGATCATCCCATTTCAAAAATCCAACAAACATTTTCTTTCAATAAAGCCACCGGCAAAAAAATAACCCTCGTCAATGAACCTGCTAAAAACTATCCGGGCGATGGTGCGTTTACGTTAGTGAATGGTGTGCAGAATGAAAAGGGGCTGGCAAAGTCATCAGAATTTCTTGGTTTTTTGAATGATTGTGAAGCCATCATTGACATGGGTAATACAAAAGCGTACGGCAGGGTAACTGTTCATGCATTGCGGCAGAAAGGCAGCTGGATCTGGCAGCCCCTAACCGTCACCGTATTTACTTCTGCAGACGGCACCAATTTTACCTCCATGGGGTTAACAGACGATTTTATTGTTGCCGCCGGCAATACCGGAACGATGACGGTTAATTTTAATACCACTTCGAATCGTTATGTAAAAGTGGTTGTACAGAATTGGGGTAAAATTCCTGATGGCAATCCCGGTGCCGGCAACCCGGCGTGGTTATTTGTGGATGAGATTGAGGTGGAGTGATGTGTTTCACGTATGAATGCTATGAAAAACGGAAAGATCATTCATAAACGTTTTATCATGCTGAGGAACGAAGCATCTCACACGCGAAAAACATTAAAGAACATTAAGTAAATCAATAAAAGTTCTGTGACTGTTGCGGTTGAAACATCTAAAAGTAAACTATGAGAAGAGTGATTTCGTTTGAGATGCTTCGTTCCTCAGCATGACAGGACAAATGGTTTGCATTTATGCCGACTACTTTGAATTGTAGGGGGCCGAATAATGCTATAAAAGTACAAGTGAGGTTATTTTTCGGCTTTTATTAAAAGCCAAAAAATAACAAAATCATATTTACAACGATGTTGATAATCGTTCAAATGCCCGTCCCAAAAAAATAAAAATGTAATTTTAAATACACCGCTTATTCAACAATATGACCAGGATAGACCTTATTGATTCATTGGAAAAAATTCCGGTTAAAATATTCCCCGGTCCGCAGGAGGGTTCTGTTTTTGTTGCAAAAGAAATTGCCAGGTTAATAAAAGAAAAAGAAGCCGCAGGCCAATATTGTGTGATAGGACTGGCAACAGGATCCACGCCAAAAACATTATACGCCGAACTGGTGCGCATGCACAAGGAAGAAGGCCTGAGTTTTAAAAATGTGATCACTTTCAACCTCGACCAGTATTACCCGATGGATAAAGATGCGCTGCAGAGTTATCATTATTTCATGCGCAAATATTTATTTGAACAAACCGATATCAATCCTGCAAATTATCACCTGCCCGATGGCATGATCCCAAAAGACCGGGTTAAAGAACATTGCCTTGCCTATGAAAAACAAATTGAAGCGGCAGGTGGACTTGACCTGCAGATATTGGGCATTGGCATAAACGGGCATATTGGTTTTAATGAACCGGGCAGCGGCATCTATACCAAAACAAGGCTGATCAATTTAGATAACAGTACACGGATCGCCAACGCGTATGAATTCGGAAATATGAACCAGGTACCCCGGATGGCCATCACCATGGGCATCAGCACCATATTGCAATCGAAAAAGATCATTTTGATGGCCTGGGGACAAACGAAAGGGCCGGTAATACAAAAAGCAGTGGAGGAAGATGATACCGAAGAAGTGCCCGCTTCCTTATTGCAAAATCATAATGACTGTATGTTCGTCATTGATGAGACTGCAGCAGGAGAATTGACGCGATTCAAAAGTCCGTGGCTAACGGGAGAGTGTACATGGAGTGATGCCATTATGAAACATGCAGTGGTGAACCTTTCCCTGAAATTGCAGAAACCCATTTTAAGTTTAACCAATAATGATTATAATGATCATGGTTTGAGTGAACTGCTTGTGGAGAAAGGAGATGCTTATGCCGTTAACCTGCAGGTTTTTTATTTACTCCGCGACAGTATCACTGGCTGGCCGGGCGGTAAACCCACTGAACAAAGAACCTCGCATCCGGAACGGCATGAACCTTTTCCCAAAAAAGTGCTGATCTTCTCCCCTCATCCGGATGATGATATCATCAGTATGGGCGGCACTTTCATGCGATTGCAGGAACAGGGGCATGAGGTACACGTGGCCTACCAGACCAGTGGCAATATTGCAGTTACTGATGAATTTGTAACCAGGTTTATTGACTTTGCTGTGGGATTTGAAAACCTGTTCGACATTGATGAAACCAGGAGCAAAAAAATACTGGATGAGGCCACGGCTTTTTTAAAGATAAAAAAATCAAGTGAAAAAGATACCGATACCATTCGCGCCATCAAGGGGCTGATCAGGAGGTGCGAGGCAAAAGCTACCTGCAAATATGTTGGATTGACAGATGAACAGGTACATTTTATGAATCTTCCCTTTTATGAAACGGGTACCATTGAAAAGCACCCGGTGAGTGAGCGCGATATTGAATTAACAGTTGAATTATTAAACAGCGTACAACCGCAACAGGTATATTGCGCCGGTGATTTTGCCGATCCGCATGGTACCCATAAGGTTTGTTTTGACGTGGTGGCGGCAGCGGTAAAACAAATTCAATCATTCGGTGCAGCATGGATCAATAATTGCTGGCTATGGTTGTACAAAGGCGCCTGGCAGGAATGGGATATCCCCGAAATAGAAATGGCCGTTCCCATGAGCCCCGACCAGGTAGTGAAGAAAAGGCATGGTATCTTCATTCACCAATCGCAAAAAGACAGTGTGCCTTTCCAGGGAACTGATGATCGTGAATTCTGGCAGAGGGCTGAAGAACGCAACGCCCATACGGCCAGACTCTACGCCAGGCTTGGCTTAACGCAATATGCAGCGATGGAAGCTTTTGTAAGATGGAAGTTTTAAAGTTGTCTGGCCCTCAGCAGACTTTTTGAATATTTGAAGACCCTTGCAGGGGCCTGACAACTATGCGAACAAAGCTGCGTTGTACCGATTAATGGCATCTCCAATAGGGCTTTAGAGGATTTTATTTATCTTCACAAATGTATTTATCAAATCAGGTCAATCAATGAGAAGAACGCTACTACTGATATTCATATATTTTTTAAGTATTTACAACTCTTCTGCACAGAATATTTCCTTCACCTGCCCAAAAACTATTACTGTATCATGTGGGCCGGCCTGTGTTACTTTAAATGCAAAATTCCCAGACCTCAGGGGATTGGGTGATGATTATACATTTACTAATGGAACAACTGCATGTCCTTGTTATCCCACATTACCCCCGGGAGCACCAGGTTCACCCACATCCATCACTGCAGATGATACCTATTCGAGTGTAATACCTCTCACTTTTAATTTTCCTTTTTATGGGACCTATTATAATTCCCTTGTTGTAAGTACAAATGGCTATATCAGTTTTGACCTTACCCGTGCAGGTACCTTTTCTCATTACGGAATATTAAATAATCTCGGAACATTAAGTGCTACTACCGGTCCACCCCAGGATCTGCCCAGCAGTTTATATGACAAGGGTTTGATCATGGGGCCTTATCATGACCTGGATCCCAGTGTTGGAAATTCTCCTACAAAACAAATCAAATATGATGTTACGGGTACGGCTCCCAATAGAAAATTTATCCTCAGTTTTTACAAAGAGCCGCTTTATTTACCCGCTTGTAATAATTCTTTTCAAAATACCAGCCAGATCATATTAAATGAATCATCGGGAGTAATAGAGGTTTTTGTGCAAGACCAGCAAATTTGCCCCGGCTGGAACCAGGGGCATGCGATGATCGGTTTACAAGATATGACCCGAACAAAATGGATAATGCCCACAGGAAGGGCAGCATCATCACCGCCCTGGGGAACAGTAGGCATGAACGAAACCTGGCGTTTTATTCCAACAAACGCAGCCACATTATACAGGAGTTCAGCATTATTAGATGCAACCGGCACTGTAATTGCCACAGGCGATACCAGCCGTGTTGATGTAAATACTTTTGAATGGAATTTTCCTAATGTTTGCCCCCCACCCAATGTTACAACGATGTATGTTGTAAAAACAACTTATGAGCGGATCGATAATTCCGGTACTTTTTATAGTTTGGATACGATTAATGTATTAAGACAAAATACCCTTTCTGCCAATATATCAATGAATCCAACGACCTGTGGGACAAGTGTGGGTTCCATTACCGTTACACCTACTTCCGGCGTTTCACCATATACTTATATTTTAAATGGCGGAGCACCGGTAGTTGATCCGGGCGCCTATACATTTGCTAATCTTGCAGCAGGGCCTTATACTGTTGATGTTACTGATGTCAATGGCTGCTCTAATACATTGAACATTACTGTTACCACAAACAGCACCATAACAGCAGGAGCGACCGCTAACTCAACCTCCTGCCCGCTTTCAGGAGATGGCACTATAACAGTAACGCCTTTGTCAGGAACAGCGCCTTATACTTATTCACTGGATGGAGGCCCTTTGCAGGGAAGTAATATTTTTACGGGTGTTGCGGCGGGTTCGCATACCATTACTTTTACGGATGCAGGCGGCTGTACCGGTTCAGTAACTATTACCGTTAACGCAGGCAATACGCCACTACTGGCTAATCTCAGTTCCACTGCCACCAGTTGTCCTGCTTTAAATAATGGAACTATAACGGTTATCCCTACCAGCGGAACAGCACCTTACCAATATTCATTAGACGGGGGACCGAACCAGCCCGGCAATGTATTTATCAACGTGGCTGCAGGTGGACATACGGTTATTATCACGGATATTTTTGGTTGTATAGGCGTTTTCCCGGTTACCGTTTTACAGGGAGCTGCACTAACTGCCAATCTCAGTTCCACTGCTACCAGTTGCACGGCATTGAACAATGGAACAATAACGGTTACCCCTACCAGCGGAACAGCGCCTTACCAGTATTCATTGGACGGGGGGCCAAACCAGGCAGGTAACGTATTTACCAATGTGCCGGCAGGAGTACATAATGTAACGATAACAGATGTTAGTGGCTGTACAGGTACTTTCCCGGTTACCGTTGTGCAGGGCGCTGCACTTACAGGGAATGCCAGTTCCACGGCCACCAGTTGCCCCGCCGTCAGCAATGGCACTATAACGGTTACCCCTACCAGCGGAACAGCGCCTTACCAGTATTCATTAGACGGGGCCCCAAACCAGGCCGGTAACGTATTTAACAATGTCCCTGCGGGTGCACATAATGTTACCATAACAGATGTTATTGGCTGTATGGGAACTTTACCGGTTACGGTTGTGCAGGGACCTGCGCTTACGGCGAATGTGAGTGCTACCGCCACCAGTTGTCCTGCAGTCAGCAATGGCACTATAACGGTTAGCCCTACCAGTGGAACATCACCTTACCAATATTCATTAGACGGGGGACCAAACCAGGCCGGCAATATGTTTACCAATGTTCCCTCCGGCCCGCATACTATTACCATCACGGATGTGAATGGATGTTTGGGTACTTTCCCTGTGACGGTAGTTCAGGGGGCCGCACTTACTTCCACGATCAGTGCTGTAAACCCTCCCTGTTCAAACATTGATAACGGTACCATAACGATTACGCCTACCACCGGTGTGGCGCCTTACCAGTATTCATTAAACGGGGGACCTGTGCAGGGGAGCAATGTATTTACAACCCTTCCGCCCGGCGTGTATAATATCAGTTTTACTGACGTCAATGGATGCAACGGCACCAATACCATTACCCTTACCACTAACCCGCCGGTAACAGCCACTTCAACTTTAACCATGCCATTGTGTAATGGCAATACAAATGGAAGTATCACTATAAATGCATCAGGAGGCGTGGCGCCTTACCAGTATTCAAAAGACGCCGGCGTGACCTACCAGGCCAGCCCAACATTTAACGGGTTGACCGCAGGCACTTATACCATCCGGGTAAAGGATGCGATGGGCTGTATCAACGATTTTACTTATACTTTGACCGCGCCGGTGGTAGTTACTGCTTCTTCCGTTTCCACTGCGGCCACCTGTCCCAATAATGACGGTACCATTACCATCACTGCCGGTGGCGGAACTCCCGCTTACGCATACTCGATAAACGGCGGTGTAACCTATATCCCGGGCAACAGCTTCCCCGGCCTGCCATCGGGCCTTTACAATAATATCATTGTGAAAGATGCCAATGGCTGTATGATAACGATTACCCAAACGGTTCCTTTAAACGATACCATGCGTTTGGAACTGGGCCCAGATTCCACTATTTGCTTTGGCAGTTCCCTCACCCTGCTTCCACAAACCAATGACCTTACGGATACGTTCAGGTGGAGGCCTGCGGCCGGGCTTGATTATGATACTGCCAAAAACCCGGTAGCCACACCAGCAGATACTACGCATTATATTTTAACGGCCACGTGGGGCATTTGCCAGCGCACAGATACCGTTACCATTAATGTATTGCACAAACCTGTGGCATTCGCCGGTAAGGATATATCGATCTGTTATAAAACTACTGCACTGTTAAGCGGCAGCGCTTCTAATCTGTCGGGTACAGTAAATTTTGCCTGGTCGCCACCGGATTCCCTCAATACACCCAATGCCGCCAGCACGGTGGCCCGGCCGGATACCACCATGCAATTCATACTAACGGTAACGGATAACTATGGTTGCAATTTTTCGGTAAGCGACAGTATGCTGGTGATCATGGAAGCCCCGGTACCCGCATTTGCCGGCAATGATACCAATGCTGTGCTGGGTAAGCCCCACCAGTTGAGGGCCAGCGGCGGCACAAGTTATTTATGGTCGCCCGCCGGGCCGTTGAATAATCCTTTCATAGCAGATCCCCAGGCCATATTGTATGCGGATACTTATTTTCGGGTATTGGTTACCGATGCCATTGGCTGCAGGGCCACGGATGACGTGCTCATTAAAGTATATGAGGGCCCTACTTATTATTTACCCAATACCTTCACCCCCGATGGAAACTCCCATAATGATATTTTCACGCCCATCCCTGTGGGTATAGAATATACAGATTATTTTATGATCTATAACCGTTATGGACAACTGCTTTTTCGAACCAACAAATGGATGCAGGGGTGGGATGGAAAATACCAGGGCAAAGATGCACCCATGGGTGTGTATGTGTGGATGATAAAAGGGCTCGACAGGAACGGAAGAGTAGTGGAGATGCAGGGCACGGTGATGTTGGTACGGTAATTTCAGGGTCAGCACGGTTCCAAACCGTCAGACCCCTGTTAACGAATACACGATTTTTTTCTAAGGGTCTGACGGCGTATAGCCGTCTTGACCCTTCATCCCTCAAAATAATTCTATCCACAACCCGTTAATAAATTGATATGACCGAGGCAAAACCTTTCCTTTAAAAAATTGTTATGTTTGTTGCATGAATTGGACAGAGAAGAAATCTATTCGCGTGGCCATATTGGATCTCTATGAAGGATTTGCCAACCAGGGCATGCGCTGTATCCATGAAATACTCAACCAGTTTGGCGAATCCAACAATATTGAGCTTAGCTGGGATGAATTTGAAGTCCGCCTCGAAAAAAAAGTTCCTGACCTCAATTATGATATCTATATCTCCAGCGGCGGCCCCGGCAGCCCCCTGGAAAGCGAAGGAAGCGAATGGGAAAAAGTTTATTTTAACTGGCTTTCCAAACTGGAGCACTGGAATCAAAACGAATCACACGTACAAAAAAAACAGGTCTTCTTTATCTGCCACTCCTTTCAATTGGTTTGCCGGCATTACAAGGTCGCGAATGTGGTAAAAAGAAAGAGCACTTCCTTTGGCGTGTTCCCCATGCATTTATTGCCCGGCGGCAAGGATGAACCGGTCTTTAACGGTTTACACGATCCGTTTTATGCAGTGGACAGCAGGGATTTCCAGGTGATCGCGCCCGATCATAATAAACTTCGTGAAATGGGGGCCAGCATCCTCGCTATTGAAAAAGAACGCCCGCACGTTCCGTTTGAAAGAGCGGTCATGGCTATACGCTTTAATGAAAATATGATCGGCACGCAGTTTCACCCCGAAGCCGATGCCATCGGTATGAGTATGTACCTGCAAACCGAAGAAAGGAAAAAGACGGTAGTAGAAAACCACGGACACGAAAAATGGCAATCCATGATCGAGCAGTTAGATGACCCCGATAAAATAATGTGGACCTACGCACATATCCTTCCCAATTTTTTATTCCTGGCAATGGAAAGTATGCAGATGGTGGAAGTGTAAAAGCCTCACCCTCCTTCTCCCTCTCCTGGCGGAGAAGGAGCGGTACATTTAACATAACCAAACATCTTATCTCTTCCACATCTTCACTAATCATTATTCAGCAATAACTCATCCAGTATTGATCTTTTGCAAATCACAATCTTCGCTTCTTTCTTCGATTCGATCTTCGAGTTCCCTCTCCGACAGGAGAGGGGTTGGGGTGAGGCCCTTCGCTTCGATAAAAGATCCCCAATGGTATGCCGTTGAAAGGATTGCGACGCAACAATGATGCTATGAAAATATAAAGCCGGTATTAAAATATTTTCATCCCTATTTAACTTCAGAATGTTTATTTTTATTGTATCCATTCAATAAACAAATGCGCTCATGATAAAAGAATTGCGGGAACGGTTCAATAAAGATTTTACGAAAGAAAAATATGATGCCTATATGGCCAGGCTGGAGAACCTGCATCCCGGTTCCCTGGATTTCCGGAACGCAGAAACACCGATATATGTTCCCAAAGATTTTACTCAAAAAATGCTCGGCGCCTGTGAAGATATCATTGATGTGATCCTGCATCCGAAATTTATTGAACTCACGGAGAGGAGTATCCCCGAAAATGTGAAAGTGCCCGGAGAAAACAGCTATCCGGAATGTATTGTTTTTGACTTTGGCATCTGCGAAAATGAAAATGGGGCACTGGAACCCCAGTTGATAGAAATGCAGGGGTTCCCCACGCTCTATGCTTTCCAGGCCTTTCATTCAGAATTTACAGCTGAATATGCAGCGCTCCCTGATAATTTTTCTCCTTACCTGAACGGGTACACTAAAGAATCCTATATTGAATTATTAAGAGAAATTATAGTAGGCGACCTGGATCCTGAAAATGTGATACTCCTCGAAATTTTCCCTGAACAACAGAAAACCAGGATAGATTTTTATTGTACAGAACAGTTATTGGGCATTAAAACTGTTTGCCTCACCAAATTAATCGCTGAAGGGAAAAAATTATATTACACCAATGATGGTGTAAAGACCGAAATAAAAAGAATTTATAACCGCCTCATTTTTGATGACCTCATCAAACAGGTTGGCCTGGGTACCACTGTAGACCTGACGAAAGGTTATGACGTAGAATGGGTACCACATCCGAATTGGTTTTACCGCATCAGTAAATTCACCCTTCCATTCATACAGAATCCTTATGTGCCCCAAACCTGGTTCTTAAATGAGTTGAAGCAGGTTCCTGCCGACCTGGAGAATTATGTGTTGAAACCCCTGTTCTCTTTTGCCGGCATGGGTGTGGTCATTGATGTAACGCCCGCCGATATAGATGCAGTGAAGGATCCTGAAAACTGGATCTTACAACGTAAAGTAAAATATGCTGATGTGATTGAAACGCCCGATGGACCTGCCAAGGCGGAGATACGCTTATTTTACTTCTGGAAAGCAGGATGGCCCAGGCCGATAGGAGTACATAATTTAGCCCGGCTAAGCAAGGGAAAAATGATCGGTACACGTTATAATAAAGACAGGGAATGGGTGGGCAGCAATGTGGCTTTTTTTGAAAAATAATTTTCGTATTCATTGCCCCGGCCTTCAGGCCGGGGTATTTAAACAAAGCTTCCAGGGCTTTAGCCCGGTTGTTCAAATATTTAAGAATATAAACTGAATAAAATGAAAAACGGCCCGGCAAGATTTGAATATTTTCTTAGCCAATTGGAGCAATTATTATTGAAATCCTCCAAACAAAAGAATCCGGCATTATGGCTCTTTCAAAATGATGCCCGCACTCCCCTTTTTATGCTGGAAGGATTGGCAAAACTCTATGCGGGACTTCATAACAAAAAAATATTCAGGAAACTGGATGAACAGTTCAAGTTACTGGAAGACATTTTGGGAGCCATCGATTATTATGACGCTTTTGCAAAGGAATTCAGCAGCAATAAAAACATACCGGCAACGGTTACCGGCTATTTGCAGGCGCAGGCAAGAGAAAAGATCCAAAGCCTAAATGAAGCGCTGAAGGAAAATGAATGGCTGGGTGCCGAACACAAACGCATCAATAAAATAAGAAAAAAATTAAAGCAGGCCGATTGGGAGCCCGGAGCCAGGGAAATAAAAAATATCCATGGATTTTACAATGAAGCGATCGCAGCGATCATTGCATTTACCGGCAGGACAAACTTTCATTTTGCAAATGTAGAATCGGACGTGCATGAACTCAGGCGAAAACTGCGCTGGTTAAGCATTTACCCGCAGGCGTTCAGGGGATGTATCCAGGTGAGCAAGAAAAAAGATCCGCCAAAATACCTGGCAAAATACCTTACAAAAGAGATCACCACTTCCCCGTTCAATAAAATTCCTGATGCAGGTGATAACAAGCACTTTTTATTATTGGAGCAAAATTATTTTTACGCACTGAGCTGGATGATCGCTGAATTGGGGAAATTAAAAGACAGTGGCCTGCGGGTTATTGCCATCAAAGAAGCGCTGCAGCAATTATCCACGGCTAACAACGCCATTGCACTTAAAAAAGCATACCAGTATGCAGGAACAGGGCAGCCTAAAATAAAACAGGTACTCGATAATGCAGATGCGATATGCAAAACCTATTTCAGGGAACAGAACCTGCAAAAACTGGTCATTGGAACTGCAGCCACTTTAAAATAATATTTACTTAAACCTATTGTTGCAATAATGACCTGATCTTTTTTTCCAGTGCTCTCCCGCCTGAATTGATGTCTACAATTTTACCGGTTTTATCCAAAAGGAAACTGACAGGTATCATATCAACAAAATATTTCGCTGCAATTTTGGAATCCCACGAGTCAATGTCATTCACCAGTGTATAAGTAAGCTTGTCATGCTTAATGGCTTTTATCCATTCTGCTTTCTTACTGTCGAGGGCAACGCCAAACACTTCAAATCCCTGTGCCTTGAATTTTTTATACAATTTCACTACATGTGGGTTAGCAGCCCTGCAGGGTCCACACCAACTTGCCCAAAAATCAACCAGTACCACTTTCCCTGCAAATGAGGAAAGGTTGACAATACTATCCTTCGCATTGGGTAAAGAAATTTCGGGTGCAGTTCCTCCCACCTGCAATTGCGCAGCAGCAGTAAATGAACTCACCACAATGAGCAGGCAAAAAAAATATTTTGTCATTTACAACATTGTTTTTTCTGAAATAATGATCCCAGGAATTTAAGTATGGATCTTAATATTTTCATTTTTTAAAAAGATTGAATAAATTATATTCCAGTCTGATGAACGTGCCCCCGGGTGCTGTACGCTGCAATTTACCGCTTAATTTCATCCTTTCGCCAATGTCTATTCTCGCCACACTGTTGATGATCAGTTGCAATGAAGGCGCCACATCCAGGTAACCACGGCTGCTGCCTGTATTGAATTGCCCCAGCAGTTCTATCATCGCATTCAAATTGGTTTGCCTGTAACTGGTATATTCTTTGGGCAATAATAATTTCCCTGCAGAAAGCGTATAGCCTATCCCGTTTCGTTGGCCCCCGGGGTAAAAAAACTTATTATCGCCGCCATTATCCATTGCATACAAAAAGGAAGCCGTACCTGAAAAAGCAAATTTATTCAGCAACTTTGTAATGATGATGCCGGTTTCATAACCACTGTTATCACCATTCAGGTTAATCGCTTCCTGTCCAATGGCGCTGTTATTTATACTGTATCTTCCAAAAACCGCCATCCTGAAATGGCTGTGCACTTCATCCATACTGTAAAAACGGTATTTGCCATACACTGCCCCACCTTCAAAAGCAAGGTTTTGACTACTGCGGTTGCTGAAAAATAATTCACCATGCAACATCAGTTTTTTACTGGCGCCATACATCAGTTCAGGCACGAGGTGATAATCCGTTTTTGAACTGTTGCTTTCTTTCATGAAATAATTGTTCGCTCTTATACCTGCGCTTGAGGTAGCCATATTACTCGCCGGCTCAGTAAAAACAAAGAGCTCCTGTGCATATATATGTTGAAAAATAAAGATCAAACCCAATGCCATAAATCTTTTCATAGCAATATAAAAGCGGTCCCGCCCAAAGACGGGACCGCAGGTAAATTAAATCGTTACATGAAAAATTCTTTTCCCCGCCGGTAAATTATCTTTTGCACAACAGGGCCCTGCAATACCGGTCTTATAACATTCCATTTTTGTAAAACTGCTGTTCTTACGGTATTCCTTTGCCGAAACAAATCCTTTATCCAGCAACCGGATCGTTTTATCGCCATTGATGGTTTGATCTTTTACATTAAGAAAATGATACACCATATTGCCAATGGTGACATGATTATCATTTACTACAGCTACATGATCAAAATGTATGATCGTTGTAAACCTCGCTACCGAAAAGCCCGCGCCTTCCACTTTCTTTTTTAACTGATCAAAATCAATATTACCCCCGGGTTTAAAAGAAATATCAAAAGACGAGTTTTTTATATTCGCCTCCACTTTATCCACAAAATCCAATGACTTCAGAGCCTTGTTGATCGCGTTACTGCAGAGGCTGCAGGTTAAACCGCTTGCCTGCAGGCTCACACTTCGCACCTGCGCAGATGAAGCAAAAGAAAAAAGAACGGCCATTATAAAAAATAACTTTTTCATATTTTATTTTTTAAAAGTTTAAGATTTGCAGCAAGTCTTTTCTTTACAACAGGTCATACTCTTGCATGCATTGGCTTCCTTACCGCATTTTTCATTGTCGCAACATTTTTTTGAAAGGGTATTCAAACTTACCGTGTTGGTTTTTCTATCATAATGGCAGCATCCGGGTAATTTATTATAGGCTGCCTCATTACCTGTAAAATCCTGTGTATCATATCCTGCTTTTGCAACGGCTCCCTGAATTTTTGTTCCGGAAGTTTTATTAACCGCATAGGAAATTTTCATCTCTTTGCTGTCTTCGTTCCAACTTGCAGTTGTTGCGCCGGCAGACCTGGCAGCTTTTTCAATGACTTTTTTGCACATGCCGCAATTGCCCCATACTTTGACGGTTTCTTTTTTTACGGCTGTTTGTGCAAAAGAAAAATTAATGGCGAAGATGCTGAACAAGAGTGCAGCATACATATTAAGCGTTTTCATTTTTATAAAATTTAACTGTTAATGATTAATTGAGAAAATGTGCAATAGCACAGCCCAGTAACTACTGGTTACCGGGAGAGACTCAATTAATTTCTATATCCTGAAAACGCAATTCAATACACAGGCGGAAGGCCCGGTATCATCAGGGGGAGAATTATTATTAACTGTTGCAAGCGCAGCATCGGCAGGCAATTGCCAGTTATAATGGGGATATTCAGTAACCACAGCAATTACATCTACAGTAAAACTGATATTATTGGAAACATTTTTATGGGAGTCGCTGAGTTTATAAAATTTGAGTTCATCGTGGCAACAGCCCCCCTTTTTTCCTTTCATTCCACACCTGCCGCATTTATCATTAGCCGAACCATAGAAGTCAACGCCGGCCTTTTTGCCCATGCAATAGTGTATATCCATAGCGAACCCCGAAGAGACCGCCATATACATGATAGCTAATATGCCTACGAAAACTTTTTTCATTATTGATACAAAGTTAGAGCATATATTTTTTATCCGGTGTTAAAATTTTGACCGATAAAGCCAATTTATTTAAAGCCGAATAGCGGTATTCAGCACAAGAGAGCCCCGCCGCGGCGGGGACGATGATGAGTAATGAACTAATGCCGGCCCCAAAAAATACTATAGGCAACAGACAATTGGCACTGAGCCCGTGACTATTAACTATGAACTATAAACTATGAACTAATTCACAAACCCCCATTGTATCCCAAACCTGATAATAAGCCCCTCCGTAGGATAATGCGGCGCAGCGAAATTATTATTGGTAAATCCAAAGCCATTTACAAAAGTTACGGTATTCAGGTTTTCGGCACGTATATACGCGGTGAAAGCTTTAATGCGGAAGTGAAAGAAGACGCTGATATCAGGCAAATTCTTTAATTTAAAAGTATCCTGCGGCATGAACTGGCCCATCACTGGTGAATAATTATAGGCATTGTAAGGTGTGTAATACCTTATTTCCAGGCCCGTACTTAAACTAAGGTTCTTATAAAATGTGCCTTCAAATGCAATGCGGTTTCTTGTAAATACCAAGGGCACTTTTATGGGGGCGCTGCCGTCGGTTTGTTGCACAACAGCCTCGGTATACCAGTTGAATCTTTTGGTTAACCTTATTTTTTTTGAAGCAAAGAGCTGAATTAAATTGATCACTTTATTGCTTTGTGCTGTATGATAATAATCAGTAAAATAAGCAAGGTTGGTAATGATATGATTCTTGAAACCAAGATTGATGAATGAATTGTTTGCATCCGCGCCAAAAGAAATGATATTTTCTTTTTTTGACAAGCTGTTATTATTGAAATTAAATGAGGAAGCATTATCGTAAATAAAGGATGGGCTCCGGTTCACATTATTAAAAAACAAACGAACCGCGCCGAATTGTTTATTAAAGTACCTTCCGATAGTTGCATAAGCATTGTAATCCCCGTGATTGAACCCATTAAGATAATATTCGCCCTTTGCCACAAGGTCCCAGAGTTTGTTCCGCGTTTTGTTACGATACTCGCCATGCAGTACCAGGTTGTATAAATTTGTTGTGCCGCTAGCTAATTCGCCCTTTATATTTTCTATCCTCGCCCCCGCCAGTAAAAACTGTGCTGAATTCTTTGTTTCAGGAAATTGCAGGAGTGAGAAGTCGTTACTGATGAATGTCCATTTTTCATTCACCAGGAAAGTATCGGTGATCTTTTTCAAAGTGGTATCGTACCAATGCTGATAAATAATAGAATCTGCCGCCAGGTCCTTAAATAAATAACTGGAAGTACTGTACGTAAAACTATACTGCAGCCGGAGTTTTGGATAAAATAAATAGTCTGTTGTGGAATCATTGACGGCTACAGAATCTTTTTTGCCTATATCATAGGTCTGGCGGATGAATAAAGTAAAATCCTTGTAAATATTACCCGTATTGACCGCTGTATTAAAAGGGTTTGGATTATACTGGTTAGTGGTGCCCAGGTTAACGGGAATGCTAAAACGCTCTTTCCTGAACCTGTCGTATAGCAGGGAGTCGGATTTTATTCCGCCATTCTCCGAATTTTTTAAGGTATTGCCCAGCATCACAAAATAAGCAGCATATCTTTTTCTTTTACCCTGGTAATTGCTGAAGATGCGGTAACTTTTATGATTGGTATTTTGGGTTACAAAAAATCCGGGAGCGCTGATCAGGCGGTAATCAAATCCAAAATTCCAGTTGGGTTTTGGGTTCTGTGTATGAAATACTTTTATCACTTGCTCCTTACCGGATGCCAGCTGATAACTCAATTGCGAGTAAGGCCTGTTAGTTTTATAAAACCTGGTATCTTCCAAACTTAAACGGTAAATATCAAATGCGTGGAATCCCCCGTCCCATCCGGGTTTGGCATTGGGTTTATAAATAAGCGAATAAGCTGCTGCACCATTATTACCCAGTGCCTGGTACGTGGAGGGCAGTGAAAAATATTTATCGAAATCATTGATCGAAAAATCCAGGGGTATATTACGTACAGAATCCAGGAATTTATAAGTAATGGAAATGGAATCTTTCCGGTCATCCCGGTGAACAAAGCCGATGGTATCCTTCTTGCCGGTACCCTGTGAGAGCGATGTTGCCTTACTCTTCACAGCATCCAATATTCCCTGATTCTGTCCATAAGAAAAGGAATACACAAAAAATACCAGCAAAAAAGTAAAGATATTCTTCATTATTATTTGCTCTTTTCCGGACAAGCTTTTTTAAAACTTTAAAGTTGCGCAACCAGTTCAATAAATAATTCGGCAAAATCCGGCTCTGCATCCTTTGCAGCCTGCAATACTTCTTCATGAGTAATCACATTATCCTCTTCCCTTATACCTACATCAGTGATCACGCTCATGGCAAACACCGGTAAGCCCATATGCGCTGCCGTTATGGCTTCCTGCACCGTGCTCATTCCCACCGCATCGCCTCCCAATGCAAGGATCATTTTATATTCTGCCTTTGTTTCAAAAGTGGGGCCGGTTACTGCCACATACACCCCTTCCTGTACATTGATATTTTTAGCGGCGGCAATTGCCTTTACTTTTTTGATAAGGGTTTTTTTATACGGTTCACTCATATCCGGGAACCTGGGGCCAAGTGCCGCATCATTTTTCCCGATCAACGGGTTGGGTGTTAACTGGCTGATATGATCTGTGATGATCATCAGGTCGCCAACTTTAAGCGCCGTGTTTACCCCGCCTGCTGCATTACTTAACAATAGTGTTTGAATGCCTAGAAATTTCATTACCCTTACCGGAAATACGATCTGTTCTGCCGAATATCCTTCATAATAATGAAAACGGCCGGCCATGGCAACAACTTTTTTACCGGATAATTCACCAAAGATCATCTTGCCGCTATGCCCTTCCACTGTGCTTACCAGGAAATGTGGTATATCAGCATAAGGAATTTCCTTTTCAATATTTATTTCTTTGGTAAAACTTCCCAAGCCGCTTCCTAAAACAATACCAACCGAAGGCTGCGCTGCATAAATACTTTTAATGTGATCAACAGCTTCCATTATTTTATCCATCATAAGCAAAAAAATTATTTTAATGGTCAAAGGTAAGATAAGATACGTTAAAGGAATGTTTAGGGTTTAGGTGTTTAGGTGTTTAGTCGTTTAGAGTACAGCCCTAAACGACTAAACGAATAAACAACAAACAACAAACCATACACTCTTTTTAATTATCTTCGCTGCAAATTTTATAGTATGAATCTTCATGAATACCAGGCTAAAGAATTGTTGAAAAAATTCAATGTTCCCGTACAGGAAGGCATTGCCTGCAACACTCCCGGCGCAGCCGAAGAAGCGTATAAACAAATTCATACGCAATATGGAAGTAAGTACGCCGTGGTAAAAGCACAGATACACGCGGGTGGAAGGGGTAAAGGAAAAATTGCGGGTACAGAACAACGTGGTGTTGCTGTTGGAAAAAATGCAGAAGAAGTAAAACAAATTGCACAAAATATCCTGGGAGGTACTTTGGTAACCATCCAAACTGGCCCCGCCGGTAAATTAGTGAATAAAGTTTTAGTTGCACAGGATGTATATTATGAAGGGCCCAACCCGGTAAAAGAATTTTATTTATCTGTTTTATTAGACCGTGCAAAGGGCCAGAACGTGATCATGTACAGTACAGAAGGCGGCGTGAACATTGAAGAGGTAGCACACGACACCCCTGAAAAAATATTTAAAGAATGGGTGTACCCGGGCGGAATGTTACAAGGTTTCCAGGCAAGAAAAATTGCATTTAACCTTGGCCTTAGCGGCGAAGCATTTAAAAACTGTATAAAATTTGTTACCAATCTATACAATGCATATGTTGGTTTGGATTGTGGCATGCTGGAAATAAATCCATTGTTCAAAACAAGCGATGAAAAAATAATTGCAGTGGACTGTAAGATGAATGTAGATGATAATGCCCTGATGCGCCATGCAGATATAGCAGCATTAAGAGACCTTAGTGAAGAAGACCCCACCGAAGTGGAAGCCGGACAATACAACCTCAATTTTGTAAAATTAGACGGTAATGTGGGTTGCATGGTAAATGGTGCAGGATTGGCGATGGCCACCATGGACATGATAAAATTAAGTGGTGGCGAACCCGCTAATTTCCTGGATGTAGGTGGTACCGCTAACGCACAAACAGTGGAAGCGGGTTTCCGAATCATCATGAAAGACCCCAAGGTAAAAGCCATACTCATTAATATTTTCGGCGGCATTGTGCGTTGCGACAGGGTGGCACAGGGCGTCATTGATGCATACCAATCCATCGGCAATATCAATATCCCCATTATTGTGCGTTTGCAGGGCACCAATGCCGATGTCGCCAAAAAATTAATTGATGAAAGCGGACTGAAAGTACAGAGCGCTATCCTGCTTAGTGAAGCCGCAGACCTGGTGAATAAAGCTGTAGCCTGACCTCATTGCTGGGAACAAAGCAATTGGTAATTAAAAACAAATCATCGATTGAATGTAAAATATTGAATGTAAAATAATAAATGTAAAAGTTGCAGAGTTCAATGATTTATAGAGTCTACAAACTCTAAAAGCTCCATAACTTTTACATTTTACATTTATTATTTTACATTTTACATTTATTATTCTTCATTTTACATTTCCTTTACAACCGGCAACTCCACAAAAAAAGTACTCCCTTCCCCGGTTTTGGTTTCAAACCATATTTTGCCATTGGCTTCCTCCACAATACCCTTACACATCGCCAGGCCAAGACCTGTCCCCGATGTTTTAGTAGTGAAATTGGGCGTAAATATTTTTGAACGCATTTCTTCTGTAATACCCAGGCCATTGTCTTTTACTCTTACCAGTATTTTATCATCTTCAATGGCTTCATCAATTTCAATGCGTGCATTTCGCTCTGCAGGTATAGCCTGCAATGCGTTTTGTATAAGATTCGTGAACAAGCGGTTGATATGTGTACGGTCTGCATTGATCAATACATCTTTTGCGCCAGGTTGCCAGATGAGTTGCAGTTTATCTTCAAGTGCATATAATTGTGTAACCGATCTCAATAATTCGTGCAGGTCAAAAACCTCGTTATGCGGATTGCCGATATTGGCAAACTGGCTGAATTCGCCGGCGATCCGGTTCAGGTGATCGATCTGTTGCACCAGAGTTTCTGCAACATTTGCAGTGAGTTCTTTTATATTATCCGACTTGTTGCTGATGGCTTTTTGCAGGTATTGTAAACTCAGCTTCATCGGGGTAAGCGGGTTTTTTATTTCATGCGCCACCTGTCTTGCCATCTCCCTCCATGCGCCTTCCCGTTCACTTTTGGCAAGGGCCGCGGCGCTTTCATCTAATTTACCCACCATTTTATTATATTCTTTTACCAACTCGCCGATTTCATCATTGCGTTTCCAGTCAATGGCTTCATTTAAATGGCCAAGATTCACTGCTTTCATTTTATCACTGATAAAAGAAAATGAACGGGTGATGCGATTGGTGATGAATAAAGCCACTATACCGGCGATCAAAAAGATGAATGCATTGAGGTTGATAATGGTCACCAGGAAATAAGATATCTCCTGCCTTAATTTGCTCTCAGATGTAAAATGCGGGATGTTGAGATAGGCCTGTTCCCTGCCGGTTTCATCAATCACGGGAACATAATTACTTACATACACCAGCTTACCGATCTTCTCTTCGCTGAAGAACTGCACTTCCTTTTGTTTGTTAAGATGGTAATATGCCAGGGGGTCCATCTTATTGCTCACAATACCTTTTTTATAAGGTAATGGTAAGGAAGACACTTGTAAATTACCATCCAGGTCATACAAATTAATATCGAAAGCATGTATCTCAGAAATTTTGGCAATGATCTTCTCCAATTTTTCGCGATACCCCTTATCATATACTTTTACCACATCATCAAATATGGATATGTCGGATAAAGCGGATTGTACTTCCGTTTCCATAACGTGAATGGCTACACTAAGTTTTTCTCGGTTATTACTCTGGTAGCGGCTTATAAAAAACAGTATCGTAGCTACCCCGATCACCAAGAAAGATAAAATGCTGATGAAGATGATGGTGCCGTGTATCTGGTTGCGGATGCTGAATTGCCAGTAATTTTTAAGGCGTTGTGTATTTAATCCTGTACGGAAAAAAATATTCAACAACCAGAATGCAGCCGTAACCAGCAGGAAGGCGCAGAATAAGTAAGAGAAGAGTGTAATGGATTCAATTACAAAATCTTCTTCTTTAACTATGACAACAATTTTTTGAGGGCCGGCCCTGTACCAAAGTTCATTATAGTTTTTCTTTTGATACGATTCAAATTCCTGCACCGGTACCTGCTGTGGGGTAAGTTTTGAAGCAAATGCATAATCATTATGGCTGTTTACCATTTGCCCGTTATTATAGACCGCAAAAGCATATATGGCTGAATTTTCAATCGCATTTTCATTCCCTTTTGAAAACAATTCAGGATACAGGGTTTCCGGTTTATTTTTCCGGGGATTAGCCAGTATAAAAACATAGCCCAGGAGGCTATCATAAGCATCGGTGATATTTTTGCGGCATATATAACTGAAACGGTCATACGATTCGTCGTAGTAATACAGATCGGCAATACCTGTTGGTTTGGCCTGGGTATTCAATATGGCATTCAATTCATTAAAGCCCGCGGAATCCTGGTTATACAAAGATTTCTCTTCGGCATCGAATGTATATATTTTAGTGTCGTATTTATTGACATAGCCCGAAAAATTACTGTTCACCAGGCTATCTTTAAAGAGCCGGTTAGCCGAATCGCTTTTTAACCGTTCAAAATTTGCGGCCAGGAATTCATTCCTGAAATCAGTGAGCATGGTATTCATCAGTATTTCACTGGAAGGATCGGCTTTGGTAGCCAGCGTTTCGGCATAGTGCTCCCGGTTAAGCAATTCCTTTTTATTATTCTCTACGATAATTATTGCCGTAATGGATAATGAAAAGAAGAATAACCAGAAGACCAGCCGGGATGAACTAATACGTGTAGCCAGCAACGTGAGGTACCTGCTGTTCAGGAGCAACAGGTAAAACAACAACCAGCCCAGGATGAACAGTTCAAAACTGGCATTGGAATGAATCAGGCAAAGCGTAAGGTAAACCAACCCGCCAATAGCAATGGCAAGATACAAAGGCGTGAAACTTTTCGGGAATACCGGTTTAAGGATGTACAACAGTACCTGGCTCAACATAAAATATCCAATGGCGACACAACACAAGACCACGAAACCGATCACACTATACACAGTAAGTGTGAAAAAATCAATCACTTCAAAAGATATCTGCGAATCAGCCACCATGCTGCGAATGACCTGGCCGCAGGTAAATGTGGCGGCCAGCAGGATGAGTGAGACGCCAATTAAAAGCAGCCATTTAAAAGCAGGGTTTTGTGATGTAAACACAATATTTTTTTCCTGTAACTGATGCCGCACAAATAATATCAGCCAGGTAAATAAAATTGAATTGATGAGGAGGTCGCCCAATGACCGGAACACAATATTGGAACCGTATATCGCCGGATCAAATAATTCGAACTGCCGGAAATTTAATGGAATGGGCAAATAATAACTGGCCACCCGAAATACAAGGATAGTGAGCAGCAAAAATAAAGTGGCTGTACCCAAACCCCGAAACTGAGCAATAAAAGTGGCAATTAAATGAACAAACAAAAATATAAAGGCCACTGCCAGGATCCGTAACCATACTGCTGCAAGATTATTTTTGGGAATTGCGTTACTGTATTTTTTTACCAGGTAAAATAATTCATTGCCATTCACTGATCTTACCGACGCGGTAGTGGGCCTGGTGGAAATATCATAACTGTTCTCGATCCCTTCTCCCACAGCAAACGAATTTTGTAGGTATTCATTGATTACAATATAATTCCATTTTACCGGGATCAGTGCCACAGAGATACTGCTGGCAGTTGTCATCTTACGCCATACATAATAACCGTTTGGCAACTGAATAAAACCCACGCTATCCGGCGATTCCAGCAAAGGTTCTGTGGGTAAAACCGATTGCGTATTCCAGAAAATGATCTGGTGCAGGCCGATGTCATTTACAAAGTAGCGGTAAAAAAAATATTTCTGGCTGGTGAGCCGTTGCAATAAAGTTTCATTATACCTGTTGTCGGCTATTTTATTTACAATGGCCGTATCCCCCATCAGTTTCTCAAAAGCATGTTCCTGTTTCTGAACATAGTTTTCAATTTTTTTTTGCACTGCGCTTACCGACGTATTTCCCGACCAGTAATTATCAATGATAAAAGAAATGGTAATAAACCATGCAGCAATCACCAGCAGGTAACTGTGCTTATATAAAAAACGGCGAAAGGTAATTTGGTTTTGCAATGGTCAGCTTAAAAATTAGGTTCTCTTTATATTGTTCCAGATCTCATCCATTTCCTGTAATGTCATATCATGCAAGTGTAGTCCCTGTTTCATAGCAGTCTCTTCCATTTTAGTAAAACGGTCAATAAACTTCTTATTCGTCCTTTCCAGGGCGTTTTCAGCATCTAACTGCAAAAACCTTGCAAAGTTTATCAAAGAGAAAAAAACATCACCCAGTTCATCTTCAATTTTATTGATATCGCCCTGCCTGATGGCTTCAAAAAGTTCCTCTTTTTCTTCCTCTACCTTGTCCCATACCTGCTCTTTGTTGTCCCATTCAAAGCCAACCTGCTTTGCCTTTTCCTGTAAGCGCATAGCCTTTACCATGGAAGGAAGTGACTTTGGCACCCCGCTTAAAACAGAGGTCTTGCCTTCCTTCAGTTTCAGCTTTTCCCAGTTCTTTTTAACATCTTCTTCATTATTCACCTTCGTGTCGGCATATATGTGAGGATGCCTTGATATTAATTTTTCACAAACGCTGTTGATCGATTCCGCTAAAGTGAACTGGTTTTGCTCGGCCCCGATCTTTGCATAAAATACGATATGCAGTAAAAGATCGCCGAGTTCTTCCTTTATCCCTTTCCAGTCGTTTTCAGTAATGGCATCTGCCAGTTCATAAGTTTCTTCAATGGTAAGCTGGCGCAGGGTTTGAATGGTCTGTTTTTTATCCCAGGGGCATTTTTCACGCAGGTCATCCATTATTTTTATCAGCCGGGCAAATGCTTCGGTGTTTGAAGTGAGCATGGTATAAATTATATTTTAAAAAATGAAAAGAAAAGAAATACGGTAAAAAGCACGAAGATCACAATCAGGAACATCCCGTTCAGTAACAAATATTTCAGGATGGTTTTGCCCCTGCCCTGCTGGTAAAAATTGCGCATGGCTTTATACTCATAAAAAAACAAGGAAAGAATGATCGCTGTTTTTAAAAATGTTATCCATCCCCAATTCAACTGGTCGTTGAGCCTGCTCATGCCAAATAAGAACAGCATGGCAATAAAAATAAAAATATACAGGTGAATACTGAAAATGGCATGATTCACATAATAGAACTCCTTTCGCCTGAAATAAAGCAGTTTCAGCAGTAATGCCAGCAGCGGTAATGATATGAACAGCATCTGTGGCAGGCTGTGCAATAAAGTGAATTTGAAAGCATCCAGTATTTTACGGGTATCATTGTTATATTTTGCATTTATGTCAAGCATCTTATAATTAATTTGCCGCATCAGCCAGTTGTTTTTTATTTGCCCTTTTGAAAGCGCCGAATCATATTCCGCCCTGGATTTATAACGACGCTTGCCCAGGGTTACTCCGGTAAGTGTAAGCGTACTATCCATATATTTTTTAAACGTTTCACGGGTCATCGGCACATCTGCCTTTTTATCGTTCCGGTTTATATTACGGGTGAAATCAGCAAAAGATGCACTATCCATTTTGGCTATCTCTGTGAGCGTTTTATTATTGATATTAGTTACGGTGATCACTGTACTATCCATCTTAAGAAAATTAAAAAAGATGAGAAAGAAAAATGCTGAAGTGAACACATACATCCTCACAGGGTTAAGATAGCTGGCTCTGCGGCCTGCCATGTATTCCCTGGGTAAAAAGCCCGGGCGTAATATCAACAGTTTCAGTGTGCCGAAAAATTTACCATCAAAATGGGTGATGTCGGCGAAGAAATGGGAAATAAGATGCCAAACCGTTTCCTTGGCCTCAATATTTTCCTGCCCGCAGATATGGCAGTATTTGCCCTGCAGCCGGGCATTACAATTGAGGCAATTCTTTTCCTGTCTCTCTTTTAAGTGGCTCAATATTCAATTAATTTTGTTAAAAATAATAAAGTTTAAGGGGTTCTGTGTTTATGGCATAATTTACGTTAGTAAAACTTCGTTTAATTTTGATGGTGAAAAAGCATTCAATGAGTAAGATACCAATTATGGCAATGATCGCCCTGGCAACAGGATATAGCGCTAATGCCCAATATTATTATAATGATATCGTGCTGAACAAACAGCTGGTTTCAGAGATGGCCGTACTAAAGGGCCAAAAGATCAGGGAAATGAAAGTTACTTCGTTGGAAAAAGATGGTACCGAAAGTGAGGGTTTTGTTTGCCATAAAAAGTTCAATAGGGATTATACCAAAGTTGAATTATATACAGAAACCAAAGACTCTTACGCCAGCCTCTTCACTTCCTATTTCGATAAAAATGGCCTGCTCGACCGTACCATAGACAGTTCTGAAGCCACGTCAACAAATTCACAGTACAGCTATGATGACAAAGGCCGGTTGTACCGCATCTATTCCGCCACAAATTTCTCTGATGATGAAGCGCATGATGTGTCGGAAGATCATATTTACCAGTATAACGAAGCGGGTATCCCCGTGAAAATGTTGCTCATCAAGAATAAGGTGGATACCATGACGATCCTGTTCATGGCCGACGAAAGTGGAAATGTAGGTATAGAAAAAAATGCACGAACTGCCGAAGATTATTATTATTACTATGACTCCAAAAAACGTGTGACCGAGATCGCACACAGTTATAATGCCCGCAATAAGGTCAACACCGATTTTGTTTTCGAATACAATTATGACGGCCAGGTAACCAGGATGGAGGCGGCTGAAAAAGAAGGTGCTTATTACTTTACCTGGAGATACACTTATGAAAATGGATTACGCACTGCAGAGCGTTGCTACTCAAAAGAAGGGTCGATACAGGGGTCGGTAGAATACGAATACAAATAGAATACCTGCGATGTTGGATTTTCAACAAAAAGATAATTATCCTAAAATTAAAAAAGACGAAAATAAATTTTCGTCTTTTGTCTGGTACTCGGGATGGGAGTTGAACCCACACATGCATTGCTGCAAATCCCGATTTTTAATCGGGACGTGTCTACCAGTTCCACCACCCGGGTGATACTTTATTTCAATACATACCAGAATCTTTTTTATAACACACCCATATTATTATCCGGATTTATAATGGGAAGATACTTACCCATTCACTATCAGTTTCTCAATATATTTTCTACTCTTCATTCTTTTGATATACAATTCTCTTTGGTTTGCTTCTGACCTTGAAAGATATTCTTCATAATATACAATCGTCCATGGAGTACGATTCTTAGTAGTAGTTACCATTTTGCTATTGTGTCGCAACAATCTTTTTTCCAGATCTTCACAATGCCCGATATAATATCGATCGCATGGTAAAGAATGAAGAATATAAGTATAAAACATAATAGCCCTAAAATACAAAAAGACGAAAATAAATTTTCGTCTTTTTTAATTAGTACTCGGGATGGGAGTTGAACCCACACATGCATTGCTGCATACAGGATTTTAAGTCCTGTTTTATATGGTGTCATCTGGTTTGATATGTACTCTAAAACGCTGTACCAGTAAGCATTTAATGAAATTATCGTTTCAAATGAATTTAGAGAAAACCGCAAATTGTTGTACCTATGTTGTACCAATTTAGTATCTTTACAGAGTAAAATAATGAATAATTTTAACTCTGTTTCTATGTCAGCTTTAAAAATCGTACTGCGAAAAAAAGCAGGTGAAAATAAAAAGATAGCCGAGGATAAACCCTTTCCTATAGCTATCCGAATTACCAAAGATCGTGTTTCTTCTTATACCTACACAGGCCATAGTGCCACAATAAAACAGTGGGACCCTATTAAACAGAGAGTAAAAAGTTCACACCCGAATTCAGCCAGATTGAATAATCTTTTGAGTACCAAATTTGCCGAGGCGAATAATAAGCTACTTGACCTAGAAACACTGAAAAATGATGTTTCTTCTAGGGCGATAAAATCCGGCCTTACGTCTGCCAAACACGCAACCTTTTTTAAGCAAGCCGACATCTATTTGGAAAATCCGGTGATACTGACCACCCCTATCCGCTCGAAGTTGACCACCTAAATCCGGAGCAAACTGACCACCTAAATCCGGTTCAAATTG
>OLKZ01000173.1_pt1 | contig 38311 bp, 39 predicted proteins | sample 1604431 | NCBI WGS metagenome assembly OLKZ01 (sample SAMEA104055714, study PRJEB20765) | soil metagenome | isolation source: soil
GCGTTTTAGCTGCTGGTTTTTAGGGGTCTTGTTCTTGTTTAGTTCTTGTTGATAAGCTATTTAGTAGTTGTTGAGTAGCCTGCTTTGGCTCCACAACAAGAACAAAACAACTCCACAATAAGACCAGAACCCCTTCAGCATGTTCCGGGAATCCTGGTCAATTGTATACGGTAAAGGGTTATTTAGGGCTTCTTACAACGTTTGCGGCTTTGCGCAGCACAAGATTCCAGGGTTTCGCATACGAACTGACATGACCATTAGTATATTTAATCTTTTCGTCTTCCGACCAACAGCATATAATTATTTTTTGAACATTTTATTTTATCTTCATCACCAGCTTTTAAAAAATCAATAATGAATAAATTCTTTTTACTGACGATCATTCTCTCAGGTTTTTTTATTGCTTCCTTTGCACAACAAAACCCTGCATGGAATAAATATAAATGGTTATTGGGCGACTGGGCGGGTGAAGGCAATGGCAAACCAGGACAGGGAAAGGGCTCGTTCTCATTAAAAGAAGACTTATCAGGAAAAGTACTGATCAGGAAAAATCATTCAGAATATCCTGCAACAAATGATAAGCCTGCGGTTATTCATGATGACCTGATGATCATTTATACTGATCCCGGCGGTAACCCTTCAAAAGCAATTTATTTTGATAACGAAGGGCATATCATAAATTATTCAATTAATTATGCCGACAACATGATCACATTCCTCAGCGATAAAATTCCTGGTGCCCCGGTTTTCAGGTTATCATATTCATTAATTGACAACGCAACTGTCAATATAAAATTTGAGATGTCGCAGGACGGCGAAAAATTCATGACCTACACAGAAGGTAAATGCAAAAAAGTGAATGTAATGAATTAAAGAATGGGGCCTTAAAAATATTTCCTGGTTCGGCTTATCCCGGGTAAAAAAATCATACTGGATCTCCGGGTCAGCAATGAATACTTTGATCGAGTACTCCATCTTCCCGTTATTAAATGAATCCCCGCTCATTCCAAGGGTGATCCTCCATGTATGATCAAATGACCGGCAATAAATAAACCTTTTTCCTATCTTTATCATTCTTCCTTCATCTTTAATACTTCAGCATGAAAAAATTTCTCATTGTTTTTTTTTGTATCGCCTTCATCAATACTATTTCCATTGCACAAACTGAGCATTTTACTTCTTATAAAAAGACAAGTGTTATGATACCTATGCGGGATGGAGTAAAATTGTTCTCCGTGATCTTGTCGCCTGTGAATGCTGAAAAACCGCTTCCTATTCTTATTAACCGCACACCTTATGGCGCTGGTGGAAGTAATCTTCCGGACGACACTACATTTGACGTGAACAACCTGGGTACCTATTATTCCGTAATGTTGAAAGAAGGTTATTTCCTGGTTTTCCAGGACATACGTGGAAAATACAAAAGCCAGGGAACCATGCAAATTCACCAACCATTGATTCACGGAGCACAAAAAGGAGCCATTGATGAAAGCACGGATACATGGGATACGGTGGACTGGCTTGTGAAAAATATAAAAAACAATAATGGCAAGGCCGGCATCCTCGGCATTTCCTACCCGGGATGGCTTGCACTGGTAGGATCTGTTGATCCGCATCCTGCGCTGAAAGCCTCGTCGGAGCAGGCTTGTATGTCGGATCTTTTTTTGGGTGATGACTTTCATCACAACGGTGCTTTCCGTTTGAGTTATGGTATGGAATATACTTACGAGCTGGAGCATGACATCAGTAAAGACAGTGATTTTCCTTTTCCGCAGTTTGACCTGTATGACTGGTACCTGAACCTGGGCTCACTGAAAGGCGTAAACGAAAAATATTTTCATAATACAATCCCTACCTGGAACAATTTTACAGCGCATCCTGATTATGATGCTTTCTGGAAAAAAAATTCGCCACTTAATTATGTGCCCTACCCGCAGATACCGCAATTGCATGTGGGAGGGTACTACGACCAGGAAGACATGAACGGCCCGCAACTGATGTACGGCCAAATGGAAAAGAAAGATAGTTTTAACAGGAATTATATTGTACTCGGCCCCTGGAATCATGGCCAGTGGTCAAGGGGTAGGGGAGACAGTTTGGGTAAGATATCTTTTCAAACCAATACATCGGATTGGTTCCAGGCCCTGCAAAAAAAATGGTTTGATTACTGGCTGAAAGGTATCGGCAATGGCAAATTTGATGAAGCCACTTGTTTTCAAACGGGCAGCAACTTATGGAAAATGTACAACAGCTGGCCACCGAAAGAAGCCACTATTAAAAACCTGTATGCGGGAGCAGGCAATACCTGTTCTTTTAATAAACCAAACAGTACAAAAGGTTTTGTGAGTTATATCAGTGATCCCGCCAAGCCCGTTCCATACCGCACTCCGCCCATCGAAGCCACTTATGGAAGGGGCAGCAGGTGGAGAACCTGGCACGTGGAAGACCAGCGCTTCGTGTACTCGCGACCGGATGTGATCAGTTTCACAATGGATTCTCTCACGGAAGACCTTACCGTAACCGGGAAGATCACTGCGCATTTATTTGCAAGTACAAGCGGTACGGATGCCGACTGGATCGTAAAGCTGATCGATGTGTATCCTGCTTTCGACAAAAAAAATATGTTGATGAGCAATTACCAGTTGCCGATTGCCATGGAAGTATTCAGGGGAAGGTTCAGGAAAAGTTTTGAGCATCCGGAAGCGCTGATCCCCGGTAAGCCCGAAGAATTTGTGATCGATCTTCACCAGGTGAATCATGTATTTAAAAAAGGCCATCGTTTGATGATACAGGTACAGAGTACATGGTTCCCTGTGATTGATCGCAATCCTCAAAAATATGTGGCCAATATTTTTGAAGCGAAGGAAACCGACTTCATTAAAGCCGAACATAAAATTTATTTTACTTCCGAATACCCCACATATATTGAGTTGCCGGTGATGAAGGAATGATTCAAATCGGGAATAGTGTCTCAGTTTGTCATTAGTAAGAACGAAATATTTTTTGTCATGCTGAGGAACGAAGCCTGCCTACCGGACAGGCAGGCATCTCAACTTATTCCAAAAAAAAGACGCTTGGCTCATTATTGAAAGTGATATTTTTTTCAGTGACTCAATCCGGATAATCAGTAAAACCTCAGGTTCTTTCCTTAATTTTTATTTTTTTTGTAGTTTCGTTTCCTGAATTTAAAAAAAACAAAATGCAAAACGAACCCATCGTCATTGAACGCAGTTTTAATGCACCCGTTGAAAAGGTCTGGCAGGCCCTTACCGACAAGGACCAGATGAAGCTTTGGTATTTTGACCTGGAAAAATTTGAACCCGTTGTGGGTTTTGAATTCTGGTTCTATGGGGGAACTGAAGAAAAACAATACCTGCACATCTGTAAAATAACTGAAGTGATCATTGGGGAAAAACTTGCTCATTCCTGGCGTTATGAAGGATATGAAGGTAATTCCCTGGTAAGTTTTGAACTCTTTCCCGAAGGCGATAAAACCAGGGTAAAGCTTATGCATACAGGCCTGGAAACTTTCCCGGCCAACAACCCTGATTTTGTAAAAGAAAATTTTGTTGCAGGATGGACACATATCATTGGTTCATCACTGAAGGCGTTTGTAGAAAAATAATTTTTTAATAAATACTTATCTATTATCATGAAGATCAAATTAACCAGCGTAATGGTAAATGACCAGGCCAGGGCCCTTGATTTTTACACCAACATATTGGGCTTTGTGAAAAAAAATGATGTACCCATAGGGGACGCTAGGTGGTTAACCCTTATCTCACCCGAAGGGCCAGACGATGTGGAGATATTGCTGGAGCCGATGCGTTTTGCTCCGGCGAGGGTTTACCAAAAAGCATTGTTTGAAGCCGGGATACCTTTAACCTTATTTACTGTAAAGGATATTCAACAGGAATATGAAAGAATGGAAAAGCTGGATGTGGTGTTCAGGCAGAAGCCTACTGCAATGGGACCCGTAATAATTGCCATGTTCGATGATACCTGCGGAAACTTTATACAATTGATGCAGCAGAAGTGAAAATATAAAATGAAAAATACTAAATGTAAAATGTAAAAGTTAAAACGGTCAATGATTTAAAAGGTCACAAGTTTACTACTGCTCAACTTTTACATTTTACATTCAACATTTAATATTTTACATTTATTTGCGGGTTGAGGAACTTTTAGGTCTTGTAAGTTATCAGGCCACTACAAATACTTTTTAATTATTACGATGAGTTTGCCAGTGGCCAGACAACTAATTACTGGGATCACAGTATTTAACGGTGATGATACAGGCCGGTCCTTTTATGTTTCTCATTTTTTACCACAATACCTCTGTACGCCCTGTATATCACCATATGCCTGGGGTTATCTCTCCACACTTCGGGGCCATTATGATAAACCGCCACCCTGGGTGTGCCAATGGATATTGAAATTGCGGAAGGCAACACTTTAACGCCCGACCATGAACTTCCATGATTATAATAATACATCCCCGGCCCTTCATCATAATACACATTTGATTTTGGATAGTAATAGAATTTATGCCCATGTGGCTGTGCTGCTGCAATATTAATTGTGAATAAGGTCAGCAGAATGGCGCTCAGAAGCATGGCTGTTGGCTTTTTCATATTCTGGTTTTTGTACAACATAAATATGAAAATATCATGCCAGAAAACTGCGAACGGCCTATCATAAAAAGGATTTACCTGTAGCCGAATAATTTAAATAACATACAACCAAAAGATAAAATAAATGCAAAACGAAAAATGGATAATACCAGGGTGAATGCATCAGGGATGAATTTATACCGGTTTTTTTAAAATGCAGCATAGCGTTTGGTTACATTCAATCCAGTTTGCTTTTTATAAAAAATAAATTTGCCAACGCTAATGTAACCCCAAAGGATTTAAAAGCAGCTTCATATTCACCACCTTCTGTTACTGATACAAAAAAGAAGGATAGTAAACCGATGGTGATATTGGTAATGATCAAAGACCATCTTGCCCATTCATTTTTTTCAGGAGATAATTTTATCCCGTATGAATACGCAAGCGTTGCAGCAAAGATCCCTGCTACGCCAAAGGTTACAATAAATGCTGCGGTAGAATAAAACCGGCCAAATAGGGAAGACAATATCATATCCATTATACTTGCTGCGATAAACAGTGCTACTATGGTAACGATGGCAGCCAGCAGGGATTTCCATTGTTGTAAAAGCCTCATGCTGTAAAATAGAAAATATTTTAATTTGACAGAGAATTTTTCCTGCTCTTCTTTTGAAGCAGCAGCAGGAATACTCTATTAATATTTTTTTAACAAGGGTTTCCTTTCAATTCAATATCTTTAACGGCATGATTTTGGCTTTAAATCGCAAATATCCATATGCATACTAAAGTATTCTATACATACACAGTTATTTTATTTTTTTTAGTGATACCGTATCCTGTGCTTGCCCAACAGAAAGGCATTAAGCAAGACACTTTTTTTTTAGCGAACAAAAAAGGGCTGTTGGGAAGATTTGGCAAAATGATATCCACTAATACCCCCGAGATAGAACCGGAAAAAGTAGAAAATCAATTTTTAAAATTTAAAGGAAAAATAATCCGTTCAATAAACCTGGTGAGCCTCAGTTTTGGCTGTAATATTTATGATACCTGCGAAGTGTCGAGTAATTTGGGTATTGATATTGCCAATCGTTTTCATAAAAATTCGAAACAAAATACGATCAGCCGTAATCTTTTTTTTAGAACAGGCGACAAATTTGCTCCTTACCTGGTTGCAGATAATGAACGCTATTTAAGGGAACTGGTGTATATCAAGGACGCCAGGATATTGGTGGACTATTCCGATAACAACACCGATTCAGTGGATGTAGTGGTGCTAACAAAGGACGTCTTTTCCATTGGCGGTAAACTTGCAATTAACAATATAGACAGGGGCAGGGCAGAACTGAAAGAAGAAAATTTTGCTGGCACAGGGTCAAGCGTACTGGTCAGTAGTTTTTACGACCGGCAGCGGCAACCACGTACCGGATTTGGTGGAGAAATAGTAAAACGTAATATCAGGGGCTCTTTTATTGACTGGACAACAGGATTTCAAAACTATAACACCGCTTTTAACTCGGATAGTAATAGAAATGACGAAACATCTGTGTATACCACCATTGAAAAACCACTGGTAACACCATATATACCAAGTACCGGCGCTTTGCAGATTGCCTACCACAAAACGAATAATACCTATATTGCTGATTCTTTATACCGGAGCGATTATCAATATAAGTATTATAATGTGGATGCATGGTTTGGATACAGTCTGGACAGCAAGCGCTCATTGTATGCCAACAAAGAAATACGGGTTCACCGTTTTATTGCAGCAAGAGTATTTAAACAGCGCTTTATTTCACTTCCTGTAAAATTTAAAACGACCTATGATTACCGGTTCACTGATTTCACCGGCACACTGGCATCGCTGAATATTTTTAAGCAAACTTTTTATAAAACCAATTTCATTTATGGCTTTGGTATCAGCGAAGACATCCCGGAAGGTTTTACTGTTGCATTGACCGCAGGATTTATCAATAAGCAAACTGTTAAAAGGCCCTACAGTGGCATTGATTTTCAGTTTACCAATTTTAAGAAAAGGGGATTGTACAACAATTATATCTTCAGGGTAGGAGGCTATTATAACGATCACCGTTTTGAAGATGTTGACCTGTTGTTTCAAATGGAACATTTTACAAGATTAAAAAAATTAAGCCCTTCCTGGTTCCTCCGTACTTTTATTACAACAAGTATTACAGCGCAGGTGAACCCGGTATTGAACCCTCCCTTATTTTTAAACAGCATTTACGGGCTGCCTTATTTTAATAATGCAGATATCAATGCTGATATGCGGGCAACTTGCAATGGAGAATCTGTATTTTTTAGTACAAAGAAATTACTGGGATTCAGGTTTGCACCCTTTATATTCAGTAATGTCAGTTTGCTGAAACCTTCAAAGATGGATCTGAAACATAGCGACATTTTCAGTGCAGTAGGAGGAGGGATCCGTACCAGGAATGAGAATCTCATCTTTGGTACCATTGAACTGAAAGGATATTATTTTCCCAGGCGCAATGGGGATATGAATGATTGGAAAATAGAATTGAACAGTAATATTCGTTTCAAATACAAAAGCAATTTCATCAATCGCCCCGATTTTATCGTGGATAATTAAAAAGCGCATATCCATCTTATGATGAGGAGTGATGCCCTGGCAGGCAGGTCTACATTATATTCAATGCCTTAGCCAGGAAAGTAGTATTAAAAGGCAGCACCAGGGAACAATAACCACCACCTATCTTATAAACAAAAAAGAAAGCAGCAGCAGAAGCCAAAAATAATAACCAATAAAGCCCGGTGTATTTTTTCGTCGTTTCCATCCGTATTTTTTTTGCAAATATAAGGGCAAACAAATATACATGTTACATTTTTATTCTGTAGTATTGCAAAATTTTTTTCAGTAATGGTTTATATTGCTGAATGGTAATAAGCTGAAGGATGATTCTACACTTTTATTTGAGGTTTTCTACTGATTTTGGCCATACTATTTTTGTTACTGGCAATACCGTCGTATTGGGAAATGATGACCTGTCGAAGGCTTTTCCATTGCAATACCTCAACAACCAGCTATGGCATGGCATGGCCGAGATCGATGTGAAGGATGCGGATATGCCTGTTCGTTATAAATATATTATCCGGCAGGATAAAGGGCCCGAACTGGCGGAGTTTGGTGATGACCGCTGGATTGAACCCGGAAAAACCGGGATAGGGCAAATAATGCTTTTTGATACCTGGAATTATCCCGGTGCGATTGAAAATACTTTTTTCTCTTCTGCTTTCCAGGAAGTGTTATTGAAAAATAAAAAGCAAAAAATAGCTGTTTCGGTACCGGTAAGAACTAATAAAAAATATACCCACGAATTCAGGGTGAAGGCCCCGCTATTGAATGCAGGTGAAATAATGGGTATCAGCGGTTCAGGAAAGGTATTGAATGATTGGCAAAAGGATAAGGTCTTGCCACTTTCAAAAAATGGCAATTGGTGGATGATCCGGTTAGATCTTTCGAATGAACATTTTCCGCTGAGTTATAAATATGTTGTTTGCAAAAGCAGGGATAAAGCATTCATAAAATTCGAGGAAGGAAACAACAGGATATTATATACGTATACATCCGAAAAAAACCTTACGATCTTACATGATGGGTTTGCTGATCTTCGATACAGGGTTTGGAGGGGAGCAGGGGTGGCCATACCGGTTTTCAGTTTACGCAGTAAAAAAGGTTTTGGCACGGGCGAATTCAGTGACCTTAAATTATTGGTTGACTGGGCCGTGGAAACGGGATTGAAAATGATACAATTACTGCCCCTCAATGACACAACGGCTACGCATACCTGGAAAGACTCTTACCCGTATTCGGCTATTTCGGCATTTGCTTTGCATCCCCTGTTCCTTAACATCGAAGAAGTGGCCGGCGCTGCGAACGAAAACATCATCAAACCACTTGCTAAAAAGAAAAAGCAGTTGAATGGCCTTGCTGATATTGATTATGAACAGGTGATGCAATTTAAATTATCTGTCATTAAGGAATTGTTCCTGCTCCGGAAAGATTCCTTAAAAGACGACTTTGAATATTTCAAATTCTTTGAGCTAAACCGTCACTGGTTAGTGCCCTATGCGGCTTTTTCGTATTTGCGTGACAAGTATGGCGTATCTGAATTCAGTAAATGGAAAAGCAATGCTGTGTATAATGAAAATGCGGTGCAGCGGCTGGTAAGCCCTTCACAAAAACATTACGATGATATCGCGATACATTACTTTACCCAATACCATTTGCACCTGCAACTGAAGGCAGCAACGGAGTATGCTCATAAAAAAGGGGTTGTTATTAAAGGAGATATCCCCATCGGCATTTGCCGCAACAGTGTGGATGCCTGGATGGAACCATCTTTGTACCACATGGATGAACAGGCAGGCGCTCCGCCCGACGACTTTTCCATAAAGGGGCAGAATTGGGGCTTCCCTACTTATAACTGGAATAAGATGCAGGAAGATAACTTTACGTGGTGGCGTAAACGCTTTGAGCAGATGAGCGATTATTTTGATGCTTTCAGGATAGACCATATCCTGGGATTCTTCCGGATATGGAGCATCCCGGCCGATGCCGTAGAGGGAATCATGGGGAGGTTTGTGCCGGCCATACCCGTTTCCATCAATGAATTTTTTGAAAGGAGGATCAGTTTTGACAGGCACCGCTATACGAAACCTTTTTTCAATGAAAAGATACTGCAGGAAATTTTCGGTGAAGAACTTGAAGCTGTAAAAGAAACTTTTTTTGATAAGGGCGTATCCGATGGCTATCAGATAAAAGACGCTTACAATACACAGAAGAAAATTGAGCATTACTTTGCTATGCATGAACAGCCCTGCGGTATCATCAAACAGGGATTATTTGACCTGCTGAGCAATGTTATTTTATTTGAGGAAGAAATTTCTCAGGGGCAAAAATTTCATTTCCGGATATCAATGGAAAACAGTTCTTCTTTCCAAAACCTCGACGAACATTCCCGGAAAGAATTAAAGGAACTCTACATCAATTATTTCTATTACCGGCAGGAAGACCTATGGAGAAAAGAAGCGATGAAAAAGTTACCTGGACTGAAACGCATTACCAATATGCTGGTATGCGGCGAAGACCTTGGCATGGTACCGCATTGTGTACCCGAAGTAATGGAACAACTTGGGATACTCAGCCTCGAGATACAACGCATGCCAAAAAAAGCCGGCACAGAATTCTTCCAGCCAAAAGACGCACCTTATTTAAGTGTGGTGTCGCCATCTACACATGATATGAGCACGATTAGGGGATGGTGGGAAGAAGATGTGGCAAAAACAAAACGATTTTACAATGATGTGCTGGGGCACACAGGAGATGCTCCTTTGTATTGTGAACCATGGATAAGTAAAGAGATCGTTCTGCAACATTTAAATTGCCCGGCCATGTGGAGTATCTTCCAGTTACAGGACCTTTTGGCAATGAGCCCCGATCTTCGCCGCACAAACCCGGAGGAAGAGCGCATAAATATTCCTGCTGATGCCGAACATCCCTGGAAATACCGAATGCCTGTTTATTTGGAGGACCTGTTAAAAGAAAAAACTTTTAATGAAGAGTTGAAGGGATCTGTTGCTGCAAGCGGGAGGTAGTTGAATATTGAATATTGTTGATTTCAAATGCTGCATCGTGCGGGGAACGAAGCATGAATAATTAGCGTTGAGATGCTTTTCCGAAATAATCGGGACAGGCTGTTCTTCTCACAGAGTTCTGCGGACAGCATGGCAACACACTTAACATGAAAGTAAGGTACAAAATATACGATCTCCCTTTCCGTCATGCGTTCACTATTTCCAAAGGAACCAAAACGCATCAGCCCACATTTGTGGTAGAGCTGGAATTCATGGGTATTAAGGGTTATGGAGAGGCCCCGGCCATCAGCTATTATAATATACCGGTGGAAAAAATGGCGGAGGATTTAGAAGGGAAGAAAATTTTCGTGGAGAAATTTGCGTTCTCTGACCCGGAAAGGTACTGGCATTACCTGCATCATCTTTTCCCCAACAATTCCTTTTTGGTTTGCGCCCTGGATATGGCTGGTTGGGACCTCTATGGAAAACTAAAAAGAAAGCAATTGCATGAATTATGGGGGCTCGACATTGCGACGGCGCCCCTTACAGATTTCACTATTGGCATTGACAGCATTGATATCATGATCGCTAAAATGAAAGAAAGGCCCTGGCCCGTGTATAAAATAAAAGTGGGGGTGGAGCAGGATATAGAGATGGTGGCCGCATTACGGCAACATACAAACGCTGTTTTCAGGGTGGATGCCAATGCGGGCTGGACCCTGGAACAGGCACTGCAAAAAATCCCTTTATTAAAAGAACTGGGGGTGGAACTGGTGGAACAGCCCCTCGCAAAAGATGATTGGGAAGGGATGCTGAAATTATATAGCGCTTCTCCCTTACCGCTATTTGCAGATGAGAGCTGTGTGGGGGAGCATGATGTGGAGAAATGCCACCGGCATTTTCATGGCATCAACATTAAACTCACCAAATGCAGCGGGATAACGCCTGCCCGGAGGATGATCGTCAAAGCAAAGGAACTGGGCATGAAAGTGATGATGGGTTGTATGAATGAAAGTTCGATAGGTACCGCTGCTATTGCACAACTGGCACCTACGCTGGACTATGTTGATATGGACGGGCCATTGCTGCTGGCGGAAGATATTGCGGAGGGTGTTCGGTTTGATAAAGGGAAGATCATTTACCGGGAAAATATTGCGGGGCTTGGAATTTCATCAGTAAATTTTGAATAATGTTGCAAAGACTTCCAAAGTTTTAAAAACTTCGGAAGTCTTACATAAATTTTGAATTATGAGAATCTATTTTTTGATCATAATAGCTACGTCATTTGTATCATTGCTTTTATTTGGATATTTCCGGAACAGGCAGGCCAAAAGAAATGATGAACGAAGGGAGCGGCTGTGGAAAAAACAGGAAGAATTGATGGAGATGTTGAAGGATAAAAGATCAGAAGCCGAAAATAAATGAAGTTAAAACAAGACTACCGTAGTTTTTAAAACTACGGTAGTCTTGGAAGTCCTGAACGGCTCAATAATGATTTGTAGTAGAAGAGTGTCCCGATAGCTATCGGGGCCCATGAAGCTAAATTGAAATACAAATGCAGGTCCCCAAAAAATCAGGCTCCCATCAGTTTACTCTTCTGCGCAATGTATTCTTCATGGGTGATAGCGCCTTTCTGTAACAGATCGAATAATTTACTCAACTCATCGCCCACCATTTGTTGCGAGGCCTTCTGCGCAACCGGGTTTGATTTTGCAATGGCCTCTGCTAACTGTGACGCCTGGTCGCTGATCTGCGCTTTTTTATTTTCTTCCTGTGCCAGGGTGATCGTATCTTTCAGCAATTTGGGGTGGTGAATAAGTTTATAACTTGTTTCTCCCAGTTCCGCCGCAGTTTGAATATCCACGTCTCCATAACCCAGCATCCTGCCCCAGGCAGATTGGTCATATTCTACATTATTGATCTTATCGAGCGGGCTTTCTTTTGAATACCGTGTAAAATAACCTCTCTCATCCACAACCCTCAGGTTAGTGACACACCATAAATTGTATTTCCAGTTGATATATGCATAGATGGGGTACAGTGCCGCCACTAAAAGAATAATGAAACCGGTTGAAAAACTGAACCATTTCAATAGTAATAAAAGTATGGCGAGTAAAAGCCAGGCAAAAAAAGGCAATACCAGGATAATCCAGTGCTGCCGGATGATGAGTAATATTTTTTCGTCTTTTTTTAAAGTAGTTCTCATTTAATTGAATTTTATAAATGTACCACAAAATACAAAAAATGAGGTGAGGCTACCAAATATTTACCCTCAAACTATCGGGCCTGTACATCTTATCTCCGGGTTTTATTCCAAAGGCTTCATAAAATTCAGGAATATTCACCACCGGGCCGTTCACTCTTTCTTTGGCCGGCGCGTGCACATCGGTCATCACCTGGCTGGCGAGCCGTTCTTTTCTTTCCTGGTACATCCATCCCAGTGCATAACCAAGGAAGTAGCGTTGCAATGGCGTGAGGCCTGCGATCTTTTCGTTCTTCTTAAAAGCTTCCGTTTTTTTGAAGGCATCCAATCCCAATAACATACCACCGAGGTCTGCGATGTTTTCACCTTGTGTGGCATTGCCATTGATATGTAATGTATCCACAGGATTAAATTCACCGAATTGATTGATGATATATTTTGCCCTTCTTGAAAATTCTGCCGAATCTTTCAGGGTCCACCAGTTGGTTAAGTTACCGGCTGCATCGTATTGTCTTCCCTGGTCATCAAAGCCATGGGTAATTTCATGGCCAATTGTACTTGCAGCTGCATAACCATATACCAATGCATCGTCTAATTCCTCATCTTTAAAACCGGGTACTGCAAAAATTCCTGCGGGCAAAACGATCTCATTATTACTTGGATTGTAATAGGCATTATAAGTTTGAGGTGTCATATCCCACTCGGTCCGGTCAACCGGTTTACCCAATTTATTGATATTGTAATTATGCCACCAGAGCCTTCCTCTTTGTATATTTGCGAGATAAGAAGACCTGTCAATTTTTAAAGCGCTGAAATCTTTCCATTTGTCTGGATAGCCTACTTTTTTGGTGATCCTGGCCAGTTTATCATACGCTTTTAGTTTTGTGCTATCACTCATCCACGTGAGTTTCTGAATCCTTTCTTTGTAAGCATCCCGGATGGCTTCAACCATATCGGTATAGCGCTTTTTGGCGGTCTCATTAAAATACTCTTTTACAAATAATTGCCCCAGGGCTTCTCCCATTGTTGCTTCTTCTGCATCTAAAACCCTTTTCCAGCGGGGCCTTGGTTCTTTGGCACCGGTAAGGCTTTTGCGGTATTCAAACGCATTATCAAAACTTGTTTTATCAAGGAAACCCGCATAGCTCGCAACTAAATGAAACCGCAGATAATTTTTCCAGTCGTCCATGCTGCTGTTTTTTATTTCATTGCTTAAAGCCGAATAAAATTCGGGCTGGCCAACGATAACAGAATCAATTTTTGTGATGCCGATATTTTTGGTGAAATCATTCCAGTTGATATTGGTAGTTAATTTATTTAGTGCTGCCAGGTCCATTTTATTGTAATTCTTGTAAGGGTCTCTCAGGTCTTCCAGTTTGCGGCTTGCTGTGGCCAGTTTGGTTTCCAGCGCATACACTGCATCAGCATTTTTTTGGGCAGCATCATCAGCGGCGCCTAATTGTTTAAAGGTCTTCAGGAGGTATAATTTGTATGCAGTGCGAACCTTTCCTGTTCTCTCATCAGTTTTAAAATAATAATCACGGTTAGGCATACCCAATCCACCCTGGTCAAGTTTAAAGGCCATCATTTCGCTGTTCTTATCATCCTGTGCCACGTAATCGCTGAAAAGAATATTAACTCCTTTTTTATTCAGGTCGGCGGCAACCTGTAGCATGCCGGTTATATTTTGTATGGCATTTATCTGATCAAGATCAGTTTGTAAAGGGGTTATGCCTGCTTTGTCCAGGGCCACGGAATCCATTGCAGTTTGCCAGAAGTCGCCGATCTTCTGGCTGATAGTGCCGTCTTCGTTTTTAGTTGCAACCGCATCTTCATTGATCTTTTTTAAACGGTTATAAATTTCATCCTGAACAAGATTACCGATGCCCCAACCGCTTTCTGATTCCGGCAAGGGGGTTTTCTTTATCCAGCCACCATTGGCATATTCAAAAAAATCATCACCCGGCTTAATGCTACTGTCAATGTTTGCAGCCAACAGGTCGGGCTTATTTGAACCGGTTGAATTATTGCATGCATAAAGGCAGGAACAGGCAAGGGCAAAAGCAAGTATTTTTTTCATTATTAATAATTTTATGTTTAAAAGTAAAGAATGATTTTGGAGTTTATTATTTTTTTTTACGAACGGGAAAATAAGCCGTTCAGCCTCTTTGCGAATCGATTTTATTACTACCTGTTACCATCAGCTCAAAACCGGTAATGAAGGATTTGCAGTGGATTTTGAAATGGCAGCAGTAAAAACCTGCCAGGCTCATGCCAATGGAAAGAGTACAGCCGCTGGTGTGGTTATCTGTGAATCATGTAACTATTATAAAAAGTTATGTAACATTTTTGTGCTGATTGTAATCAACTTTGCAGTGTAATGATCAATTTAATTGAACTGAAAAACAGCTAAAAAAGTAAACTGAAATAATGCATATTTTTTTAGCATAGTAATTTTTTTAAAGCTGCATCAGGCAACAATATCATCAGTGCTCCCGGGTTAATTTTCAACTATTGATTTTACTGGCATGGAAAATGTACAGGCAAAAGATCGCGCCGATGATATTAACTTATATTTTGTATGTTTAGAACGCTACTAATAGTGATAGTCGTTTCCCTGGGATTGTCCTGGTCAGTGAAAGCACAGGATACCCTTTTTACAAATCTTCCTAAACAATGGAGCTTGGCAGATTGCATTGAATATGCCAAAAAGAATAATATATCACTTGCCACACTTCGGCTAACGGAACGTTCAACAGAAGAAGACCTTCTTCAGTCAAAAGCAGCCGTATTACCCAACCTCACGGGTGATGTTACGCAAAACCTTGTGAACGGGAATAATTCAAACCAGGTTACAGGTATTTCTCAAAACCAGGCAAGATTCTCGGGTAGTTATGGATTGAGCTCTTCTATGATCCTGTACAACGGAGGGTATTTAAAAAATGATATCCGTTCAAAACAATTTTCAGTGCAATCTGCTAATCTTACTGTGAAAGAAACAGAGAACAGCCTTACGCTAAGTATTGTGCAGGCTTTTTTTAATGTACTTCTTGCCAGGGAGATCATCATTTCATTAGAAGCTGTATTAGCTACATCAACCGGGCAATTGCAGCAGGGGCAACAACGCTTTGATGCTGGCGCAATCGCTAAAAAAGACCTGTTGCAACTACAGTCGCAGGTGGCAACTGATCAGTACAATCTTGTTAATGCCAATAATAATCTTAAATTAAATACGGTTGATCTAAAACAATTATTACTGTTGCCTACTTCATATGATTTCCAGGTAAGTGTGCCCGATACCCTTTCTCTGCAACTATCGTTAACCCCGTTAAATGATGCACAACATGTGGCCCTGCAAACAAGGCCGGAAGTAATGAACAAAGAAGTGCAGATAAAAATATCGCAGGTAGAACTGGAAAAAATAAAAGCCAGTACCAAGCCCACGATCAGCCTTGGCGGGGGGCTTGCAACCGATTATTCAAATAATCAAGGTGCTGAATACCTGTTGCAGCTGCATAATAATTTCTACCAGACACTGGGCGTTACCATGGCTGTTCCTATTTACAGCAGACGCGTAAACAGAACCAATATCAATAAATCGAAGATACTGTTGCAACAATCACAATTGGCATTGTATGATACCAAAACAATACTAAATCAACAGGTAGAACGGACATACATTAACCTGCTGAATGCAGAGGCACAATATAATTCTGCAGCAACCCGGTTAAAAACAAGTGAAGAGATATACAGTATTACCAATGAGCAGTTAAAATTAGGAGCTGTGAATGTTGTGGAGTTGTTGCAGGTGAAAGACACCTACCTGCAGGCTTTACAGACGTCTATCCAGGCTAAATACACCGTGGCATTGTATAATAAGATCTATGAATTTTATATGGGTATTCCTGTTACATTCTAAAAATACATTCATCATTGCTAAATCATTCGGTTAATGAAAAAAAATAAATGGATCATTATTATAATTTTGATCATTGCGGCAGGTGTGGCTGTCTGGTACTGGTTCTTGCGGAAACCAGATGAAGTAATCATCCTCGAAACAGAGAAAGTTGTATATGGTTCGGTGAATAATTCTGTTACTGCTATCGGCACACTTCAGCCAGTTGATACGGTTGCCGTAGGTGCCCAGATATCCGGGACGATCAAAAGCGTGTATGTTGATTTTAATTCTCCGGTAAAAAAGGGGCAACTCCTTGCACAACTGGATAAATCATTAATGGAGGCACAGGTGCAGCAATACAGTGCTTCGCTGCAATCGGCGCAGGCTAATGTGGTTTACCAGAGAAGTAATTATGAACGTCAGAATAAACTCTATACGGTAGGAGCTATTAGTAAGGCGGATCTTGAAACAGCGGTGTACCAGTACAAAAGTGCCCAGGATAATGTGAATAACATCAATGCCCAGTTAAGAACTGCACAGAAGAACCTGACTTTTACAGATATCTATTCGCCCATTGATGGCACGGTACTTTCCCGCAGTGTGAGCGAAGGACAAACCGTGGCGGCCAGCCTCAGCACACCCACACTTTTCAGCATTGCCAAAGACCTTACCAAAATGCAGGTGCAGGCTGCTGTGGATGAGGCCGATATTGGTAATGTGAAAGACAGCCAGCGTGTGATCTTTTCTGTAGATGCATTCCCGACAGATACTTTCGCCGGAATGGTAAAAGAGGTAAGGCTGAGGTCATCTGTTTCAGCCAATGTGGTTACCTATACCACTATCATTGATGCGCCCAATAACGATTTGAAATTAAAACCGGGTATGACAGCCAACATCACCATTTATACCCGCGAGGTGAATAATACTTTACTTATTCCTGCTGCTGCATTGGTCTTCTATCCGGACTCTGTGCTGATTGAAAAATATCATATCAGTGTTACAGGCAACCCTGTAAAAAAAGCGGGTACGCGACGACGTGATAATAAATCCCAACAGGTTACTGACAGCAGTGGCAACAAAATAAGCAAAGGCCTTGTATGGATAAAAAAAGACAGTACCACCATCATCAGCAGGCCCGTTACCACCGGTTTGGATGATAAAACGGTAGTGCAGGTTATCTCCGGTTTACAGCAAGGTGAGGAAGTGGTCACCGGGTATAAAAAAGTATTGAAAAAAGATGCCGAATCAGTCAAGGCTGCAAAAAGCCCTTTTATGCCTACAAGAGGCGGAGGCAATCGCCCACCCAAAAGGCCTGCCTAAGCACGCGATAACTATATTTGGTCATCATAAAATTAAAATGAAATAAAAAAGAGATGGCAAACAAGATCCTCGATATAAGTGACCTGAAACGTGAGTTTAGAATGGGCAGTGAAACAGTAAGGGCACTGAAAGGCGTTTCTTTTACTGTAGATGCCGGGGAATTTGTGACCATTATGGGCAGCAGTGGTTCCGGCAAAACCACGATGCTGAATATATTGGGTTGTTTGGATAAACCAACAGACGGGAATTACCTGCTGGATGGCGTAAATATAAATAAACTGTCGCGCAATGAACTGGCAAAACTCCGGAACAGGAAGATCGGTTTTGTATTTCAGTCGTATAACTTACTGGCACGCACATCCGCACTTGAAAATGTAGAGCTACCCCTTTTGTATAACCGTGACGTACCCACGAAAGAACGCCGCGAAAAAGCCATTCATGCATTGGATGCAGTGCGCCTGGCAGATCGCATGGGACATATGCCCAACCAGTTATCCGGCGGGCAGCAGCAGCGCGTTGCTATTGCAAGGGCGCTGGTGAATGAACCGGTAATGATATTGGCCGATGAAGCCACTGGTAATCTTGATACCAGGACCTCTTACGAGATCATGGCACTCTTCCAGGAACTGAATACCAAGCAGGGTAAAACAATAGTCTTTGTAACACATGAACCTGATATTGCGGTTTTCAGCAGCCGAACAGTTACATTGAAAGATGGCCGGGTAATTAAAGATGTAAAGAATGAAAATGTAAAATCTGCGAAAGAGGCATTGGCAGCGTTGCCTGTGGAAAAGGATGATGAGAAGCCTGCCGAAGATAAAAATGATAAAAAACCAGCGATGGAAAAAGATGATAAAAATAAAAAATCACCATGAATGTTTTTAATCTTTTAGCCCTTGCATGGAAAGCATTGTTGCGTAATAAGATGCGCACTTTGCTTACTATGCTGGGCATTATTATTGGTGTAGGCGCCGTGATCACGATGGTATCCATCGGGGAAGGTTCAAAACAAAGTATCCGAAGCCAGTTATCCAGTATGGGATCGAACATGATCACGATCAGGCCATTCAGCAATGCTACTGTTGGCGGTGGCGCCAGGTTGGGTTCAGCCGGATTACAGACCCTGAAAGTAGAAGATGCTATCGCCATACAAAAACAGGCTGCTTATATTACAGATGTTTCACCTGCAGTATCTACCAATGGACAAGCCATCAATGGTTCTCTTAACTGGCCCACTTCCCTGCAGGGGGTAAGCCCTTCTTATTTAGCTATTCGTGATTGGAAATTAGTGTCGGGGATCGCTTTTACAGATGATGATGTAACCACATCGGATAAAGTTTGCCTGTTGGGACAAACTGTTATTGCTAATATTTTCGCCGGCGGGGATAACCCTGTGGGTAAGGTAATCCGTTTTAATAAGATACCTTTTAAAGTGATCGGAGTGCTCGAAAAGAAAGGTGAGAACACTTTCGGACAAGACCAGGATGATATCATTCTTGCACCTTACACCACTGTTCAAAAAAGAATACTGGCCATCGCATACGTTCAAACGATCTATGCTTCTGCAGCCGACGAAAAAAGTTCTGATACCGCTACCAAAGAGATTAGCGCAGTTCTTCGTGCAGACCATAAACTGAAATTTAGTGAACAGGATGATTTTACCGTACGTACACAGGCGGAACTGATCAGTACTATGAGTTCCACCAGTCAACTGCTAACGGTATTGCTAACCGCTATTGCAGCCATCTCATTATTGGTTGGAGGGATCGGTATCATGAATATCATGTATGTATCCGTAACAGAACGCACCAGGGAGATCGGCCTGCGAATGGCTATCGGTGCAAGGGGAATTGATATCCTGCTGCAATTTTTAACAGAAGCGATAATGATCAGCATCACTGGGGGTGTCATTGGTGTGGTATTGGGCATTACTTCGTCCAAACTGGTAACAGAATTTCTTTCATGGCCCACGCTTGTTTCTGAATCTTCGGTGGTATTATCTTTCGTGGTTTGCGCAGTAACGGGTGTTTTCTTTGGCTATTATCCTGCACAGAAAGCATCAAGGCTGGATCCGATCGAGGCGCTGCGGTATGAATAGAATTGATTTAACTAAGATGTATTTGCCTACGGCAAATTAGGCTCACACAGAGATTCGCAAAAAATGCACAAAGTTTCACGAAGAGCGTTTTAAAAAATAGTACTCTTATTAATAAACGTACCGCCTTTGTGTTTCTTTGTGCATTCTTTGAGCAACTTTGTGGAATAAAAAGTCAGGATGACCACCGCCAGTTCCAACCAGGTTATTCAGGATATTAGAATGATTTTAGCACACTAAAAAGCCTTTCTCCGGAAAAAAATTACATGATTCGCACATTTTTCAATATCCGATTAACTGGATCTTCCATTACTCCCGCAGTTTAATATAAAAGAATAAGCAACGAAATGATCATCATGTGCAAGTGAAGCAGGAATATGCATATTTTGTATTCCCTTTAATATTACCGGGTAACCAAAGGGGCTCTTCTTTATCTGGAAATCGTCCTGGAAAAAAAAGTTTAATTTGTTTAAAAGTAATGTTCTTGCTGCTTTTGACTGATGGTAATAACCAGCATCATCGATTGATTGAACACCCCAGTAAACATTGTCAAAATGCTCATTATCATTCACCACGGTGGCCACCCAATCCTCATTGATCTTTGACCGGAAACAAAAAAATTCAGTTCCATAAATTACCTTCCCGCTGTAAAATTCATCTACATAACCGGTATTTTCCCATTGATTATTTTCTAATTCAGTCACTCCGGGCCTTCCAGGAATCGTAATATTTTGAATGATGAATTTTGTTGGAGAAAATATCAACCCGGGAATGATCCTCTTCAGGTATTTGTATGCCGATTCTTTAACCGACCATAATAGCCATATATAATTCTCAAAAGGCATTTCTTCGAACTGTGGCTGATAATAAAGTGCCTGTTCGGAATCGGAAAGGATCTTTGAATAAAACCTGTACCGGGTAGTCCGTTCGGTATCCACATATTTTAATGCTACAATATCATTGCCGGTGCTTTTCAAGCAGATTGATTCATTTTTTCAATGATCACATCAATGCAGCTTCCTACTTTGTACATTTTTGCTGCTGAGTCGAAATCAATTTCAATATGGTATTGTGATTCTGCATCTATGATAATATCCACCAGGTTAGCTGAATTGATCTTCAGATCCTTTACCAGGTCAGTCTCTTCATTAATTCCTTCCAGCATTTCTTTATTTTCTGTATACGGTGCAAGTACTTTCTTTAATTCAGTTAAAATAGTCTCTCTATCCATTGTTCTTATATTTTGAAATGATTAAACAGGCATTCACATCGCCAAAACCAAAATTAGCTTTTGCCACAACATTAATCTCCTTGTTTACTTTTTTTGTGGGTAAATTATTTTCACTGATCAGGTCTACGATCTCCGGATCGGGATCTTCCAGGTTGATATTAGGATGTGCAAACTGGTGCCTGATCTGCAAAACAGCAGCTACGGTTTCAATTGCGCCAGCCGCACTAAGGCAATGCCCGATCATCGACTTTAATGAATTGACCAAAGGAAAATCTTCGCCCTTCCTGCCCAGTGCTTTTACCCAGTTCTGAATTTCGAGTTTATCAGCAATGGTGGCGGTTAAGTGACCGCTTACCAGGTCTATCGATCCTGCGCTGGTATTTGCATCTGCCAGCGTTTCACGTATGCACCTGGTAACACCCTCAGTACTTGGGGCTGTCATAGTACCACCGCTCCGTTGTCCCCCCGAATTATTGTTTGCTCCTAGTATTTCTGCGTATATAGTAGCATTGCGTGCCAATGCAAAATCAAGGTCTTCAAGAATGAGGGCTCCAGCGCCTGATCCGGGAACGAAACCACCTGCAGACATACTCATTGGCCGTGAAGCCTTTTCCGGCTGATCATTAAATTTCCTTGACAACACACGCATTGAATCAAATGCTCCAAATACATAAGAATCTACGTATTCACTGCTGCCTACTACCATGCGCTTTGCCATACCATATTTTATATATTCGAAGCCCATTAAAATGGCCTGTGTTCCTGTAGCGCAGGCTGATGAGTTACTAATGACCTTATTACCCAATCCTAACCGGCCCGAGATATAAGCTGTAATGCCACTATTCATGATCTGCTCCACTACGCGTGAACCCAGCTTTTTTGATTCCTTTGCATCCACACGTGTAATGGCATTTTTGATCACATCCGTATCAGCCACACTACTCCCGAAAATACAACCGGTTTCCCAATGCGTTTCCTCGCTTACAATTTCATTACCTGCATCCATCCATGCGTCAAGGGCAGCAACTAAACCATAACCGATCGCTTTACTTTTTAGACCATATAAGCTGGTCTCGGTAATATAATTTCTTAGGCTTTCCCATTCAAAATTTGGTGAAGCGCTTACCTGGCAATTAAACTTTAGCGCTTCGTATTGAGGTATAAATTTTATACCGGAAACCCCGTTCTGTATGGCCCGCAAAAAATCGGGAATACCCACTCCATTTGGTGAAACCACCCCCAAGCCAGTTATAACAACCCGATTACGACTCATGCTGCTTTATTATTTTAACCGGCAGTAATTATGCCTGAAAAATTACCTTTTGCCACTAATTCTCCTGCCTCATTATGCATTTCAACGAAACACTTCAATTTTCCAAAACGGAAATATACTTTTCTGGAACGCACAATAACTTTTTCCCCGGGTAACACTTTTTTAAAAAAAGAAATTTCGGTTGACGTTAGTAAAGGGAACAATCCCTCATTTACCGCAATTCCTGCTTCCCTGCTTTCATTTATTACCAGGTGTATCCCTAATACTACAAGACCTATTTGCAACATGATCTCGGTAATGATCACCCCCGGTGTTACAGGGTTATTTACGAAATGGTCTTCATAAAAAAAAGCATCTTTTCTCAGTCTATAATCTCCCGTTACTCCGTCCATATCCAGCGACAGGATATTATCAATAAAAAGGAAAGAAGATTTATAGGGTAAATAAGCTAAAACATCATTATACATATCATAGATTATTTGTACTGCAAAATTTATCAGGGTGCTTTTAATGATTACCGGCAGTGTTCTCCGCCATCTACATGAATAACCGCGCCATTGATCCATGATGCTTCTTCTGTACACAATAAATAGACCACATTTGCAACGTCTTCCGGTTTTGTGATCCTTCCCATTGGATTTCTTTCTTTTGATAACCGGATCAGTTCATCACTTCCGGGAATCATTTTCAGGGAAGCCGTCTCTGCGATCCCTGCTTGTATCAAATTTGTTTTTATTCCATATTTACTTAATTCTATTGCCATATAGGTTGTAAGACTTTCGAGTGAGGCTTTGGCTATTGACACCGCAGCATAACCTTCCCAATATTTATGCGCCCCCTCACTGGTGAGCCCTAGTATCCTTGCATCGGGTTCAAAAAGTTCCGCTTTTATAATGGATCGGGCCCAATCCAAAATACTCGTTGACATAGCATAAGTGGTTAAGCGGATGTCATCAATAGAGAGCAATTCAGTAGATGTATCAAGGTCAACGGATGGTAAGACCAAAGGTTTTAAATTTCCTCTTGCTATAGAATGAAGGAGGAGCCTGACGCTATGTTTTTTACCCATATCGGATGCAAATTTCTCAATAAAATTGTTACGGGCCGATTCTTCTAATGCATTAATATTGGACGGGTAAATATTTATGGAATGAGTTTCCGCTAATTTTGAAAATCTTTCTTTAACCAGTCTTTCGACTGCCGTTGTTTCCCGGTATATTACCGCAATGTTCATTCCATGCATAGCTAGTTTTTCAACCGCTGCAAAACCAAAGCCGCTCGAGCCACCAAGGATAATGGCCCAGGAATCAGAAAATTTCTTTTTGTTTGTATGCACCTGATTTTTTTAAACCTTTAAAAAAAGTTATCCGTCTAAAAATAGGAAATAATATTAATGGGCGAAAATTATTGGGTGCATTTCGAATTGTCGCTCGCCGGACCGCCGTGGTCAGCGATACCTGTCCACCACCTTGGAGTCAATAGCAAAATTCGGTATAATATTCCCTGGTTCCATGTCATGCACCTGGTTTTTTGAGTAATACCAACGATGTAGATTATAATAAAACAAAGAGATCTGTCAATCATTTGGCAGGCGACATATGTTTTTTACCATTCTTCCCTGGAGGAAATAATTCATCAAGATCATAATATGCTGTGTTACCCTGGGACTTTATTTCCACAATCGCGATCAGCGTCTTGGCATTAAATGCACTATATGAGGCAGCAGTCAACTTTATTTTATCCGTCATTTTTAAAATACATTCCAGCTCTTCTTTCGATAAATTAATGTTGCCCATAGCAAATTGGGAGTGAAACGCTACCAGTATTTTATAATTCTTCGAATATTTTTTTACATCGTCCTTACTGATGGGATGCGTCATGTCAGGGCATTGTGCATTTACATTGAGCCCTGATAAACAAAATGCCAGCATGCAGGCAGCGCAGGTCAATAAAAAAGTTACTTTTTTCATGTTGTTAAATAATTTAATGATAAAGAAGAAGTGATAATAGAAGGGAACAAAAAATGCAATTGAATTAAATGATATTGGTAATGCGCAAACATTATGCCATAAGTTAATGGCCATAATTCTTTATCTTTACCGGGCACCAGGTTTGATCTTTCTATGAAGCTGATTATATTGTTATTATTATTTTTTATTCATCCCGTTGTGATGATCCAGGGTAAAAATCCGGGGCAGAATTTTGACAGGGTAGCTTTTTATGGGGTAATGGCTGCAGGAAAGCTGGACGATATAAATAAAGAACTTGATCTTTTAAATTCGGCTATAGTAAATGAAAAAGAAGCTTATGAGGGAGCCATGATGATGAGAAAGAGCGGGCTCTTAAAAATAGCAAAGGAAAAACTGAAGTTCTTTAAAAAAGGTCGTATTAAACTAGAAACAGCATTATTAAATGATAATGAAAATTGCGAATATCATTTTTTAAGATTAACCATCCAGGAACATGCGCCCAAAGTAGTTAAATACAGCGCTCAACTTGAAACGGACAAACAATTTATTTTAAAGACTTTTAAAAGCTTGTCTCCCGCTCTTCAGCAGGTTATTCGTGATTACAGCAAGAATTCGAAAATATTGAATCCACAGGATTTTTAATTTTTAATACCGGGATGAGTAAAAAAGTTTTGGCTATTTATTATACACAATCGGGTCAGTTGGGCGAAATTATTGATCATTTTACTGCACCATTTACCGAAGCAGGAATAACAGTAGAGCATGTACGCGTCAGGCTTTTAAATGATTACGCATTCCCATGGACCACTGACGGTTTTTTTAGCGTGATGCCGGATTGTGTTTTAGATGTGCCTGCAGAACTGGCTCCTTTTGAACTTAAGGAAACGGCTTATGATTTGATCATTGTAGGATACCAGGCCTGGTTTTTATCATCCAGTATACCCATTAACTCTTTATTACACCATCCCGGTCTGATAGCCGTTTTAAAAAATACACCTGTCATAACGATAACAGGTGCACGAAATATGTGGCTGAACGCTTTTGTAAAAGTAAAAAAGCTGCTGCATGCAACAGGTGCCAGGCTGGTGGGGAATATTGCATTGGTAGATAAGCACCCAAACCCGGTTAGTTTTGTTACCATTTTTCACTGGATGCTCCATGGCAAAAAAGACCGTTACCTCAACATATTTCCCCCACCGGGGGTCTCGGATACTGACATTGAACATACCCGGGTATTTGGAAAGCGGGCATTGCCATATCTTCACAACAATGAATGGGATGGATTGCAGGATGAACTGCTCATTGATGGTGCAGTAAAACTGAATTACAATTTAATGATCATAGAATCAGTTGCTTGTAAGATATTTACAGTTTGGGCTAATTTTATTGTAAAAAGGAAGAACAGGGGCCCATGGCTCACCGCATTTAAATATTATCTTTTGGTCGCTTTTTTTATTGGGGCACCAATTTTGCTTACAATAGATGCCATTTTCATAAAGCCATTTTCGCCGGGGCGGATAAAGGCAAAAAAACAATTCTATTTGAATTTAAATTAATTTATTTCCATGTCTGCAATTGAAGTGTATATAAATAAAACATCGGCATACTTTCCCAATGAACCTGTTTGCAATGATGATATGGAATTATACCTGGGCTTTATTAATGGCATTCCTTCCAAATCAAAAAGTGTGGTTTTGCGAAATAATGGGATCATAAACCGTTATTATGCTTTGTCAAAAGGCGGAAAAGCCACCCACACCAATGCACAAATGACCGCATCTGCCGTTACAAATTTATTTGATGATGATCCTGCTAAAATAAAAGATATTCAATTGCTCTCCTGCGGAACATCATCACCCGACCAGATGATGCCAAGTCATGGTGTGATGACACATGGCTGGCTGCCGGAAACAAAACCCATAGAAGTTGTTTCTCCTGCAGGTGTATGCTGTGCAGGTATGCATGCCATTAAATATGCGTATATGGCTATCCGTACGGGCGATGTAAAGTTGGCCGTGGCCACCGGTTCCGAAAGGTTCTCGGGCCTGTTGGTATCAGATGTTTTTGAAGAAGAGTCGCATAAACTAAAAGACCTGAGCGAGAATCCCTACATCGCTTTTCAAAAGGATTTTTTAAGATGGATGTTATCTGATGGCGCGTCTGCTTTCCTGATGTCAGACAAACCAAATGAAAATGGCCTCAGTCTTCGCCTGGATTGGATAGAAGGGGTTTCCTATGCTAATGAAATGGATACCTGTATGTACATGGGAGCCGAAAAAATGCCGGATGGCTCATTAAAAGGATTTATGGATTATACTTCTGAGGAGATCATGAACAAGTCCATTTTCAGCATCAAACAGGATATCACTTTGTTAAGTGATAATATTGTAACCCTCGGCGGAAAAAAAATAAAAGAAATATTTGACAGAAGAGGGCTTACGGTAGCTGATATTGATCATTTTCTTCCACATATTTCAAGTGAATTCTTTAAACCCAAAATTTACGACCTGATCGAAATATACGGCGGTGGCATACCTTATGAAAAATGGTTTATAAACTTATATACGGTCGGTAATGTGGGTGCCGCATCTGTTTTTTTGATGATAAATGAGTTGTTCCATAGCGGCCGGTTGAAAAAAGGTGAAAGACTTTTATTGCTTGTTCCCGAAAGTGCAAGGTTCTCATATATGTATGCCATGCTTACAGTTTGTTAGACCAGGCACGCTGATATTAATATGATCATCCATGAATAAAGAAGATGTTCCACAGGATCTCAGTTCCCTTGGTAAGATCACCAAAGAAGTTTGTTATGCTACAGACCATTCAGGCAAATATGTAACTGAATTAAGTAAGGGATGGGATATTAAGATCACTGCACTCGACGCTGCCTGGCAGGAAATTGAAGGGCGCATTGCACATGCCCGCGAAAAAGTATTGAATAAGGAAGCGAGCCCATTGCTTTTTTTTATGGAGCGGGGGCTGATGAATATAAAAATCCTGGCTGGTTATACCGGTTTTTGGAAATGGCAGATCAAAAGGCACATGAAACCGGGTGTATTTAAAAAATTATCTTATAAAAAACTTCAACGCTATGCCGAAGTTTTTAGTGTGAGTGTTGATGACCTTAATAATATGAATGAGCATGGAGATTAATTTTGAACACCTGCAATCGGCACATTGCGAGAATGGAGTAACCAGGAGTTTGTTGAAAAATATTGGTATTGATCAAATGACCGAGCCCCTGGCTTTTGGTATTGGTTCGGGTTTGTTCTATGTATATATTCCCTTCTTAAAAATAAATAACGGGCCGGTAATTGCCTATCGCACACTTCCCGGCCATATATTTAAAAGAACCTGTAAAGCGTTAGGCATCGGGGTAGTTCGTAAAAAATTCCATTCCAAAGAACAGGCAGAGACATTTTTAAATGAATGCCTTGCTGCCGGTCACCCGGTGGGTTGCCAGGTGGGGGTTTTTTACTTACCGTATTTTCCAAAAGAATATCGTTTTCATTTTAACGCCCATAATTTAATTGTGTATGGCAAAGAAGATGATACATACCTGATCAGCGACCCTGTAATGGAAAATGCAGTAACATTAAATAGCTATGAACTGGAGCGGGTACGTTTTGCTAAAGGAACGCTTGCTCCCAGGGGACAAATATACTATCCTGAAAAAGGAGTGATGGTGACAAATGATCAAATAAAAAAAGCAATAAAAAACGGTATTAAAAAAAATGTGTACAGCATGTTACACATTCCTTTGCCTTTGATTGGAGTTAAGGGAATAAGATTCACCGGTAATAAAATAAAAAAATGGCGCGATAAATTAGGCATCAAGCAGGCGGGGTTATACCTGGCGCAACTGGTACGCATGCAGGAAGAAATAGGAACAGGGGGTGGCGGATTTCGTTATATTTATGGGGCGTTTTTACAGGACGCACATGCTTATCATCCCATTGATGAGTTATTGGAAATTTCAAAAATGTTCACTGATTCCGGTGATCTTTGGCGCACCGCAGCAGTTCATGCAGCCGGTATTTATAAAGGCCGCATCGGCAGCCAGGAAGATTTTAATATAATGGGTGATTATTTGCTGACCATAGCAGAAAAGGAACGGCAGGCATTTGTTGCTTTATCCAAAATTAACTGGCAATCATGAAATCATCGGCAGTCAATATAAATGATCTTACATTCAGTTATCCCGAACAATCATCTCCATTTTTCTCGCACTTCAACCTGGAAATAAATGAAGGGGAAAGATTTGGACTGTTTGGCCCCAATGGCTCGGGTAAAACAACACTGATACACCTGATGACCGGTTTGCTTTCTTTCAGGAATGGCAGCATTAAATTGCTGGGAAAAGAAATAAAGAAACATGACAGGTCAATAAATGACCTTTTTGGATTTGTTCCCCAGGACCTGTCCTTTTACCAGGAGCTGAGCCCTTCAGAAAACCTCGATTTTTTTGGAGCCTGGGCCGGCTTGCAAAAGCAGGAGATCAAAACCAGGGCCGCAGCATTATTTGATATACTTGGCCTCACGGATGCAAGGAACACTCCTGTACAAAAGTTGTCAGGTGGCATGAAACGCAGGGTAAATTTAGCCATTGGCGTAATAAACAATCCCAAAATATTATTCCTCGACGAACCCACTGTGGGTGTGGATGTGCAAACGCGGTTTGCTATAATTAATTACCTCAAAGAGCTGAATAAAAATGGTACCACATTAATATATACATCCCACCAGTTAAGCGAAGCAGAAGGTTTATGCGATAAAATTGCTTTACTTGATGAAGGAAAGATCATTGCACATGATGACCTGGATGCGTTATTGGTACAGCATGGGCAAAAAGGCCTGGAAGGTTTATTTTTAGATCTGACTGGTAAAATTCAAATGAATTCATGATGTTTAAACTTTGGTCAACCATTATCAAAGATATCCGGATCCTATGCAGGGATAAGGTAGGTATAGCAATGATGTTTGGTATGCCTGTATTGCTGGTGATCATTGTTACCAGCATTCAGAACAACACGTTCCAGTTAATCAATAAAAATAAAATTTCTCTTTTAATATGCAACCGGGATACAGGGAAAATAAGTGCAGAGTTTATCGGGGCTGTTGATAAGATAGACATGTTTAAATTGGAACAGGTTTCAAAAGATCAAACTGAAAAACAGATCACCGGCCGGATGCAAAACAAGGATGTGCTTTTGGCGATGATCATAGCTGCAGATTTTTCTGTCAAAATTGATACCAGTGCTAAAATTATTACAGGCAAAGCATTGAATGCTTTTGGCCTGCAGGGAGATACGCTTCATCCAAATGAGGACAATGCCGGGCCCGTAACATTATACTACCAGCCCATTTTACAGGAATCGTTCCGGCAATCAATACAGGGAGCTTTATATAGTGCATTAAAGTTGGTGGAAAGCAAACAGATATTAAGAACCCTTTATTTTTCTATTAATGAAACCCCTTTGCCCGTAAAACTGGAAAATGAGTTGTTGAATAATAATATAACTATCAATGAAGTTCCGCTTTCCCTCGACAAAAGCGCCAAGAGGCCCAATGCTTCCCAGCATAATGTTCCGGCATGGACCATATTCGCGATGTTCTTTGTAGTGATATCATTAGGTGGCGGCATTGTCCGCGAAAAACTAAGCGGTAGTTTTATCAGGTTAAAGACCTTACCCACTAACTACTTCATCTCGCTGTTGTCGAAACAACTTACTTATTTATTGGTTACCATGGCTCAGGCGGCATTGATTTTTGCAATAGGCATCTATCTGTTTCCCTTATTAGGACTGCCTGCACTGAACCTTCCTGCTGATATATTGGGCCTGGTTTTTGTAACTTTTGTTTGCGGATGGTGTGCAGTGAGTTATGCAATTTGTATCGGTGTATTTGCCAGAACACAGGAGCAGGCCAATGGTTTTGGCGCGATATCTATTGTGATCCTTGCTGCTATCGGCGGATTAATGGTGCCGGGTTTTGCCATGCCCGAATCATTTAGAACAGTGATGAAATTTTCACCATTGCATTGGTGCCTGGAATCATACTATGGCCTGTTTCTTGAAGGCGGCAAACTAAAAGATATTTTGGCAAATGTTATACCTTTATTGATGATCACTTTGTTTTTACAGGCAATGACATTTGCAGGTCTGAAAGCGAAAAAATTAATTTGAAAAATACAACTAAATGGAAACCCAGGAATTAAAGCAACAATTAAAAAAGCAGATCATTGAGTTCCTTAACCTGACACCCCTGACCCCTGAAAAGATCAATGATGATGAACCTTTGTTTGGCGAGGGATTGGGTTTGGATTCCATTGATTCACTTGAGTTGATCGTGTTACTCAAAAGGGAATATGGAATATTCATACAGGACCCTAAAGAAGGGCGTAAGATACTGGTGAACATCAATACAATCGTTGATTATATTTCAAAACACCGGACAAAGTAAAAGGCATTTATAAAGCAATAAAGGTTCCTTTGAATTTAAAACAAATGTCATTTTTTGCAATTAAGTTAGCAGTAACATGAACATTTTTCTCATCTTCTGATTGGTATGCAATGGTCAGTTGAAGTATATTATTTATCTCCGGATCTATTAAAAAAGGAAATTTGATCTGATCAGCTTTTTTTAACCTGGTTGAAATATTCAGTGAGCTTTCCAAAACTTCTTTTATCATTTGCAGCATGCAGGCGCCAGGCAAAACCGGCTGACCAGGGAAATGCCCGAAAAATATTTCATTATTTTTATTGAGTTCCAGCGTGGCTTCAATTGAACCCTCCCGGTGGTTTGATAACCTGATCTTAAAAAGAGAATCTGTTAGCATACTTATAAAGAAGTTAGCAGGCCGAAACCAGCATTAATGAATGATATAAATTCATGTAATGATTATAGATCAGTATCTTTTTAGGAGCTGCATTATTCGCGCTTTTTTCTACAATCACGGGAGGGATCTCCATTTTTTTTATCATTTCCGCTGCCAGCCATAATGCAAATGCAGCCGATGTGGGATACTCCCCGCACAAATGTTTATAATTCGCCAATGCGGCATTGCTAAAAAGTGAATGGCTTAATTGATGGTATACTTTGTCATTTTCCAGGTCGCCATTTTTGCCGGTAATGACCAGGTCAATATCATCCATTTGCAAGCCATGCATGGTAAGAAAGGCAATTATTTTTTGTTCAATTTCGGCATGATCATCCGGCCTGTAAAAATGATGTATGCCATTCAATTCGGCCAGGTTATCTGCGGAGGGCTTATCCGTTAATAAAAAAAATACAGCGCCTTCGCCACCGATCGTTCCTTTAGAACTTGTTTCAAAAAGAGATAAATTTGAAAGCGGCCATCTTTTATATAAACCCAACCGGCTCAGGATGGTAAAACTTTCATCTGTTATTTCATCCATGCCACCCACCAGGATATTATCGGCTTCATTTTCCTTTAACAGCATGATGGCATCAAACAAAGCGCTTTCAAAAGATATGCCCTTATGCACAAAAGTATTGTTGTAATTATGGCATGTAAGCATCAGGGCAATTTGAGCAGCCACCGTATTGTGTGTTGATTGAATAAACGCAGTTGGCGGAAGGAGTTCTTCATTTAATTCGATCAGCCTGGTTAAAAAAGTTACTGTATCTCCCAGGCAACCCAGGGCAGTGCCTGTAATTATTGCCCCCGGCATATTCGTATTGCCTTTGTGTAAACATTCCTGTGCAGCGGCCACTCCCATCTTAATAATGTGGCTCATCCTTCTTATTAATTTGGGATCAATGAATGCTGTATAATCTGGCTCTATGGCCCGTAAACGGGTTTCATTATATTCAACCACTTCTGTCAAAAAGCCCACATCGCCGAATGTTTTTTGCGGCGATAAACTGGCTGATGAACGAATATATATCTTCATTTTATTTTTTGGAGAATATTAAAGATGTACAATTTCCCCCGAAACCAAAGGAGTTTGACATTACATGATCAACTGACTGGCTTGTTAAAAAATTTTTTTCCGGTGCGAATGGAAATCCATGCATTTGGGTTTCAAAACGCAGATTGGGATAAATGATTCCATGCCTGATCGCTAAAATTGAAAACACCGCTTCAATGGCGCCACTTGCACCCAGGGTATGGCCTGTAAAAGATTTAGTGGAACTCATGGGTGGATAAGACGGATCAAATAATCTTTTTACAGCGGTTCCCTCTGCGTTATCATTATTTTGTGTACCCGTACCATGCAAATTAATATAATCAATGTCTGATGGTTGTAAACCACTTTTTTCCAATGCCAGTTTCATTGCAAGGTAAGGGCCGGTGCCATCGGGTGAAGAAGCAGTTTGGTGATATGCATCGTTACTGTTATTATAACCGCTCAATCTGCAATACAATCCCTTATTTAATGTTTTGGCAAGTTTTGCTGAAACAAGAACAATATATCCTGCGCCTTCACCGAGGTTTAACCCCTGCCTGTTTTCATCAAAGGGCTTGCAATAATTTTTATCTAAGATCTCCAATGTATTAAACCCATTCAATGTAAATTTTGTTATGGCGTCAGCTCCACCAGCGATCACTACATCCAGTATATCGTTTTTGATCAACCTGGCACCATAAAATATAGCATTGGCAGAGGAGGAACATGCTGTGCTGATGGTAGTCATGAAATCTTTGATCCCCAAACGATCTGCTGTGGCTTCAGTTACACATCCACATTCATGATCAAATACATTTCTTAATTTACCTTTGCTGTTATCCTTAATAAAGTCAATAAAAAAATCTTCGCTTTTATCCATTCCACCCACGGTATTGGCAGAAACAAAACCTGTTCGCAAAGAAGGAAGATCAGCAATTGCAGCATCATGTAAAGCTTCTCTTGCAGCTACCAGGCTTAAAAGTATTGTTCTGCTTGTTTCAGCAGAAACGCCTGCCATTTCAGCAAGTTCCTCATTACTTAATTTCACTTCTGCTACCGGGATCTTATGGCGATGTATAGTCTCGAGGTAAGTGATGTCTGCCATGCCCGCATGCTCTTTTTCAAATGAAGAAAGGCATTGGGCAATATTGTTACCAATTGCTGTAATAGCCCCTATGCCGGCAACATAAACTTCCTGGTTCATTATGAATTGATCTTTTTTCTCATCAAATATTTTATTCATCTCCTCTTTTGTAAAATGTATCGCTTCATCATTTTTCACCTTTTCAACCAAAAACAAAACGGCTTTATATTCATCCCCAAGCAATTCGATCCAACCGCAAATACAAGCCTGTAAAACATTATTATCCAATAGGCTGCTTACATAATTTTCTATAAAATCCGCATTAAAAGTATCAAATACAAAAAATGCATCTTCGCCTTTAAAATTATTCCGTATACATATCTCTCCGGATACAATATTCGGCAGCGTATATACGAATAAAGAAGACCTTGGAATATCGGCTACACTTGCCATATATTTCTGGTCTGTATCCAGGCTTGAGTTGGCATTGGAAAGGATCAGTCCTATATCTTCCTGCGCGTAGTTTTCCTTTTTAAAACTGTCTTTCAATAATATTTCGGAAGCCAGCCATCCGAGTTTGCTCAGGTTATCCATTTTGTAAAACCTGGAATAATCGATATCAAAGTGTTCATACACGGAAAGAAAAAAAGCAGCAAGGTCGGCATCTGTGTTTTCAAATAATAGCTGGCCGTTTTTGTACACAGAATTGTTACTGATAAGGCAACTGGATGTGATATATTTTTCTGCGGACAAGTTTTTATAAATTTATTTTAATTTCCCTGTGCTGTGTACCGACTTGATGTTTACAAATATTTTATTGTTTACTAAATATTACGGCGGCATTGCATCCTCCAAATCCCGAAGCAGTTTTCAGACAATTTTTAAAATTTCCGGGCATCAAATCAGTAAAGATATTCAATGGATGCGTTAGGTCCTGTTCCCTGAATCCCAAAGTTGGGATGGCCAGGTTTTCTTTCAGTGAATGAATGGAAACAATTGATTCAATTAAACCGGCAGCTCCCAAAGTATGCCCGTAATAACCTTTCAAACTGTTTACCGGCACGGTTTGCAGGTTAACTAATGTTAAGGCTTTTGCTTCCATTTCATCATTATAAAGCGTTGCTGTGCCATGCGCAGATATGAAATCAATGGCGCGAGGCAAAAGATGTGCATCATCAAGGGTTTTGGTAATTGCCTGGCTAAGTTCTTCGCCTGTACGCGAGGGCGCTGAAATATGATTGGCATCATTGCTAACCGCCCCACCCATAACTTTTATATCCTGGGCAGTGTTTTGCTTAGCAGAAAGAATAATTGTAGCAGCTCCTTCACCAAGGGTTATCCCGTCCCTGTTTACATCAAAAGGTTTGCATGGCCCGGGACTGATAGCCTGGAATGACTGAAAACCCGATAAAACAAATTTTGAAATTACGTCGGCCCCTGCAATCACTACATTCGCATATTGACCGGATCGAATAAGCCGCATCCCTGTTATGATGGCCATTATTCCTGAAATACAGGCATTGGAAACCACCAGGGGTTGATTCATGAAACCAAAATATTCTGCAACTAATTTTGCTGAAGTGTACAAGGCAACCCGTTTTTGTAAGGCGGGGTTGCACTGCTCTGTTTCGAGCAGACTGATATTTCCTTTGGTGGAGGAAATGATCAGCAATGTTTTCTTATCACGGGTATCCATGCTGCAATTTTCAAGGGCATTCTTAACGGAAGCGATCAGTAGCTGTTCAAACTTCGTATATTCATTAATGTTATCTTCTATAAAATCATTTGTGTGATCAAACAGGGAGGCATAAAACGGCGCATCTGCCAATGCGGTATCACGGTACTCCCGGATGCCTGAAATTCTTTTTTTAAGCCGGGCAAAATTTTCTGCTGTGGTTAATCCAAGGGGGGATAAAATATTATCTGAGACAATAAAAACATCCGGCATTATTTTTTTGACAAAAATATTCATTTCGCATTGCGCCATTATTGTATCATTACACTTCACTGTACCTGAGATCACGGTCATATCAAAAACCTGTTCTTTGATCTTTACTTCGGTCACTAATTCGTCGTTTATTTTTGGCAGATCAAATACCACGAGATTTTTAACAGCGGCAATATAGCCCACAGCAACCGGTTTGTTTTCCAGCATCGCCACATATCCTGCCCTGACAGCCGCAGTTTGGGCAATGTTTTCCATTAAACCGCCTTCAGTAAACTCACCGTTTATTACCAAAATATTTTCTTCCTTAACATGGAAAGCGGTAAGGGTACTATTTTCATCAGAATGCAGCAATGTATCTACCATTACGAATGGCGGCCTTTGCGGTATTAATGACAAAATATCTTCCTGGACCATCTGGTTAATAAAAATTTGATATCGTTATTTATTGGTTAACCTCTCCAATCATTATAGTACAGGGTTCTTTATGAACTTATGGGTAGTGGTACAGTTTGGTTTGTCATGCTGAGGAACGAAGCATCTCAACGTCACCTTTATGTTCATCGTGAGATGCTTCGTTCCTCAGCATGACAAAAAGCATTTTTTTACCGGATGACCAAACTCTACTACTACCAACTTATGAATATAAACCGCCGTTCACAGATAATACCTGCCCGGTAATATAAGCAGCCTCAACCGAAGCTAAAAAGCCTACAGCATGCGCTACTTCTTCGGCTGATCCGAACCTGTTAACAGGGATCATTTTTTTAAATTCTTTCTCATCAAGGTCTCCTGTCATGTCTGTTTTGATAAAGCCCGGTGCCACCGCATTCACGGTAATTCCACTCCGTCCAACTTCCTGCGCCAGTGCTTTTGTAGCGCCAATTACCCCTGCTTTCGCTGCTGCATAATTTGTTTGCCCAGGCAATCCTTTTAACCCCGAAAGTGAAACGATATTAATGATCCTTCCGAACCTGTTAAGTAACATATTGTCGATCACTACACGGGTAACAAAGAAAAATCCATCCAGGTTGGTATGTACTACACTGTCCCATTGTTCGTCTTTCATAAAGGCCATGAGCGCATCCTCCCTGATGCCTGCATTATTAACCAGTATTTCAATTTTTTTTTCGGGGTTAGTCGTTATCCATGTTCCCAACTTTGACTGCACCTCATCCCTTTTAGCTACATCAAATTGCAGCAATTCACCCGACATCTCTTTCTCCTGTACCAATGAAAGTGTTTGATTGGCTGCTGCTTCATTTGATTTGTAATTGATAAGAATATGATATCCCATATCTGCCAGCTTAAGACAAACAGCTCTTCCTATCCCTCTTGACCCGCCTGTAACTAATGCAAATCTCATTATTGGTATCGTTTTATAGCGGAATTGAACAATTGGTTCTTAGCATTTAATAATAATATCAACGCAACTATTACCACCCGACCTAAGGAAATCAGCAATAATGGTATAGTTCCTTATTTAAACGAAATAACAGGGTCTGAATTTTCGAAATACTTTTTGATCTTTTCAAGATCTTTATATTTAGGATTGTCCTCAATAAACTTTGGAAATATCTTCCTCATTTTTTTATAAACGTTTGATGTTGCTGTCGATAATCTTGGTACACATTCCAAATAATCTATTGCCTGTAACACTGTCATCATCTGTATGCTTAACACTTCAAATGAATTGTCAATGACTTTTTTCGTCATCAGGGCGGCATTACAACCCATACTCACAATATCCTGGTTATCGTTGTTATTGGGGATGCTGTGCACATACATCGGGAATGACAGGGTTTGATTCTCTGCAACAGTGGAAGTAGCGGTAAACTGCATTCCCTGCATTCCGAAATTAAATCCCAAGACACCAAGGTTAACAAATGGGGGAAATTTTTGATTGAGTTTATCGTTTAAAAGATAATTCAATTGCCTTTCGGAAAGCATGGATAATTTAGTTATTGCGATCTTTAATTTATCCATCTCCAGCGAAACATAATCCCCGTGAAAATTCCCGCCGTGAAAAATATTTTTATTTTCATGATCGATCACGGGGTTGTCATTTACTGAATTGAGTTCATCTACCACAACTTTTTCAGCATGGTAAATGGTATCATAAATGGGGCCCAATACCTGAGTAACACAGCGAAGTGAATAATATTCCTGCACCTTGTCTTCAAATACTCCCTGGTTAAGATTGCCCGCGCCATACAAAAGCCTGGAACGGTTACGGATCATTTTACTGTCTTTAAGGATTTCCCGGAGAAAAGCTGCGATTTTATTTTGTCCCTTATGATGTTTGACAATATTCAATTCCAAAGAATAATGATCATCAAAAGCTTCCACAATTTCATTGATCATTGCAGATAACATGACAGACCATTCCAGTAATTTTTGTGCCTGGATGATATTTACTATGCCGATACCAGTCATGGCTGATGTGCCATTTAAAATAGCCAGCCCTTCCCTTACGCGGATGAAAAGCGGTTTTATTCCAAGTTTATTAAAAATATCAATGGTAGGATGTGCTACATTTTCATAGATCACTTCTCCTTCGCCGATCAATACCAGGCCAAGATGTGCTAATTGCACCAGGTCACCGCTGGCCCCCACGCCGCCGTGTTCATAAATGCAGGGTACAATATCTTTATTGATCAATGTAGTAAGCAATTTTACTACATCAGTATGTACACCCGAATAAGCCAGCATCAGGCTGTTTAAACGTGCTGCCATTAATGCTTTCACCAGGATCGGAGACAGCAGGTTTCCGCCTCCGGAACTATGACTCCTGATCAGGTTATATTGTAATTGCAAAAGATTTTCCTCACTAACCTTATATTGAGCCATCGGGCCGAAACCGGTATTTATCCCGTAAATAAGTTTATTGGATGAGAATTTTTTTAAGAATTGAAAATTGGTATCCACTTTTTCAGCCGCAACTTTATCCAGAACGATCTTCTTATTTTTAAACAGAATATCTGATAGATCATTTAAAGAAAGTGTTCTTTCACCAATATGTATCATGCGTGCGGTTAAATTTATTAATAAAACAATTTTTGATAAACAGCAAAAATTGAGTAGTTGGTCAGTTTGAAAAACGAAATTCCCGATTTGTCCTGTCATGCTGAGGAACGAAGCATCTCTATG
>OLKZ01000213.1_pt1 | contig 36137 bp, 32 predicted proteins | sample 1604431 | NCBI WGS metagenome assembly OLKZ01 (sample SAMEA104055714, study PRJEB20765) | soil metagenome | isolation source: soil
GTTGTTGCTGTTGTTTTTGTTGCGGCTGCTGCTGTTGTTGCTGGTGCTGTTGTTGTTGTTGCTGTTGGTGCTGTTGTTTTTGTTGTTTTTGTTGCTGTTGCTGTTGTTGTTGCTGTTGTTTTTGTTGTTGTTGCTGTTGTTGTTGCTGTTGCTGTTGTTTTTGTTGTTGTTGTTGTTGCCTGATCGGTTGAACAATTTTTTGTTGTTGTATTGGCTGTTGCCTGATTGGTTGATTTGCTTTTTGTGGTGGAGTTTCAGCCGTTTTTTGTGCTGTTGTTTTTACATTTTTAAAATTCTCCACTCGTGCCGGAACTGGTTTTATTCCGTTAACGTTATTTTTTTGTACCTGCGGCTGGTATATCTGCAACTGGTTATTGCTGATATGTTGTCCTGGTTTATTGTCTTCCCTGATAGTAACCTGGTTAATTGTTCTGCCCGCATGTTTTTCTACATCCTTTCTGTCGGGGCCCGCATTGTATGTAATATTGTGTGTCCTGTCAACCCTTGCATTATTAACAACTGTGGAATTGTTGTAGATCGTATGATTGTTTGAATTGTTGATATAAAAGTTATTGATGTTCGTTCTTCCAAAATCCCTGCATCTTACAAATGTCCACCGGTTATAGGGTTCCTGGTAACTGCTGCCATAAGAATACCCCGGCCCCATTGGCACCCATCCGTAATAGTCGTCATTTCTTCTCCAGTCAACCCATCCCGGGCCCCATTCGTTATCCGGAACCCATAACCATCCGTAATAGGGATCATCAGACCAACGCCCATAATGAAAAGGCGCCCATCCCCACGAATAATTAGACACCCATGTCCATCCTTCATCGGTGAATATCCAGTAACCGTTAGTGGCATATGGCGCAAACCCATGAGATACCCTTGGCACCCAAACATATCCATACTGTGGATTATCTATCCACCTGCCGTATGGACTCAGGTCATCATAAAAAGCCTGGAAACTGACAGATACCTGTGCATCAGATTTTTGTGGCGTTACCAATATGCCTATAAAAAGCAAGAGTAAAAGACCGATATTTTTAATTTTCATGATCCTGGTTTAAGTTTATGAAATTAGTACCCTGCAAAGATGAACGCTCTGAAATTATTAGCGTTACATAATAGTTTATATAAATTACATTATTCACACTATTCTCTTTTTTATGTATATTATTTTAGCTATCTCATATAGAAATTACTTCCTCCAGCACCCCTCTTATCCAGCATAACAAAAAGCTTACCAATTATTTTTCAATCGGATGAAATTGGGATAGAAAGTAGCTACAATGATCATTTTGTACTACCGTTGACCCTATTGAAAGGAACACGTGTATTATTTTTCGCTCAATTTTTTTGCTTGATAAAGGAGAACCTGGAAACCGAAGGAACAATATTCCCCAATAAAAACCCCCAGGGTTTTAAAGATTCAATGTGATCGAAAATAACTTTAAGAATTGCGGTTAAAGGAATGGAAAGAAACATTCCCGGAATTCCCCATACTGCACCACCGATTAAAACCACGATTACAGAAATGAGCGCATTGATCTTTACCCTCGATGCAACTATTTTGGGAATGATATAGTGATTGTCGATAAACTGGATGAAGATGTAAACAAAAAAAACAAGGATGGAATAGCTGATAGAATCTTTTGTTACAAAAGCGATGATCATCGGCAAAGCTATAGCAATGATCCCGCCGATATAAGGAATGATGTTGAGAATTGCGCCGGTAATTCCAAGAATGACTGCATAATCAATTCCAAGTAATAAAAGCCCGGCTGAATTCAGTGTAGCAACAATTACCAGTTCAAAAAAAAGCCCGACAAGGTAACTCTGAATGATCTTTTTACTGCTCATCAATACTTCTGCAACAGCAATATGATGCTGAGACTGGAAAAGTTTACGTATAAATGCCAGCAACAGGTTTTTATAATAAAGGATCATGTATAAATACACCGGCAACAACATTCCACTGATCATCAATCGCCCGACAGCTGAAATTTTTTCCCCAAACGCAAAATTACTGATGGCATCACTTTCTGTGTTATCTATCCAATCATTGATTGTTTCCCGACTGATCTTAAATTTTACCGAGATCCATTGCAACAGTTGGCTGCTTGCTACATTAAATTTTACTTTCAGTTTTGGGTAGGTTTCACTGAACATGGTGATCTGGGATGAAACGATATAAACGACTCCGGCCACTACCGAGATGGCAAGTGCCACTGCAAGTGAAATGGCAATTATTTTATTTACTTTTTTCCGGATCAGGTAATTCACCAGCGGATTCAGTACAATGGCAATCATGGTTGCAAATACGATCGGGATAATAATAGCCTGGCCAACACGCATGGTAAACACAAAAGCAAAAACGCTGATAAAGATCAGCGCTACTTTAGCATAAAAAGGTATCTTAAAGGATATATCCATTATACTTTTTCCGGATCATTGTCTTGATTAATTTTCTTTTTAAACAAGTATCTTCCGGTTGATTTAATTTCTTCCGCGTTTTTTGTCACTTTACCGGCAACTACCATTTCCACTATGAACCCCAATAATTTTGAAAGTGGATTGTGCGTTTTTCCAATGAGTAATTTTTTGGCAACGAATCCTGTGGTTAAACCAATTGCCGTGTTCACAATATTAGTTTTCAGATCAGGTATTGAAACCACTTCTTTAAATGTACTTTTAATGATATTACTTAGCTTCAGGCTTTCGCAGGTATTATAAAATTGTGCCTTTAATATAGCATGTTCATTTGCCTGTTGATATTCCAATTGTTGAATGGCAGTTTTAAGCTCCGCTACATTGGTGATCTTTTGCATAGCATCTTAGTTGAACATTTGTGTGATGATAGAATTGTTTACACGTGCTTTCACCGACGGATGAATTAGACATAGAATAATTCCGCTAAGGCCATAGAATCCTGCAACTACCAGGAAGCCATAATAGCTTTTCCCCAACAGTTCACCGAGCCAGAGCGCAACGGCTATACTTAAAGTAAGCGCAAAGAAGGAAAGTACGATCACGAGCAATAAACGGGAGATCAGCGTGGAAGTGACTGCTGCTGTTTTGTCAAGCGATTTTAATTTTAATAATTCAAAACTTGTTTTACTATACGCTTCTGCGCTTTCTAAAAGGGGTTCCAGTAAATGTGACTTTGCTTCCATTTTTACGATTTTTAAAATAATAGTCGGAATGCAAGCATCCCGACCATTGAATCTCCCTTTTGGGGAATGTGTTAAGTAAAGCGAATAATTACTTTATACTACCTTGCTTTACCTGCTCAGTTTTCCATAAAATCCGCTGTCTTGTCTTTAACTGTTTCAGCTTCACCTTTGATTTGCTCAAGAAAATCATTGAATTTTTCTTTGAGTGTATCTATATATTCATCTCCTTTTTTAGAGATCTTTTTACGGGTTTCTGAACCTTTGTCAGGTGCCAGTAATATTCCTGCCAATGCACCAACTGCAACGCCTGCCAGTACGCCTAATAATAATTTCCCTGAACTCATGATTTTTAATTTTTATTGTTAGATTAAATGGATCGGCATTAAAAATGCCGACCCGTTCTTTTATTTAAACCGGTCTCCTGCCCTGGATAACCCTGAGTATTATTGCTATCACTGCAATAACAAGAAGCAGGTGGATAATTCCTCCGCTATGATATCCTAAGAACCCGATCGCCCAGATAATAATTAATATTACTGCAATGGCATAAAGTAGATTTCCCATGATTTTTAATTTTTATTGAATTTTAGTTGTTTAATTTTTTTATTTTTAAATGATCTCTATTGTATTCAGACAAAAAGCGTACCATAAAACATGATGTGCAAATAACTGATGAAAGAATAATCAAATCATTTTTTTTAAGGATTCAATTGTTTTCTTTCTTTGATCAATTGTAGTGCGTTGATTTTATTTTCTATTCCTGCTTTAAACCGGATGATATCCTGTTCTGTAGTCACAAACTTTCCTGCCGTTCTCTTTCCGGTAATGTTTAATATCCACCATTCATGCTTCAATGGTGTAATAAAAATCCTGATCTGTCTCTTTAAAATGATATTGTCCATATTGTTTTTTTAAAAAAAAATTGATCTTCATTTTAGGGGCTATAGCCGGATGATGCCGGATTTGACAATTCAGTAATGAGCCTGTGCACTTCTACTTTTGTTCTTCCCAATTTGGTCTGCAGCCTCACCAGCAGTTCATCCTGCTTGCCTTCTGCGAATAACAGATCACTTTCTGTGAGCATGTCGAATTTTTGTTTCAGTTTCACTTTTGCCTCATTCCAGTCTCCTTTTAATTCGCTTAAATTATTCATTCTTTGGTTGCAATTATTCTGGTATAAAGCTAAATACTCCTGCATTGATAAGTGTTACACAATCCTTATTAAAAGTTATATCATTCACACATTACGCGAAACGGTGCTGCACTCTTTATTTCAAATAATGATTCTGCTGATGTTTAATTATTGTTCAGGGAAAAGACGTGTCCAAACCGAAGCGGGGAGTTAATCGGGCCGGATTGGACGGTAGCGCGGCTTTAATTACTATTACAATTGTGCCAACGATTCATTCCTACACATCAGTCAGTGCCATTTGAGTGACCGGAGCTGTGCATTTTATGATCTGCACATGGTGTTCTATTCCATCATCTGTAAGTGTGATCATCTTATCTTCCTGTTCCACTCCATCAATTGTCACGATCATTTCCTCCGTGCTGGTTTTTTGTGAAAAAACGATATGGTAAAAAGTATTTTTATACCGGTAATGTATTTTAAATGATTCCCATACTGCAGGAACACAAGGCAAAAATTTTAATTTGTTCGCTTCCTGTTGCAGGCCAAGAAAAGATTCTATAATAAGCCGGTACATCCATCCTGCAGAACCAGTATACCATGTCCATCCGCCACGCCCTGCATGTGGTGCATACGCATATACATCTGCCGCCAAAACATATGGTTCTACTTTATAGATAGCCACTGCTTCGGGAGTTTTGCAATGGTTTATCGGATTAATCATGCTCAATAATTCCCATACACGTTTGTTGTCGCCCAATTTAGCGAAAGCCATTATCATCCATACTGCCGCATGAGTGTATTGCCCGCCATTTTCTCTTACTCCGGGTACATAGCCTTTTATATAACCAGGGTTCAGATCAGACTTGTCGAACGGGGGTTCTAATAATTGGATGATACGGACATCTTTTTTTACAAGGTGTTTGTATGCCGCTTTTATCGCTAAACTGGCGCGTTGAGCATCTCCGGCTCCTGATAAAACAGACCAGCTTTGAGAAATGGAATCGATCTGGCATTCTTTATTTAGGGAAGAACCCAGTGCGGTACCGTTGTCGAACCAGGCGCGCTTGTACCATGCTCCATCCCATGCATGCTTATCAATATTTTCTTTTAATTGCTGCGCTTCTTTTTTACAGTCATCTGCAAATGCTGAATCTTTATATATCAGTGCGGTTTCCGCGAAACGAATAAGGATGTCATAAAAGAAAAAAGCCATCCATACACTTTCACCTTTACCATTAATGCCTACCTTATCAAAACCATCGTTCCAATCACCGCTGCCAATTAATGGCAGTCCGTGTTCACCATAATTGAATCCATGTTTGATTGCCAGTACGCAATGATCATACAATTTAGCAGATATACCGGATTGAACGGGGAGATCATAATACGATTCCTCTCCCTGATTTAATTGGCGTCCTTCCAGGAAAGGCACAGATTCATCCAGCACCCCGGAATCTCCGGTATGTAAAATATATAGCGTCGTTACAAGAGGCAGCCAAAGAAAATCATCTGAACACCGGGTACGAACACCGTTACCTGCTGGCGGATGCCACCAATGCTGTACATCGCCTTCTTTAAACTGGCGTGACGCGCAGCGTAATATTTGTTCGCGTGCAAGTTCAGGCACTGCATATAGAAGTGACAGCACATCCTGCAACTGATCCCTGAAACCAAAAGCGCCTCCTGATTGATAAAATCCACTTCGTCCCCAAAGCCGTGACGAAATGGTTTGATAAGTGAGCCAGCCATTTGTAATAATATTAACTGCCAGGTCAGGTGTTTCCACCTGCAATGCACCAAGGGTATGTTTCCAATAGTTTTTTACTTTTTCAAATGAATCATATGCCACCGCTGCGCCCCGGAAATGCGTGGCGATCTCCCTTGCATCATTAATATCTTTTCCTGCTCCGAGCCTGAAAATGATTTGGTGTTCTTCTCCATCGGAAAGATCAAATGGAACCTGGATAGCGGCGCATGGATCTAAAGCGAGCCCGACCCTTCCCGAAAGTTTTACCCGCGACATGGCATCGGGGTTTTGCAATGTGCCGTTGCGGCCAATAAATTCACTGCGATCACCCGTAACCGTTTTCTTTAAATAATCCACATCAAAAAATGCCACCCGTTTGGAAAATTCTAAATTGTATGGATTTTTTGCGAACAGTACTCCACTGTCAGGATCCACTTCGGTATGGATATATATAGCGGTTTTCATCCTGTTATTATCAAGCACCCATTCTGTATATCCTGTGGCGGAAAGCTTGCGCGACCTGCCGGATTGGTTACGGATTTTTAATACAGTGAATTTAATTGCAGCCTCCATATCCACATACACTAACATTTCTGAATAGATCCCGTCTTCAATATGTTCAAAGATACTATAACCAAACCCGTGACGTGTTACATAAGGCGACCGGCCTGCTGTTGGAAGCAATGTGGCCGACCAGAAATGCCCGCTCTCTTCATCCCGCAAATAAAATGCTTCTCCACCCGGATCACCTACGGGATCATTATTCCAGGGGGTAAGCCTTAATTCATGTGCATTTTCTGTCCACGTATATGCTGATCCGCTTTCTGAAATAACTGTTCCGAAATTGGGATTCGCTATTACATTTACCCAGGGAACAGGGGTCCTTTTTTTGTCTTCAATGGTAATAACGTACTCGTTGCCATCAGGGGAGAAGCCTCCCCATCCATTAAAAAAGATAAGATCTGCCGGGGGAGGAAATGTTGTTAAAGAAGGTTTATGGCTTTGTGCCGGTATGATATAAGGTATCACCGGCTTAACAGGAGATTTGCGTTTAATCTGATCCGTTAGTGTTCCTTCACTATCGGAAATATTAATACGGGCTACTGTTTGAAATAATATACGGTCCTCATTTGATATCTGGTCGGTGTTTCTTACAAAAATGCCTCCCGGCTGATCTCTTAATTCTACGGGAACAAGCGCCTGTATCTCGTTTTGAAAAACCTGCCGGTAACCATTATGCTCTTCATTCCAGATCACCAGGTCTACCGGAAGACCTTTTAAACGCCAGTAGGCATGTGCTTGTATAAGCTGTTTTACCATTTGTACATTGGCCTGTTTTTCAATTTTCAGAAGAACGATTGGGAGATCACCTGAAATAGAATAGCCCCATAAACCCGATTGTCCCCGGCGGTTACTGATAAGGATCGAAGGATCTGCGCGAAATGCGGAATTGGCAAAAAGTATCGAACTTGCAAGACGCCCATACAATTGGGCATCAGATTCCGAAGCATTGATCTGGCGGAGTACAACCTGGCTGTGCGTCCAGGCCAGTTCCAATACACGGTCTTTATGATGTTTATCCTGGTATTTAGCTATCAGGTCCAGGCAAGTTTTCTTCGTTTCAGCAATACCGATTACCATATCGGCCGTAACTGATTCTTCCGGTTCAAGCGTTATCTTATACCGGATCGCAACGATCGGATCTAATACCGAACCCTGGCTTCCGGCAAGCGGACCAGGGTTGTTCATCACATCGGGATTTACGATCGTGTTTCCACGTCCAATAAATTTCATCCGGTCTGTTTCATAGGATATTTCATCCGGTATTTTTCCCTGCATGGTCATCACATGAAACAAATAGGGTGTTTGTTCTTCATCCGAACGCGGTCTGCGGGTACAAAGGATCGCATGTTGAAGGGGAATGATCTCTGTTTGCACAAAAAGATTGCTGAATGCAGGCTGTATCAGGTCTGAAGCGGCAGATGCCAGCACTACCTCTGCGTAACTGGTAACCTCAATGGTTCTGCGAAAGTCGGAACAGTTTGTGATGCGGCTCCTTCGCATTTCTATATCGTCTTCCGGTGATACAATGATTTCGGTATGGGTTTCTATTTCGTTATTGATACTGTGAAAGTCCACACGGCCCTGCGAAAATGCAGCTTCGTATTTTTCTCCATTTTTCAATGTTGGCTGATGTGCGGTTGACCAGTATGCCTCCGTTTTCAAATCGCGTATATAACAAAATGTACCCCAATTATCACAGGTGCCATCCTCACGCCAGCGTGTAACCGCAATGTCTTTCCAGCGGCTGTAACCACCACCTGCGTTTGTTACCATCACCTGATACCTGCCGTTTGACAGTAATTGCACCTGCGGAATAGTTGTATGGGGAGTATTGATGATCCTGGTTTCTGTGCCGCTGGCTACATAATTAATATCTGCTATATCAGTAGTATGGGCAAAAAAGGTTGTTGCTTTTGGAATCCGTTCCTGGAGCAGTAAAATGATCGCCTTAAACTGCGGTTCCATTTCAAACAATTTTTGCATAGGCTTGTCAAGAAGCAGGTAGGCCAATGACAACAGGCTCATTCCCTGGTGATGTGCCATGAATGAATAAACAATAGCGCCGGTCTGCCCGCGTTGTAAACGCGATGGCGTATAATCAATGGCTTCATAAAGCCCGTACCGTCCTCCCAATCCTTTTTTATAAAGCAGTTCCAGGTTCTCACATGCTTTTTGGGGTGCGATCATTAATGCCAATGCAGATGCGTATGGAGCAATAACGGAATCTTCTTGCAAACCACGTTTCAATCCCAGGCCCGGAGCGCCAAATGCACGATATTGATATTCGGAATTAGCGCTTATTGTATTGTAACCCGATTCTGAGATTCCCCAGGGCAGGCCTGTCTTTTTCCCATATTTGATCTGCCACTCTACTGCTGCTTTACAGGTTTGGTCAAGCAATGTATTTTCGAAAGTAGGCATTATTAAAAGTGGCATGAGGTATTCGAACATCGAACCACTCCAGGAAAGAAGAATCGGGTTACCGTCCACGTTAGTGAGTAAACGCCCCAATGTAAACCAGCTTTTTTCCGGTAATTTTCCCTGGGCAATTCCAATATAAATACATAACCTGGCTTCGGATGCCAGCAGATCGTAACTACTTGCATCAATATGATGATCCTGCACATTGTAGCCGATGGTAAATAAATTACTTGATTTGTCATACAGGAAGTCCCATTCCAGGTCAGCTAACTCATTACATTGCTGCGCAAGATCCTGGGCCGCAGTAATTCGTTCTTCCGCCCGGCCCATTGATCTGGTTAAAGCGGTTTGAAATAATTCAAGCCATTCGTTTTCCAGAGGAGTATTGTTTTCTGTTTTATAACGATTCACTTCTGCCTGTAAGTCCTGCGTTGTTTTTAATAATTCGGTCAACGTTGAATTTGCATTCATATCCACAAGATCCGTGAACTTATCCGGAGCTGTCATGATCAAAGACCAGGGCTTGAATACCTCAAGGTCTTCATTCACCTCCCCGAGTTGTTGCTGTAGTATTTGCTTCCACCAGTATGTTTCGCTACCGGGATCGTTATTCAGTTTTCCGGGAATAGCGATAAAGCTTTCCATTAATTTCTCTATGTAAATTTTTTCCTGGTGAGGTGTGATCAGATCAGCATCACAGGAGGTTTTCAGATCGATCTTAAATTGTTGCAGTAATTCAATATCTTTTTCTTCCATGCTGTCAATAAGGAGCAGGAGCGTATCCTGAAGCCCTGAAAATAATCCCGGCCCCGGTATTTTTTGATGAGGTATAGCCAATAAACCTTGTCTCAATATCAGTAAATGGCCCACCAGGTTTCCACTGTCAACAGTAGAAATATATTTGGGTAATAATGGTTCCAATGACCGGGTATCATACCAATTATAAAAATGGCCTTTGTATCGCTCCATTTTCTTCATGGTATTTATTGTCTTCGTTGTTCTTTCAATAAGTTTTCCGGTAGTGATATAGCCAAAGCTGCAGGCAGATAAGTTGGCAAGCAGGGAGAGCCCGATATTAGTAGGAGATGTACGATGTGCTGTTATCGCTACAGGTTGTTCCTGGAAATTATCAGGTGGTAACCAGTTGTCTTCATCTTGTATAAATCGCTCGAAAAAACTCCAGGTTTTTCTTGCCAATTTCCGGAGGAAAATATTTTGTTCATTGGTAAGTATAGACACCTGCTGCGCCAATGGTTTACTTGTCCACCAGGTGATAAAAGGTGCAATGGCCCAGAGCAGCAGGATGGGTCCGGCGATCATTAAATTTATCGGGGAATACAACAGGGAGTACACCCCTACTGCCAAAGCAAGAAAGGGTTCGATCCACATGGTAATGTAAGAAGCAAACAAGCTGGTTGGTTTTGCCATCGTTACACTGGGAGATTGGTTCCATTCAAGGAGATTTTTTCTTGTGATAAGCATTCTGAACAGTGTTCGGGATATTGACATCAAATTGGAAAATGCTTCATAGGGCAGGCAAATAAGTGTAAATAAAGTTTTTTGGAAAATGCCCTCAATGCTACGAACAGAATTTTTGACATGATGAATAAAGATGACATCTTTGGGTTTCCTGATGGTATCCCAGATGGAAGAAATGATAATAGGAACCACAATGATCGCAGAAACGGTAATGGTCCAGAATAAGGAGGAAGGCAGTACCATCCACCCCAATAATATCAGGAGGGTAAGTGCCACAGGAACGAGGCTACGCCTGATATTGTCGAATATTTTCCAGCGGGATAATGCGGAAAGCGGGTTGCTGTAAAAATGCCTTCCTTTGCCCGGAACAATGGGAAAAAACCACGAGAAGATCTGCCAGTCGCCACGTATCCACCTGGAGATCCTGTTCATATCTGCCTGATAGCTGGTTGGATATTTCTCGAACAACTGTACATTGCTCACCAATCCCGACCGCAAATAGCAACCTTCCAGGAGATCATGGCTCAAGATGCCATTTTCAGAAAATCTTCCATCCAATACTTTTCTGAAAGTGTCTACTTCATAAATTCCTTTTCCGATAAAGGAACCTTCGGCAAATAAGTCCTGGTAAACATCTGAAGAAGCCCGGGTATATGGATCAATACCCGGCTCATTTCCATGCATGCGGGCATAGTGCGAACTGGTTATATCGGGTAAGCTAACGGTTACCCTTGGCTGCAGGATGCCGTAACCTTTCGTTACCCGTTTCTTTTTTTCATCATACCACGCACGATTCAAAGGATGGGCAATGGTGCCGATCAATTTCCATGCAGAACCAAGCGGAAGTTGTGTATCTGCATCCAGCGTGATCACGTATTTTATAGATGGAAAAATGGATTGGTCTCCTGTGATCAATGAAAAACGCTCTTTTGAGATTCCCCGCAACAATGAATTCAATTCGGAAAGTTTACCACGTTTTCTTTCATATCCCATCCACACATTTTCCTTTGGATTCCAATGCCGGGGACGATGAAACAGGTAAAACAGATCATTTTTTTCCCTTTGATATTTTTTGTTCAGCTCTTCAATTCTTTGTTTTGCCAGGTCTATGAGTGCCTGGTCTTCGGGAAGTGTTTCTTGCACAGCATCCGTAAAATCTGTTAACAATCCAAAATGCAGATTATCTTTTCTGTTTCCCAGGTAACGAATTTCCAATGCCTCCACCAGGTTCTCTATTTCGGCTGCGTTGACGAGCATTACCGGTATTACCACCAGCGTACGAAAATCCGGCGGAATACCATGCGAGAAATTCATTCTTGGCAACAAATGCGGCTTCACCAACAAAGTAGAAAAAAAGTTAACAACAGAAATTGCAGGCTGGCTGGCACAAAGCAATGAAAGGATAGCAATTGATATAAACAGCCAGTTATTTTTTGTATCCGGATATGCCCTTATTAAAATACCTGTACTGATTGCCAATGTGATCAATACAATAAATGCCATATACACCTGGAATGCATGTTTTTTCAGCAGGTACGGTATTTTCTGAATGCCCGATAAATGTATTTTCGCCAGCTTTTTAGTTTGGATAACTCCCTGTCCGATCAGGTAATAACCTACGTGTGATGTGCGATCATCATGATCAATGCCGGGCGGATTTTCATGTACTAACTGTATTGCTATCCGGGCCACTTCATGTTCTGCTATTTTACTTTTTTTTGCGATATGCTCTACCACATGCCGGTACCGGTCACGTGTAGAAAAATCCATTAAACCATAAATACCTCCGTTATCTTCCCGGAGTATTTGTTCAACGAAACTATGTGTTTCAACAAAATCGCGCCAATCCATTGTATCAAGCAAACGAAGGCTGCCAATACTGTTACTTATGGAAACCTGGTCTGCAGCCTGCTTTTGATTTTCTGCATTTACCAATTCAGTACCCGTCATTCCACTTTCTGATAATTGCTGTTCTATCCAGTTCAATGACAATGCCAATTCAGGGCCTTTTCCACGCAGTTGACGGGTTAATTCAGATACAAATGCACTCGCCATCGGAGGATTGGACCGGGCCATGTCTGCTATCACCAGTATCAGGTTTTTAGGGGCTTTCTCAGCAGTTTCAATCATTCGATCCGCCCAGTAATCCGCAAGATTTCTATCTACCCTGTCAATAGCGATCCGTGTTGAAACCCGCCTCAGGTTTTCGATCAGTGCAAGACGAAGCATAATGGGTATTGCCCATAATTCGCCTAATTGCAAATTGGTAACAGTTTGATACGCTTTCACAAAACTGCTCAGGCTCTCCATATTTATCCTTCCATCGCTATGGGAAATGATCTGAAGTACAATATCATATATGCGCGTTTTCCCTGCAGATTCACCATTTAAAAGCTGGGGAAGGTCTTCACTATAATCTTTTGGAAAATGTTTTTTGGCATTTCGGATATGTTCTTCTATCAGGTAGAAATTGTCGATCAGCCATTCTCCTGCGGGTGTGATCTGGTATTTCTTTTTTATTGAATCATTGAGCAACTTGCGCACTTCGTGCAAAATGTTTTCATTATCCGACAGCCGTTTCAGTAAATGATCCTTCCCGGGCTTTGTACTCAGGTGATGTGTTCCTGCCAGCACTTTTCCAAAACGTTCCATCTGGTCAGAACTAAATAATTCGGCCCTGAGCGGCTCCTCGTTTAAATAACTGAGCTTAGTATTATTGGTTTGAAAAAAAGCCCGCATATTGGATATGAGCTCGTGCGATGCAGGTATCAATTTCATACTTTCTTTTCTTTTGTTTCCAAAGCAGCATTGAAAATATTCTGAGCTGCTTCAATAATTTCTTTCTACCAGCCCTTACTCAAAAAATTTTCCACATGGATCTTATAAATATTTTACCTTCTTTAATAGTGTGCAGCAAATCATCCGTACGCTGTCATTACCCCGTTACATTGTTTACCGGAGTTATTTCAACTTTTCTTTAAGTTCAGGGGTTGCATTTGCCCCCTCCCGGTCATCAACAGGTTCGCCAAATACTTGTATGAGTTCATTATATAATTATACCTGGTTTGGTATATCGATTGTTGTTCCAATTTTATTGTATAAGTTTTGCTCCTGCTCATTTCAACGAGTATTATTATTTCGTTCTTAAGTTAAAACCTTTTGCCGGGGGAACTGTTACACAACTTTTTAAATAAGTTATATCATTCACACATTTCCCGGAAGTAGCTGTTTTTCAGCTTAATATTATACAGGAATTTAAAGAAAAATGTTCTTCGGTGTATATTGTTGGTTACTTGTCTCAGATTGGAATGTGAGTTTGTCTGATAAAATAAAATGAGGCCGGATTTAATTGGACATACAAATCATATTTTTTTGACTTTTGTTGAAGTAACGGTAGTGGACCAGTTTGTCATTCTGACGAAGGAAGAATCTAACCTGAGTACATTGAGATGCTTCCCGAAATGATCGGGAAAGGTCGTTCTCAGCATGACAGGACATGTTGGAGGTTTCGTTTTTCAAACTGACCCGCTACCGAAGTAACTCCTCTGATCGTTACATTCATTATTTGGCTTAATTTGCAGGTATGGTTAAATTCCCTTTTCTGTCAGGGATTTTGAGTATGTCTTCAGCATCAATAGTGTACCGGATTGATAAGCGGGCAATTCATTTATATATAAAATAAGCACTCACCAAGGGATGCTTATTTTTTAATAAGATATTTTTACTGAGGATAATCTTTTTCGTAAAAGATGAAAAAATACTTCCCCTTTTTCATAAAATATAAAAAGGCGTTATGGCTGGCGCCATTGTTTGTTATTATTGATGTGATCTGTGAAATTGTGCAGCCGGAGCTAATGTCGAAGATCGTTGATCACGGCGTGATGCAAAAAAGCCTGCCTTATATTCTTCAAACCGGCGGTCTCATGGTCGGCTTGTCTCTTATTGCGATTGCAGCTAACATTGGGAATATTTATTACTCTTCACACGCATCTGTTGGGTTTGCTGCCGAATTAAGAAAGGGCCTGTTCAATAAGATCCAGCAATTTTCCTTTTCCAACCTGGACAAGTTGAGTTCCGCATCATTAGTTACCAGGCTGACCAACGATGTAAATATTCTTCAGGAGGTGATCATGATGTCACTGCGTTTATTGTTCCGAGCCCCGCTGATGTTATTTTTTGCGGTGTTCATAGCAATACGAATCAATGCAGGCCTCGCATCTGTTATTGCTGTAGCCATTCCGGTTTTATCTGTCAGCATTTATATTATCCTGCGCCGCGGACTTCCCTTTTTTGAAAAAGTGCAACAAAAACTCGATAAAGTAAATGGGGTGATCCAGGAAAACTTAGTCAATATACGTGTGGTGAAATCTTTTGTGAGGGAAGATTTTGAAAAGAAAAAATTTGGCGTTGCCAATGATGACCTGCGGGGAATGGCTATAAGAGCATCCGGTATGGTAGTGCTCATCATGCCGGTGATGCAGTTGGTCATGAATATTTCCATTGTAGCAATTGTTTGGTTCGGTGGGAATAAAATTATTTCGGGCACGTTTCAGGTGGGGCAGCTGATGTCTTTTATCACCTATATCACCCAGATATTGATGTCGCTGATGATGCTTTCCATGACCATCATGACTTTTTCCAGGGCAGGGGCATCTTCTGAACGCATACTCGAAGTGTTGAATACCGAAGTGGATATCATTGATTCCCCTGCAGCGAAAGAAAAGAACCTGCCTGTAAAACAAGGTAAGCTGGAATTTGAAAATGTGTTTTTTAAATACCATGCTGACGGCAGTGAATATGTTTTAAAAAACATCAATCTTACTATTCATCCCGGCGAAACGGTTGCAATCATTGGTGCAACAGGATCGGCTAAGAGCACATTGGTGGAACTCATCCCAAGATTATATGATGTTACAAAAGGGCGTGTACTGGTAGACGATACCGATGTGCGTGATTATACATTGCAGAACCTGCGTTCGGGCATACGTATGGTGCTCCAGCAAAATGAATTGTTTTCCGGCACCATCAAACAAAACCTGAAATGGGGTAATGTACTGGCTTCGGATGAGGCCATCATTGCCGCTACCAAAGACGCCCAGGCCCATGATTTCATCATGTCGTTTTCCAAACAATATGAAACTGTTTTAGGGCAGGCTGGTGTGAATGTATCCGGTGGACAAAAGCAACGGCTTTGTATTGCAAGGGCCATTTTAAAAAAGCCCGCCATTTTAATCCTTGATGATAGTACCAGCGCGGTGGATACTGCTACAGAGGCAAAAATAAGACAGTCTTTCAGCAAACATCTTAAGGGTACAACTATTATCATCATAGCACAAAGGATCAGTTCGATACAATTTGCAGATAAGATCATTGTACTTGATGATGGTGAGATAATCGGTAACGGCACGCATGATGAATTGATAAAAAGCAGTCCGGTTTACCAGGAAATATATTATTCGCAGGAACTAAAAGAAGCAACTGCTTTATGAGTGAAGCATCAAATACTAAATTAACACCTGTGGGCCTTCCCGGAAGACGCGGGAAGATTTCAGTTGAAAAACCAAAAAATTCAAAACGGGTTATTCTTCGTTTATGGAAATACCTGAGCCGTCAAAAATTATTATTGCTGGTGGTTCTTGCATTGTTGCTGATCAACACCGGCGCTACACTAACAGGATCTTATTTATTGCGCCCCATTATCAATGATTATATAATCCCTCATAATATACCGGGCCTGGTCAGGATGATAATACTGTTATTAAGTATTTATGTGATCGGTTCCATTGCTGCTATCTGGCAAAACCGGCTGATGATTAAAGTGGCCCAAAAAACAGTAAGTATTATCCGCGCCGACCTGTTCAGTAAATTACAGTCTTTGCCTTTAAAATTTTTTGATATCAATAGTCATGGCGACCTCATGAGTCGTTTCACCAATGATATAGATAATGTAAGCGATGCTTTAAATACAAGTGTGTTACAATTATTTACCAGCACCATCACATTAGCGGGCATTTTTGTTTTGATGATCTATATCAGCCCTTTACTCACATTGGTTACGTTGGTTATTGTTCCGCTGATGCTTTGGGTGGCATCGCGGATCATAAAAAAGAGCAAAAACTTTTTCACCACACAGCAGGTAGCCCTCGGAACTGTTAATGGTTATGTGGAAGAAATGATTACCGGACAAAAAGTAGTGAAGGTTTTTTGTTATGAAGAAAGTGCGGCACAGGAATTTGAAAAAATAAATTATGATCTCCGCGACAAAGGCACGCAGGCGCAGTTGTACTCCGGCGCCATGATGCCGGTGATCCAGAATTTAAACACGATCAATTTTGCACTTACTGCAACTGTAGGCGGATTATTGGCGATATTAAGAGGCCTTGATCTTGGTGGCCTTGCTGCATTCCTGCAGTATTCCCGGCAGTTTGGGCGGCCGGTTAATGAGATATCGAGCCAGTATAACAGTCTCCAGTCTGCGCTGGCAGGAGCAGAGCGCATTTTTCAGATCATGGATGAACTGCCGGAAATAGCGGATGCGCCGGATGCTGTTCCATTAACTGGTGTGAAAGGGGATGTACAATTCCATGATGTTACATTCGGATATGATGCGGGTAAAGTTATTTTAAAAAATATTTCATTCGGAGCAAGGGCCGGCCAAAAGATCGCGTTGGTTGGATCTACCGGTGCCGGTAAGACGACGATCATGAATTTACTGCCGCGCTTCTATGATATTCAGTCCGGCAATATTACCATTGACGGGATAGCAATAAACAAAATACAGCGAAGCAGTTTGCGGCGTTCTTTAGCTATAGTGTTACAGGATACGCATCTCTTTACTTCTACGGTGATGGAAAATATCCGTTACGGGCGGCTGAAAGCCACAGACGAAGAAGTAATTGAAGCCGCCACGCTAGCCGGAGCCGATTCGTTCATTAAAAGAATGGCTAAAGGTTATCAAACCGTATTGGAAAATGATGGCGGCAACTTAAGTCAGGGGCAGCGGCAATTGCTCAACATTGCACGGGCAACAGTTGCTAAACCAGCTATTCTTATTTTGGATGAAGCCACAAGTTCCATTGATACACGTACAGAAGAGATCATACAAAAAGGAATGGACCAGTTGATGCAGGGGCGTACCAGTTTTGTGATCGCCCATCGTTTATCAACTGTCCGCAATGCTGATGAAATCATGGTTTTGGAGAATGGCGAAATAATAGAGAGAGGGAACCACGCCACTTTATTGAAACAGAAAGGACGATATTATGAATTGTATACCGGGCAGTTTGATTGATTCAACAGCAAAGCGTTTAATAATTGACCTTCCTTAACTTTTTTTGAAATTATCTTCGCCACTTTTTATCAGGCTTTATAGAATGGATAATCAGTGTATCCTTTTTCATCAGCTGAGTAAAATAGATCCTGGTGAAGGTCTTTCGATAAAGGCCAATTATTTTTTAATCTTTCAACAAGATCGGGGTTGTTAATGAACGGACGTCCGAATGCCACGAGGTCACAGAGCCCGCTTTCAATATCTGCCTCCGCGCTCTCTTTGTTATAGCCACCGCAATGGATAATGATATTTTTAAAATTACTCCGTATCATTTTTTTAATTTCAATGGGTACTGCAGGCGATCCCATTGAAGAATGGTCCAACAGATGGATATATGCTATGCCAATAATATTAAGTTGTTCCGACAGGTATTTATATGTTGCGTCTATTCCGGGGTAATGCGGCATGTCGCCGGCTACTCCGTAAGGAGATAAACGAATACCTGTTTTTTCTTTCCCGATGGCTTCTGCTACTGCAGTTGCTATTTCAATAACAAACCGACAACGGTTTTCAATAGTTCCGCCATAGTTATCTTTCCGGATATTACTTACTGGCGACAGGAACTGTTCCGGCAGGTAGCCATTGGCCCCATGCAATTCTACCCCGTCAAACCCCGCATCCATAGCATTTTTTGCGGCATCAACATATTCTGCTTTTGCATCCGCAATATCTTCGGCTGTCATCTCTTTTGGTACGGGATAATCCTGCAGACCTTTCCTGTCCGTCCACATTTGTCCGGCAGCTTTTATTGCGGAAGGCGCAAGTATCTGAGCTCCCGGAGTCATGTTAAGCGGATGGCTGATCCTTCCCGTATGCATTAACTGAATAAATATTTTGCCCCCGGTTTTTTGAACTGCCGAAGTTGTTGCTTTCCAGCCTTCTGCCTGTTGCATGTTAAAGATCCCAGGTATTCTGGCGTAACCCAGTCCATTGGGCGATGGCGACGTGCCTTCGGTTATTATCAGCCCGGCAGTGGAACGTTGTTTATAATATTCCGCCATCAGGTCATTGGGGACACTTCCAATTGCCCTGCACCTGGTTAGCGGAGCCATAACTATGCGATTTTCCAACTTCACTGACCCAACTTTTTCAGGTGTAAATAATTTATATTCTTTCATGTGCTGTTTTTTTAAGAGCGCATAGATCATTTGTGAACCTTTTCATAAATTACTTTACCCCATTTTATTCTATCCCAGATTCGCTCATGAAAAAAATAACCAATGGTAGTGTAGATATTGCTGACGATCATAAAACCAAATGCTACTTTTATTTGCCCGGTAAACAAATAGATGGAGATAAAGTCGAGTATTAAAATTACTACTCTGTAACTGATGGTTTTTACAACAGACCTGCGAAGTGTTTCTTCAGCATGATGTGTACGGGGAAGCAATTTTTCTATCATGACCTGCCTGTAGATTAAATATGGTTTTCTTTATTTGTTGAAAAGATCTCCAACAATCAGCGCCGGCAGGGGTATGATTATTTTAAACTTTTTTCTGCGGCGGCAGGATCCCTGAAGGAATCCTCCTGAACCAGTTCCATTGCAAGGTCTTTTTGGCTTGCATTGATGAGTTGTACTTCACATGAAATGGTTACATCTTCACCCAACAGGATGCCCCCGGTTTCAAGAGCTGTATTAGTATAAATTCCCCAATCACACCTGTTGATCTTCCCGGTGAGGGTAAAGCCGGCTCTTTCATTTCCCCAGGGGTCATTTATAATTCCGCCAAATTGTACATTGAGCTTTACTTTTTTGGTAACAGCTTTCATGGTCAGGTCTCCCCATAATTCCTGGTTGCCATCCACATCCGCTTTTTCAATGCTGCCCGAGATAAATGTTATCTGCGGATGGTTTTGAACGTCAAAAAAATCAGCGCCTTTTAAATGTTCATCGCGTTTTGTGTCACCTGTAGTGATCGAAGAAGCGTCTATCCACAGGTCGATCTCTGCTGTTGTAAAGTCATTGTCAGTTGTGTAGATACTGGCATCAAATGTTTTGAACCTGCCCTTCACGTGGGCGATCATTAAATGCCTTATTTTAAATTCAATTTCACTGTGGGCCTGGTCAATTGACCATTTTGTTTGATTTGTCATGGTAGTTGTTTTTAATGTATTAATGATTACAGGATGTAGATCAGCGCCCTGAAAAATATTCCCTTACAAAGGCGTGTTGCTGGTTCTCCGTCATTTTATCAGCTTGCTTAACTTCAATTTTTATTTTTTCAAAAAGATGATCTGCTCTTAAAAGGTTGAACAGCTCAACTTTCGCACTAGTTGGTCCAAAGAGAATTACTTCTTCATAATTTTTAATAGCCTCACCTAATTTTTTGTAATAGGCTGATTGCTGGTGCTGCTCCTTATTGTGCATCAGGTGTTCACCCTTGTCCAGGCTGTCTTCTTTCGTTTCGTGTGTAAATTGTGAAGCAACAATTATTGTTTCAATTGGGCCTGCTGTCAATTCCATTAAATGTGCATTTGAATGATCCATCCAGATGCCTAAATTTTTTGTGGTTGTCATGTGTTGCTGTTTTGAGTTATGATAGAAAATTGCCGGGATTTATTTGGTTACCGGGTTATGATTCGTAGCGTATTTTTTTAATAAAGCTTCTAATGAATCGTAGTAACTCTTCAGGTTTTTGATGTTTATTTCAGGATCATCACTGTCTGGAATGGTTTCTGGCATTTCAGCTATGTATTTCGATAATTCAGGAAACTTTTCCTGTATGGTCATCGTGATTTTCAGAATATCGTTATTGATCTCTTTTTCAGTTTTCATAATATCTAACAATAGCAGGCGGTGATTTTTAATTTTAATTCATGGTATAATCCTTAAGTGCCATAAGGTAACCTGTAGTATGCACTTTTCATTCTCCTTTATCTTCTTCCAGGTCGTTGTGATTGTCTCCCCCTAAACTGTAATAATTATTCTCTTCGTCCTCACTCCCGATATTTTCCTGGTCATCATCCAATTCCGAACCAGGAATATCCAGGTCTCCTCCGGATACATCGTCATCGAAATCTTTTTCATTATTTGCTTCGGCTGCATCATTTTCGCCTGGCTCTCTGATGGGAGAAATATTTTCAGGGTTGATACTGTCCACTTCCTCAGATTTATTGTAAATATCTTCACTGGCAGGATATACGGGATACCCGGGAAATTCAATTTTATCTTCCGCTACTGTTTTTTCATTTTGACCGGCCATCTTTGTATTATCGCCTTTTTCTTTTCTGTTAATGAATGAATTTTGAGAGAACAAAGTTGAGCGGCAATGACCTGATAAGCGTTACATAACTTTTAAAATAAGTTACATCATTCACACATTGCATGAATTCCGTTTGTTCTTGTGTAATGGCAGTGCGGATGAATAGACCAGGAGGCTAAGGAATGTAAAGCCAGATTGCTTTACACAGGCTGTATACCGCGAGAATGAATTATATCATTCAAAGATTTTCAAGCGTGCTGCGTTTTTTATTTTTTAACGATTTGAAAAAGGACGGCGTTAAACCCGTTATCTTTTTAAACTGATGGGAAAGATGGGCGACACTGCTGTAATGGAGTTTCCAGGCAATTTCCGTAAGGTTCAGCTCATCATAAATGATCAGCTCTTTTACGCGTTCAATTTTATGGCGAAGAATGAAATGCTCAATGGTGGTTCCTTCTGTTTCTGAAAAAAGATTGGCCAGGTAGGTATAATCGTAATTCAGTTTTTCATTCAGGTAATCAGAAAATTTTACTTTGGGCAATTCATCTGAATAATGGATCATTTCAATAATTACATTTTTTATTTTTTCTATGAGCATGGCTTTTTTGTCGTCCATCAGTTCCAGGCCTGATTTGAGTAAAGCGATCTTTATCTGCTCGCGCTGTTGCACAGTAATATCTTCCATAATATCCGCTTCTCCCAGGTCAACGGTCACAAAGTGCAGACCGAGTTTTTTCAACTCTTCTTTCACCATCATTTTGCAGCGAATGCTTACCATGTATTTGATGTACAGTTTCAATTTTTGCTTTACTTATTGTGTAATATTATTTTTAGTTATCATTGAAAAGTTTCACCTGCTTATTTGCCTGTTTCTCTAAAACATATATAATGAACAGGGCCATACAATTAACAGTGTGGGTCACCTATGGTTTAATCCTCGTACCCGCTTTTAATTATAGTTGAAATCATTTTGAATTGCTGATTGGCATTGAAGCAGTGTGTGGCATGGGCGGGGATGACGATTCCATCACCTAATTCCAGGTTGTATTTCTTTTCATTAATAACGACTTGGGCAGTCCCGTCAATTATTTGAATATAGTTGTCGAAGGGTGAAGCCTTATCAGCTAATTCTTCACCCGCATCAAATGATGAAACAGTGATATTCCCTGTTGCCTTTTTAATAATGGTTCTGCTAACCACTGCATTGCGTATATATTCTATGATCTCCACGATGATGTGTGCTTTCGATTTTTCAACTTCGCTGATATCCATGCTCTTGATTTAATGGTTCATATTAGCCGAAGATAGCCTAAAACGGCGGCGGAGACCTTTTTCTTTTCAATTGGTTTTATTTGAAAAATTCCGCCTTATTGCTTAATGCTATCCTTTGCTTTGATCACCGGGTAAATTGCTTCATCTTTCTTCTTTATATTTTCCTGCTTTTTTAATTCTGCTGATTTTTTTGCATCGGCTTTTTTCTTTTTCTTAAAATATCCCCTCAATAAAATATTATGTTTCGCGGCTTCCATATTTTCACTCAATCCTTTTGTTGCCGATTGGATATTAGACATGGTGGAATCCAGTTTTCCATTATTCAATTTTGTAGTGAATTTGGAAAATTCCCCCGAACTGGCTTGGAGGTTGGAGAGTGTACTTTTAAAGCTTTTGGAAAACCCTTCGTCGCTGATCAATTTGGATAACACACCATTCCCGTTATTCATCTTATAACTGAACTGTGCGAGCTGGCCCGTTATGATAGCGGCATTATCTACACTGATCTTTACACTGCTCATTACATCTTCCATTTCTACGGTGCTCCTTGAAAGGATCTGGTCATTATTTTTTACGGGGCTATCCGTGCCTGTGCCCGGAGAAATGGTGAGCACCTTATCTCCCATTAAGCCGTCTGAACCAATACCCGCAATAGCATCTCTATTAATAAACTGCTGCACATCTTTTTTTATCAATAAATGCACCATTACGGAAGTATCCGTGATCAATGATATTCCACTCACAGTTCCTATATTGATGCCCGAAAAACGTACATTATTACCCACTTTCAAACCACTCACCGTTTTAAACTGTGATCTTAAATGAAATGTGGAACCAAATATATTTTTGTTTTTGCCGATAAAATAGATTGTACATACAAATAACAAAATTCCAATTGTTACAAACATTCCCAATTTCCATGTAAACCCGGATTCCTTAATCATATAATAGTATTTATTTTGAATGATCAAATAAAAAAAGATCGCACCCATTTATCATCACTTTTTTCCAGTTCGGAATAACTGCCTTCTGCCACAAGAATGCCGTCTTTTAAGATCACCAGCCTGTCGCCAGTGAGTTTTGCACAAGCCATGTCGTGTGAAATAATGATGGAACTTGTTTTATTTTTTTTCTGGATGGCCAGGATCAATTCACTGATCTCCCTGGAAGTAATGGTATCCAAACCCGTGGTAGGTTCATCATACAGCATGATCTCCGGTTTTAAAATAAGCGTACGTGCAAGCCCGATCCTTTTACGCATTCCACCGGATAATTCAGCCGGCATTTTATCAATCGCTTCTGCCAGGCCTACACTTTCCAATTCTTCCATTATTGTATCCTCCACCTCTTTTGATGAAAGATGCTTTGAATGTCGCTTTAATGGAAACGCAAGATTCTCCCTCACCGTCATTGAATCATATAAGGCGGAATTTTGAAATAGAAAACCAATCCTTACCCTGATCGCATTGAGCTGTTTATTATCCAGCGTGCTGATATCCGTATCAAACACTTTTATTTCACCTTTATCCGGAGTGATTAAACCCACCAGGCATTTTATTGTTACTGACTTACCCGAACCCGATTTCCCCAACACAACAAGGTTCTCACCTTTTTTTACAATAAGGTCAACACCTTTTAAGACTGCATTGCCTGCCTGTAAAGTTGACAGGTTTTTTCCAAAAGATTTATACAGCCCCCTGATGCTGATGACGGGCAAGGCATCATCACCGGCGATCGTTTTATTTGTATCTGTTTCTTCCTGTATCATTATTTTTTAGAAAAAAAAGTCTGTGATCTGCACGGCCAGCATATCAATTACAAATATGGTAAGTGAAGCGGCCACTACGGCCGAATTGGCCGCCTTCCCTACACTTTCTGTTCCATTGGCTGCAGTGTATCCCTTATAACAGCCGATCATCCCTATAAAAAATCCAAAGAAAAATGTTTTAATGGTGGCAGGTATAATATCTATAAAATCCAGCGAGTCAAGTACCTTCGAAAAGTAATTCACCATATTCACATCACTATGGATATTGATACCTGCATATCCTCCCAACAAGCCAATGCCATCTGCAAATACCACCAACACCGGAACCATCAGCGTGGTAGCCATGATCCTTGTAACTACCAGGTATTTATAAGGGTTAATGGCAGATACTTCCATGGCATCTATTTGTTCTGTCACTTTCATTGAACCCAATTCTGCACCAATACCTGAAGCAATTTTTCCGGCACATATCAACGCGGTGATCACCGGGGCGATCTCCCTTACCAATGAAAGTGCAACCATACCGGGTAACCAGGATTCTGCACCAAAGGAAGCCAATGTAGGCCGCGTTTGAATTGTAAGTACCAATCCCATAATGAAACCGGTAATACCCACCAACGGAAGAGACTTGTACCCGATCTTATAGCATTGCCTGATAAATTCCCTTATTTCAAATGGAGGCCTGAACACTTCTTTAAAAAACCTGGCGATAAATAGTGAAACATTACCCGCATCATTAAAAATATTCTTTAGATAAACAACCAAAATTTTTATGCTTTTTTTAGATCAATTAATCATTTATCAGTTTGATATTTTTCTATCGTTAAGTTTATATTTTAGTCCTCGTACCCGCTTTTAATAACTGTGGAGATCATTTTGAATTGTTCATTTGCATTGAAGCAATGCGGGGCATGGGCGGGGATGATTATTCCCTCACCCAATTTAAGCTTGAATTTCTTCTCATTAATGATCACTTCGGCAGCCCCGTCAATGATCTGAACATAAATGTCGAAAGGAGAAGTTTTTTCTGCTAATTCTTCACCTGTATCAAAAGACGTGACGGTGACATTTCCGGTGGTCTTTTTGATGATGGTCTTGCTGACCACGGAATTGGGTATATACTCGATTATTTCAACAATGATATGAGCTTTTACTTTTTCTAATTCCGTGGGAGCCGCCTGAATAATCTGATCAGTATGATTACTCTTGTCTGTGTGATTACTCTTATCTGTGTGATTACTTTTATCAGTATGATTACTTTTATCTGTATGATCAGTAAAGCTTTTTTTATCTTCTTTCATAACCTGTTGGATTTAAATGTCCATCAAAGGTCAGCCTATTTAACAGGGCAGATGTTACATAATATTTAGCATAAGTTATATCATTCACACATTTAAGGGTTATCAGCGGTTACATCCTGTGCTGATCTTGCATCATCAGGCGTTTTTTCCAGGTCCCTGTCCAATGAATATAAAGTATTGCTGTGTATCTTTTCACCACCTGCTATTTTCATCTTATCCAGTAAATTCATCGCAAGCGTTTCTTCTTCTATTTGTTCTTTCACAAACCATTGCATGAAGTTCCACGTGGCCCAGTCTTCTTCATCAAAACTCATTTTTACGATTTTATAAATAGCTTTCGTATTATCTACTTCGTGGTTAAATATTTTTTCGAAACAACTGTTTATGCTTTCCGGGTTTTCCGGTGGGGCGGGAATGGCGGTTACCTTCACTTCTGCACCTCTTTTTAAAATGTACTCCAATATCTTCATCATGTGGTTACGCTCTTCCTGTGCGTGTCTGAAAAGAAAGTTAGCTATGCCACCGAATCCCTGCCTGTCGGCCCATGCAGCATAGGATAAATAAATCTGTGAAGCGTGTGCTTCTTTCGTGATCTGTGCATTTAATGCTGCCACAAGTGTTTTTGAAAGCCTGTTAGTATTCATTGTAAATGTTTAATAAATGTCTTTTAAAATGCTTCTTTGATAATTGAGTTTTCATCCACCTGCAGGTTCTTTAATTGCTTTTCAATTGCATCCATCATTGGCGGCGGCCCGCATACATAAAATAATTTGTTTATTCCGCCACTGTGGGCCTTAATGAAATCTTCTGTGATCTGCCCGTTTGCATAACCATTCAATTTTTCTTCGGATAAGATGTTGATGAAATGTTCGCCTAACAGGTCTTTGAATTCCTGTTCAAGGATAATGTCGGCCTTTGTTTTATTAGAGAAAATGAGTTTGTTATCGCCTGTTTCATTTTTTGATTGAAGCTGCCTGAATATGGAAATGAACGGAGTTACTCCCGCACCCCCGGCAATAAATACACCTTCGCCTTTGTAACTGATCTCGCCAAACACATCATGCAGGATCAATTCATCATCCTTTTTCAGTTTCAATAATTCGTTGGTAACGCCTTTATGCGAAGGATAAGTTTTGATGGTAAATTCCAGGTAATCATACGCTGGCAGGCAGGTAAAAGTGAAAGGCCTTTTTTCATTTTTCCAGTCATTTTTGTTTATAGAAACTTCTGTAGCCTGACCTGGAGTGAAGCTGAACTGATGGGGTTTTTCAGTCACAATTTTCAGTACATCATGGGTAACATTTTCAACAGAACTTACTTTTACAATATGTTGTTCCATTCCAGTTTGGTTTTTATTACCAGAATTATTTTCCATCCAATGTGGTAGTAAGCGTTAACAAAAAGACCGTTTCTTCCCGGGCCAGCAAACTATGCGGAATACCCGTATGCAGTGCAAGCATTTGCCCTTTGCCCAAATCAACAGATCGCTCATCCGTATTAAACTGCATTTGTCCTTCCAGCACTTGTACGCTGATCATGCCTTCAGCGGTATGTTTGATCATTTGAGCTCCCTTATGCAAGGCAATGAGCACGATACGCATACCGTTTGTTTTGAAAACGGTTATGGCGTTCCGGTCACTGTCTTTCCATGCCTGCTCATTCCTGATCTGTTTGATAAACGAAGGAAGATCAATTGTAACCTGTTGGGCATCCAATACACGGTCTCCTTGCGGACGTTGTGTGGTAGCTTCATTAAATTTTTCTTCCAATTTCATGATTTTATTGTTTGCCTCTATCGGTTTTTAATTCCATGGGGGGTTTACGTACTATTGAATTATTAACCGGTGATTTTTTTATGTATCGTTCGAGAACAACCGGGGTAGCCAAAAAGGATGATTACTGCCAGGATCTGCAAGACAGTTGCCAGACTTCCTTTTGTAAATCGTATCGTTGCATTGAACGTATTTTATGTATGGAGGCTTTTCAAAGAATCCAAAAGGCCAAATACTTTCAGCAGCCAAAGGATAACTAGAATCACCACTACTGCGTTGAGAATATTTTTGATCTTACGATCCATTGGGATATAGGTATTCACCAGCTAAAGCAGCACACCCACAACGATCAATACAAGTACAACGGTTAATAACGGCATAATAATAATTTTAAAATGATACCTACAAAGATGGAGCACTTCATGCTCATCAGTATTACATAATTTTCAAAAAAAGTTATATCATTCACACATTACCAACTTGTTTTTGCTTAAACAAAAACTTTGCCAGGCCTCATGCTGGAAGGATGTTACTACCTACGCATTATTTTGGCGAATGTGTGAATGATGTAAATTATTTACAAGGTTGTGTAATGATTCTGAAAATAAGGAAGTCCACCTTTGCTGTTTATTTTAATGTTCCCTCTACTCATATGCCGAATGGAATCAAATGAAACTTCATAGTGGATATTTAACTGAAAACAGATTGAAAAATACAGATGATAACCGATTAGAAAAAGCAAAGGCGCTTGTTACTGTAGAGATCATAGATTATGTTCCCAATTCAGTGGTTATTAAAACGATCATAAAAAAAATAACAGGGAATATCAGTGCGGTTTCATTTGACGCAGGTGAAATGATGACTGAAAAAATAATCCCATACGACACTTTTATCGAAATCATTGATGGCAACGCGGAGATCGTAATTGACGGGCAATCCAATTTACTCGACACCGGCCAGTCAATTATCATACCTGCGCACAAATCAAATATTGTAAAAGCCAACGTTCGTTTCAAAATGATTTCGGCTATTATAAAAAGTGGGTATGAATAAACTCTGTGCCAGGTATGTTTCATGCTTTTTTAGCTCCTTGTATGATTGGTAATATTCCCCCCAAATCATATAAATATCGCCGGAATAAAGAGCCATGACAATTGTGATGTGATCATTCAATTAAAATTTTAAAATAAACTACAATGAAAAAAAAATTATGGAAGACGGCAATTGCAGCTTTATTCATGGGAGCTGTTATAGTGGGTTGCAAAAAAGATGATTTTGTAGAAGTTGTTGGTCAATGCCCGGTTGTGATATCAACAACTCCTCTGAACGGAGCGGCCAGCGTACCGCTTGGCCAGGTAATTACAGTAACCTTTAATGAGGCGATGAACCCTGCAACAATTACCCAGGCATCTTTAATTATTCAGGGAACAACTGCGGTTGCCGGAACTTTTTCATACTCAGGCCTCACTGTGTCATTTACACCTACAAGTCCTCTTACGGCTAATACAACTTATACCGGCAGGGTTACCACTTCGGTTAAAGATGTTACCGGAAATGCTTTGCAGGCAGATTATGTATGGACCTTTAGTACGGGTTCGAGCTTGGCACCTGTGGTGATTTCTACCGACCCTGCAAACAATGCCACAGTAGTTGTTCTTAATAAAATTATTACGGCAAAATTTAGTTTGCCAATGGATCCGTTGACCATTAATACAACAACTTTTACTATTCAAAAAGGTGTATCGCTTATCGCGGGAACAGTTTCTTATACAGATACCACGGCAACATTCATCCCATCCTCGGGCCTGGTAGCTAACACTATTTATACCGGTACCATTACCACCGGTGTAAAAAGTGCGTCGGGGATCCCGATGGCAGTTAATTACGTATGGACATTTACCACAGGGGCTATTGTGGCGCCCACAGTAATTTCTACCGACCCTGTAAATAATGCCACAGGGGTACCTGTTAATAAAATTGTTACTGCAACCTTTAGCATGCTCATGGATCCGCTGACAATTAATGCCAGCACCTTTACTTTAAAACAAGGGGCAACAGCAGTAACGGGTACGGTTACTTATACCGGCACCACAGCTTCGTTTACCCCTTCCAGTGTTCTTCTGCAAGGTATTGTGTATACTGCAACGATCACCACAGGGGCTAAAAATGTTGCCGGCACAGCTTTGGCGAATAATTATGTATGGATATTTACCACTTTACCCAATACGGTTACACCTCCTGCAGTGATCTCTACCGACCCGGCAAACAATGAAATTGGAGTGCCGCTTAATAAAACGGTTACAGCAATCTTTAACATGCCCATGGATCCACTGACGGTCAATGCAACCACCTTTACCATCAAACAAGGGGCAACACCTGTTACAGGAACGGTTTCTTACAGTGGTACCACCGCTTCGTTTATGCCTACCAGTAATTTTTCATCTGGTTTAACCTATACCGCTACCATTACCACCGGCGCTAAGAATGTAGCCGGCACAGCACTGGCGAATAACTATGTCTGGACATTTACCACCGGGATCATTACGGCGCCTACTGTGATCTCTACTGATCCTGCAAATAATGCTACGGGAGTGCTCCTGAATAAAATAGTTACTGCCACATTTAGTATGCAGATGGATCCGCTGACCATTAATTCCACCACTTTTACCTTAAAGACAGGGACGGTATTGGTAGCAGGAGCGATTTCCTACGCTGGTACAACAGCTTCGTTTACCCCTTCCAGTAATCTTTTATCAGGAACTATTTATACTGCTACCATCACCACAGGGGCTAAAAACCTTGCAGGCATTCCGATGGCAAATAACTATGTGTGGAACTTCACTACTAAAACCTCATTGGGCCCAATAGCCCCTAATCTTAATTCGGTTGGCCGGTTTGGGATCATTGCAGGCGTTGGAATTTCCAATAACGCGGGATTCAGCCAGATCCAGAATATGGATGTTGGAATAAGCCCTGGCGTTCGTTCTTCCATTACAGGTTTTCCTCCGGCCACTATTGTGAACGGGGCGATCTATGCATCAGATGACATCGCTCCTCCCGGTGTTGCAGCTATGCTGATACAGGCCAAGCTGGACCTGACCAATGCCTATCTTTTTGCACAAGGAGCAACAACTCCTGCACCAACTTTAGTTTCAGGCGACCAGGGTGGCAAAACACTTGCACCGGGTATTTATAAAACAACATCCACGCTTTTAATACAGGCCGGAGATCTCACGCTGGATGCTCAGGGTGATGTAAATGCCGTTTGGATCTTCCAGATAGCATCTGGCTTTACCACCATTGGCGGAGCAGGTGGCAATGTGATCCTTATAGGGGGCGCCCAGGCCAACAACGTTTATTGGCAGGTGGGCAGTTCAGCAACTATCGGAGACTTTACTGCATTTAAAGGAAATGTGTTGGCCCTTACATCCATTACGATGAATTCGGGTGCAGTCGCAGTGGGAAGAATGCTTGCCATAAATGCCGCAGTAGTAATGACCAATACAAACTTTATCATCAAGCCTTAAATAATAAAAATATGAAAGTTCAAACTAATTTTAAAAAGGGATCAAGCATGGCATGGTCATCCTGTAGCCTGCAGCTGAAGCGTATTATTTTAAGTGCGTTGATCGTAACAGTTATCCAGGCGCCCCTGCAGGCGCAGGAGGCCCGGTTCTCAACACCATCATGGTGGTTTGGTATTGCAGCAGGTGCAAATATGAATTACTATCGCGGCAGCACCCAGGAACTGAATGCAGCGTTAACCGTTCCCGTTGCTTTTCATGATGGCAAAGGTACCGGGCTTTATCTGGCACCCCTTGTGGAATTTCACCGGCCTCATACCATGTTGGGAATGATGTTGCAGGTTGGATACGACAGCCGCAAAGGTTCATTTGAACAGGTAACGACACCGTGTAACTGCCCGGCCGACCTGTCCTCAAACCTTAGCTATATTACCGTGGAACCGAGTTTGCGGTTGGCCCCGTTCCGGTCTAAATTTTATTTGTATGCAGGCCCGCGCTTTGCATTCGATATGCAAAAGTCATTCACCTACCAACTAGGTTCAAACCCTGGCCTTCCCGCACAGGCAGCCAACCCGGCAATAAAAGATGATTTCGATAACGTGAAAAAAACACAGGTATCTGCGCAGGTTGGTGCAGGATATGATATACTCACATCACAAAACAAGCAGACAGTATTTGTGTTATCACCTTTTGTTTCTTTTCAACCTTATCTTGGTCAGTCCCCGCGTTCAACAGAAACATGGAATGTAACCACTTTCAGAGCCGGAATTGCGTTTAAGCTTGGCCGTGGTCAACAAATTTCAGTGCCTAAGCCCGTAGTTCCGGAACCGATTGTTATAAAAGACAGGGATGGAGATGGCGTGTTGGATGTGGATGACAGGTGCCCTGATACACCGGGCCTGGTTGCATTAAAAGGTTGCCCCGACAGGGATGGCGATGGCATTGCAGATATCGATGATAAATGCCCGGATGTTTTTGGTTATGCACGTTACCAGGGTTGCCCGATACCCGACCGGGATAAAGATGGCATCAATGATGAAGTGGATAAATGTCCTGATGTTTTTGGTTTTGCACGCTATCAGGGATGCCCTGTTCCTGATACAGATGGAGATGGTGTGAATGATGAAGAAGACAAGTGTATCACGATACCAGGCCCCGCATCGAATTACGGTTGCCCGATTATTCCTGAAGTGATCATCCAGAAAGTTAACCTGGCCGCAAAAAATGTTTTCTTTGCAACCGGGAGCGCTAAACTACTGGCGAAGTCTTTTGGTTCTTTAAAAACCGTTGCACAAATTTTAAAGGACAATCCAACATTTAAAATCAATGTGGAAGGCCATACAGACAGTACTGGTAAACATGATATGAACATGACTTTATCTGATGACCGCGCTGCATCTGTTGCCACTTATTTAAAATCAGTTGGTGTGGAAGAAAGCCGTATCACTTCAGAAGGATATGGACCAGACAGGCCAATTGCCCCAAACAAAACAACAGCGGGACGTGCCAGGAACAGGAGAGTGGAAATGAAGTTGAGGAATTATTAAAAGTACTTCTCATTATAAAGAAAAACCTCCGATCAATTCGGAGGTTTTTTTTTAATGACACAATCAAAATATTAAATATTAAATGGTGAACCTGCCTGCCGGTATTCAGGTTTAGTATTCTCCATTTCCATTCCTTTAGTTCTTTCTCTCATCTCTTCAACCGCCTGCCTGAACACCGTATTTACACCGCCATTCAATTGTTCAATTTTTTCAATGCCTGATCCAATGGTTCCCAGGTGTTCCATTTCTTCCAATATGGGCTCCAGTATGGAAATGCCCATGATGGCAAAAGAAGATTTTATTTTATGAGAGATATCACTGATGATCGAATAGTTTATTTTTTCTATGGCATCATGGAGAGCGGATAATTCTTCAGGTGTTTCTTTCAGAAAAACATTGATGATATTGTTCATTATTACTGCATTTCCCCTGGTTGTATTAACAAGGTAATTGAGGTTACATACTAGATTTGTCATCTGTTTTAATTTTAATCTTCCGGGAGCAAAGTTCAGCACCTTTGCGCAAGTATGCCTTACACAACTTTGGAAATTAGTTGTATGATTCACAGATTTGGATAAGAATAGAAAGTAGGACTGAGGATAAGCGTTTACATCCTCTCCATATACCAATTCAATTCTTTTTCCATTTTTTTGTAACGGAAAATGGTAGTGATGATCTTTTGTAAACGCAGGAAGGAGGTTTCGCTTTTCACTACATAATCAAAAGCCCGGTGATGCATGCAGTTTACCGCCACTTCAATTTTATCCTGTTGGGATAATATTACGACAGGTATGTCGGGATTGAAAGCTTTTATTTTATCCAATGTTTCAAGCCCGTTCATCGCATTTTTATCAATGCCGTCAAGAAGATAATCTAAAATGATCACATCAGGGTACTGTGATAAATGCTCCATGCAAAGTTCGCCTGTGGGAAAGGTTTCAATGTTAAAATCAGCATGCTGCAGGAATTGAATTTCCAATGATTTCAAAAACACGGCATCGTCATCTACCAGGAAAAGGTTTATCCGGTTGCTATCGGATTTATTTCCGTTTTTCATAAATTGGTGTTTTTAATTACGTTAAACTCTTCTTCTAATTCTTTGCATGCCTGCGTACAAATGTTTTCGAGCTGTTCAACCAGGTCATGTATTCCATCTGTCTGTTGCCGGGAGCTTGCATATTCCTGAACTTTTTTTGCCATGTTTTCAAAATCGGTACTAATACCCATTATTGAAAACGAGGGAATCATTTTATGTACCGCCGCGTACAATGATTTCCAGTCTTTATCCTGCAGGCTTTGTTTCATTACGTTTATTAAAGGTGGGGTTTGCTCCAAATAAAGGGAGATCATTTCCATCATCAATTTTGAATCTGATTTTGTACAGTGTATCAAATAAGCCAGGTCAATGCATTTTGTCTTTTTAACGGGAGCGGTTCCATTCACTTTATGTACATTGGATTTTACAGGCATCGGTTTCTTTACTAATCCAACTATTTTACTGTATAATAATCTTTCATCAACGGGCTTCGCAATGTAATCATTCATGCCAACAGCTTTGCATTTTTCCAGGTCAACAGTGGTTACATCAGCAGTTAAAGCAATGATGGGGATATTGGAATTCATTTTGTTGCGAATATATTCAGTGGCTTCAAAACCATTCATTTCGGGCATCTGCAGGTCCATCAAAATAACATCGTAAGTTTTAGTTTGCAGTTTTTCAATGGCTATTTTTCCGTTGGCGGCAATATCACGCTCAAACCCGAAATCATCCAAAAGCGTTTTCATCAGTAATTGATTAAGTGCCATGTCCTCCACCACCAAAACTTTTATGTTTTTAATTTCCGTATCCAATTCCTCCATCTCTGTTTCTATCCCGGCTTCAGCTTTTGTTTTTTGAAAACTTAATATAAAGCTAAAAGTAGAGCCCTCACCGATTTTGCTTTTTACACGAATACTTCCACCCTGCGGCTCTACTAATTGTTTAACAATGGCAAGCCCTAATCCCGTTCCCCCATATAACCTTGAAGTACCACTTGTTGCCTGCCGGAAGGTTTCAAAAATAGTTTCCGTGTTTTTCTCAGGTATTCCAATTCCGGTATCCTTAACTGCAAATTCAATGGTTACTTTCTCTTCATCTTCATTCAACAAATGAACACTTACTGTAATTATTCCTTTTGTGGTAAACTTTACAGCATTACTCACCAAATTTAAAATGATCTGATGTAAACGTACCGGATCACCCAGCAACACTTCGGGAATTTTGTAGTCGTATTCTTTAACCAACGTTAAATTCTTTTCCTGGATTTTTGTCTCAAACAAATGAAGCATGGCCGATATGGATAACGCCATTTTAAACGGGGTTTGCTCAAATGTCATTTTTCCGGCATCTACTTTTGCCAGGTCAAGTATATCATTAATGAGTACGATCAATGCATCGCCACTCATTTTTATGGCTGTTAAATATTCTTTTTGTTTTGCAGACAGGTCTGTTTTCAATACCACTTTGGTAAACCCGATTATCGCATTCATGGGTGTACGGATCTCATGACTCATATTGGATAAGAACTGCTGTTTCGCTTTCACTGCGTCTTCTGCTATTCGAGTGGCACTTTCGGCTTTACTTTTAGCTTCTTCGGCAATCCCGGTCGCCAACTCGGCAAATACTTTCGCCTCTGTCAATTCTTTTTCATTTCTTTTTTGCTGGGTAATATCTCTTGCTACTACAACAGCACCAAGCACATTTCCCCTGTCATCTTTATACACGGAGCCGTTAAATAATACATCTGTCATCTTACCATCCATTATGGTTAGCGGATAATTTGCCACAGATCCTTTTGCGAATACTTCCTGATAAACTTTACGTGCTTTTTGCGGGTCGGTAAAATAATCCTTGAAATCGGTGCCTGTAAGTTCTTCACGTGTTTTATCGGCAATCTTCGTCATCGCCTGGTTCATGTCTGTGATCTTACCTTCTGTACTAATAGTAACCAATGGGTCACGACTCGCTTCAATAAGACTAAGAGAATATTTAGAAAGTAATTTTTGGGCTGTAACATCCCTGGCAACAATCACAACTCCCAACACATTTCCCCTATCATCTTTATAAACCGATCCATTGAATAATACATCGGTCAGTTTGCCGTCCTTATGGCGAAGCGTAAGCGGAGAATCTGCAACAGATCCCTTTGCGAATACTTCCTGGTAAACTTCACGCGCTTTTTGTGGTTCAGTGAAATAATCGAAGAAGTCGGTGCCTCTCAATTTTTCGCGTGTTATACCCGTAATATTCACAGTTGCCTGGTTCATATCTGTGATCTTACCTTCTGTATTTATAGTAACCAGGGGGTCAAGACTCGCTTCAATAAGACTGAGAGAATATTGAGAAGCTAATTTTACAGAATAGTTGAATGCTTCCAATTCTTTATTTGTAATTTCCCGTTTTTCTTTCTCTTTGTTTTGAAAGTCAAGTTCTATATCAGCAATGACTAACTCTGCTGCCCTTTTTTCTTTTTCTCCGGTTTGAAATACAAGTTCTTCGTTAGCAATGAATAACTCTGCTGCCCGTTTTTCTTTCTCATCGTTTTGAAAGATAAGTTCTTTGTTGGCAATACTTAACTCTGCTGCCCGTTTTTCTTTCTCTTTGTTTTGAAAGACAAGCTCTTTGTTGGCAATACTTAACTCTGCTGCCCGTTTTTCTTTCTCTTTGTTTTGAAAGGCAAGTTCTTTGTTGGCAATGATTAACTCTGCAGCCCGCTTTTCTTTCTCTTTGTTTTGAAAAGTAAGTTCTTTGTTAGCAATGATTAATTCCGCTGCCCGTTTTTCTTTCTCTTCGTCCTGAAAGACAAGTTCTTTGTTAGCAATGCCTAACTCTGCTGCCCGTTTTCCTTTCTCTTTGTCCTGA
>OLKZ01000215.1_pt1 | contig 35464 bp, 25 predicted proteins | sample 1604431 | NCBI WGS metagenome assembly OLKZ01 (sample SAMEA104055714, study PRJEB20765) | soil metagenome | isolation source: soil
TCAAATTGTCGCAGGCTGGTGGGGACACCAGCCTGGGCGGACCGCCGTGGTCGGTGTCCCCACCGACCACAATCACCAAATGGAAGCGACAATTTGAAATGCACCCCCGGCATCATGCAGATTATTTTATTGATGTATATTTGAAAAGCGCGATTCAATGTTTTACCATGCCTGAAATCACTTAATCGGCAATTATGGCATTATTGAGAAAAATAAATTCAAAGGCAAAAACCGAGATCAACACCGGTTTCGGCTCCAACAGTTCTGATTATGGCGGCCGTTTCGTAAATAAAAGCGGACAGGCAAATATTCAAAAACGGGGCGTTCCATTTTTAGAAAGAATCAGTTGGTTCCATACCATGTTGTCTATCCCCACATGGAAATTCCTGGTGATCATCTTTACTTTTTTTATCCTCGTTAATTTAATATTCGCATCTGTGTATTATTGTATGGGAGTAGAGCACCTGTATGGCATGAACAACGGCAGTGAACTTCAAAAATTTGGCGAAACTTTTTTCTTCAGCACCCAAACCTTTACCACGGTTGGGTATGGGCGCGTGAGCCCTGTTGGTTTTGGTACAAGTGCCATAGCCGCTTTTGAGGCCCTTCTTGGCTTACTCACTTTTTCCCTGGCAACGGGTTTATTCTATGGCCGTTTCAGTAAGCCAAAAGCATATCTCAAATTTTCGCACAATGCGATCATTGCACCATATAAAGACATTTCCGCTTTAATGTTAAGGATGGCTCCTTTTAAAAATACCACGCTCACGGATGCCGAGGCCAAACTCACATTGGGCATGACTGTTGAAGAGAATGGTAGCCCTGTCAATAAGTTTTTTCCTCTTGAGCTCGAATATCATAGCGTGAATGCGCTCAACCTAAGTTGGACAATTGTGCATCCCATTACAGAGAACAGCCCGTTTTACAGGTTTACACAAGCTGACTTTGCCAATACCCCGGGAGAGATACTTGTTTTTATCAAAGCCTTTGATGATAAGTTCAGCAATACTGTGGTGGCACGAAGTTCCTACACATTTAAGGAAATTATCGTTGGCGCTAAATTTATTCCGATGTATCACCGCAGCAGTAACGGAGAAAGAACAATACTCCATTTAGAAAAACTAAATACATTCATCGCTGCTGATGTAAGTTTTGCAATTAGCGGAAACGACAGGGCTGTCATATAGGAAAATCTGAGTTGGCAGAATATGTTTTCCGTATCATTTTTTCTCTGGCTTCAGGGAATGCAGGAGTATAAAACCGCCTCGTTTTATATAAAACACATACAGCATAATGAGGATGGGAACATTGGCAAAAAGCAAAAAGAAAAGAATACCCGAAAAAATATAAATACCGAAAAATAAAAAGACCATAACCAGCCCCGTGAGTAACTGGATATTATCAATAAAACATTCCACTTCGTAAAAATGAAAGCCCGGGCTGCTTTTTAGCTTTACTATCCTGCTGGAATGAAACCCGTTGGTCACCACTAATTTAGTGACAGGGGCAGTTCCTGAAATGATCACAGGGCTTTTTTCCTTACATTCATAAATATCACGGTCATTCACTATTATCCGCAGTTTCAGCAAACGAAGTAATACGTGCCGGTGGCGCAGTAATATTATTTTACAGGAAGTATCCGTAATAAAATTTTATATTGAACGCTTTGCCCTTCTTATTATTATCATTTCAAACTGTTAATAATAATTGCAAACTCAGCAGCCACCAGGCTTGCGCCTCCTACCAGGCCACCGTCTACATCCGGTTGACCGAAAATTTCAGAGGCACTCGCGGCTTTTACACTACCTCCATACAAAATTGAAATACTTTCAGCTATTTCATTCCCATATTGCCCAGCCATCACGCTGCGTATATGTGCATGCATTTGCTGTGCCTGTTCACTGCTTGCCGTTTTCCCGGTACCGATGGCCCAGATAGGTTCATAGGCAATGACAAAACCGGATAATTGTGCCGGGGAAAGATGAAATAAGCTCTCTTTCAACTGCGTTTCCACGTAACCGTTCTCTTTCCCGGCCTCCCGGATAGCCAATGGTTCACCACAACAGAAAATGGGTTTCAATCCATAATCAAAACAACAATTTACCTTTTCTGCCAGCATAGGATGGCTTTCATTAAAATATTCGCGGCGTTCACTATGGCCCAGTATCACGTAATCCACGCCAATACTATGCAGCATTTCGGCACTTACCTCACCCGTATAAGCGCCGCTTTTTTTATTATAGCAATTCTGCGCAGCAACAAAAACATTTTTCTTACCCGCCAGTTTATTTTTTATATTGATAAGATAAGGAAACGGAATTCCAAAAACAGCTTCCTGGTTTGAAGAAAGCTGATGTGGAGTGCTGATGAGTTCATCAATTAAATTTTCTGCCTCTTGGAGGGTCAAGTTCATCTTCCAGTTGGCTGCCGCGATCTGTTTGCGCATAAATATCCGTTTTAATATTTTTTATAAATATCAGCTAAAATCCTTTTTTCCCTGGCTGTGACCAACATACCTTTCAATTTTTTCCATTTACTGATATCTTCCAGCGCTTTGGAAAGTTTATACCTGGTGATCCCATCACATCCCCATGAAAAAGATGGAATTAGTTTAGGAGTCAGTCCCATGGAAAATATATTACAGTTAACACCAGCCACTGATCCTGTATTAAAAGAAGTATTGATCGCACACCTGGAATAATCTCCCATCAGTAATCCCCCCTTTGCACCTGCGCTGATCTCTTTTTTATCTGCGTCTACCCAGTATTTTACATTACTGCAATTGTTTTTTACATTGCTGCAGGAAGTTCCGGCACCCAGGTTACACCATTCACCGATCACGCTGTCACCAAGGTAACCATCATGCGCTTTATTGCTGTGCCCAAACAGCACTGTATTTTTTAATTCTCCTCCAACAATGCAATAAGGCCCGATACTGGTAGCGCCATAAATTTTAGTCCCCATTTTTACGGTACTTCCTTCGCACAAGGCAACAGGTCCCCGCAGCATACTTCCTTCCATCACCTCGGCATTCTTTCCAATATAGATCGGGCCTGCAGCGGCATTCAATATACAATGTTCCACTTTGGCGCCGGGTTCAATAAAGATCTGTCCGGGATTCACTACCTTATTGGTTTGGGAAACCGGGGAAGATCTTCTTTTGGAAGTGATCAGGTTAAAATCTTCACGGATCGCCCAATCATTTAACTGAACTATCTGCCAGGGATACACGAGCAATTTTAAACTGCTTTCATATTTGACAAGCCTGGATACCTTTATTTTATGCAGGCCGGCAACTTCCTTATTGCTGAATGCAAAAGCAATACTGCCATTTTTGCCTGCAGAAAGGAATTCACCATTTTGCAATTTCTTTATTTTAGTGATCATGGCTTTGGTGGGCAATACATTGGCGTGCACCAGCAGTGAAGTATCCCTGCCGATAAGTTTATCAATTTTTACAGATTCCTTATCATCGAGGTAATGGTCTTCCCATTTATTATAAGAAGGTAATTGCAGCATTCTTTCCCATTTTTCCCGGATGGTTAAAATGCCGATACGGATATCCTGTATATGACGGGTAAGGGTAAATGGATGCAGATTGGCCGGTTTGCAATACTCTTCAGTGAAAATGATCTTTTGCATGCTGTAAATTACGAAAAAGAGTTGAGTCGCAAGACCCAGGCTACAAGCCACAAGGGACAAGCATGCATCTTAAAAAATGCTCTTAATAAATAGAAATGTTTCGAATTTAAAGACTTGCCCCTTGTAGCTTGCGACTTGAGGCTTCTTATTTCACAATGGTAACATATCCCGTGATTGGCGCCCGCCCGTTACCAGGTTCGATGATATAATAGTAGGTATCAAATGGCAATGGTTTTCCCTTATAAGTTCCATCCCATGGTTCATAAAAACCGTGCGATTCAAAAACCAGCTGCCCGGTTCGCGTAAATACCTGTACCCTGTTATTAGGATAGAAATTCAGGTAAGCAATGACCCATTTTTCATTTACAGCGTCACCATTGGGCGTAAATGTATTCGGTATCCTCGGCGCTTTCAGCAATTTGATAAATACATCATCGCTTTTTTGGCATCCGCCCCTGGCGGTAACAGTTAGCGTATAAGTCACATCATTCAGCAAATTGCTTGCTTTGGGTGTAGGAACCAGGTTATTGTCGAGATAGATATTCGGTGTCCAGCGATACTGGAGGTCATTTCCCGAAGCAACTCCCTGGAGTATGATGGACTCATTCTCCAATACATAACTGTCGGGCCCCGCATTTACTAACGGATAAGGATACACTGTAAAAGGTTTGGTCATGGTATCGCTGTAGCAGCCATTACTATTGATAATATACAGGCTTGCATAGTAAGTGATCGTATCCGGGTAGGCATGGATAACCACAGGCGAAGAGGAATCGGATGATCCGTCGCCATAACGCCAATACCATTGCGTCGCTGTTCCGTCAAGTGCGTTACTGCTGTCTGTGAAGGTGATCACATTGCCAATACATACGCTTTGTTTATCAGTTTTAAAATCAGCTTTTGGCTGGGGATGTACCGTATTCAATACAATGGTGGTATCGTGTATGCAAAAGTACTTGCTGGTTACCCGCAGGTGGATATTGAAGGGGCCTGTAGTATAGTAAGTATGCGATGCATTTTTTGCGGTAGAGGTATCGGCAACACCACTTGGCGGATCTCCGAGATCCCACAAATAAGTAAATGCATTTTCTGTGCCGTCGGCAATGGTGGAAGTATTATTAAAAACAACAAATGCAGCAGGTAAACAAACACTGGACGGTATGGTAAAATCCGGGCGGGGTTGTGGACTTACAACAACGGGTTTTAATTTAACCGTACTCTTACAACCATTGCTGGTAGTAACTTGCAAGGTAACATTATAGGTTCCCGTACTATTGAATGTATGCACAAACGGGATGTTGTTGTTATTTACCTGTACCGGGGTTCCGTCTGCAAAATCCCATGTCCAGGTAGTTAAGGTTCCAACGGTATTGGATGAACTATCAGAAAAAGTAACGGCAACCTGTTCGCAATCGGGCCCGCTGAAATTAAAGTTGGCAACGGGTGGATCCCAAACCGTGATCGGCTGTGATGCCGTGTCCACACATCCGCCTGTACTTGACGTGTATGCGTAATGGATAGTATGCGTACCGGGGCCGGCTACAGCAGGATTAAAGAGGCCTGTGGGGCTAACTCCCGGGCCGGTAAATACAAATGTTCCGGGCACTCCGCCAATCTCGCTTGCCTGTGTGATCTGGTATGGCGTAGCATCAAGACAAATAGAGGGAAGCGGATTGAACTGAACTTTTGGCGCGGCATTTACCACGATCGTTTTTGTTTTATTGTTTACGCAGGTGGCACCTGAATATGCATAATAGAGAATATCAAATGTCTTTGTTGGCGGGCTTTGAAAATTCGGATATAAATGCCTGTATATTTTGCCGGGATAAGGATTATTGTCTATCTGGACCACTCCGGGAAAGCCAACATTATCCCAATATATCTCCACCTTGGTGACGTTGCCAAAGTTCACCGTAGAAGCATCCTGTATGGCTACCGAATCATTGGCACACAATGTGGCCGGGTTCAGGGGGTTGAAATTGGCAACAGGTATATCCCCGTTAACGGTAAATGTTTGTGCAAGGGTAGCCACGCAACCGCTATCACTCGTAACAGTTAGTGTTGCAGTGTAAAAGCCGATCGCATTATAACGGTGTTGGGGATTTTGAGAATTGGAAGTATTCAATGGGCCGGAAGCCGGGTCGCCAAAATTCCAAAGCCAGCTTACAATCATGCCAGTTGCAATATGCGAAGTATCTATAAACTGGGCAAAGGCATCGCTTAAACAAACCTTGGGAGAAATAAAACCGGGTTTTGGCTGGGGATTAATGATCACAGGTCTTGTAAACGTATCACTCACACAGCCCTTGCTGGAAGTGGCGATCAGCCTGACCATATAAGTTCCCGCATTGGCAAATACATGCGTTGGGTTTTGTTGTGTAGAACTATTGGCAGCGCCACTCGAGGGATCACCAAAATCCCAGAGCCAGTTTGTAAGGATCCCTGCATTCGGTGCAGAGGCATCGGTAAAACCGATCGTCTTTGTTTCACAGGAAGGAGGACTGTAATTAAAACCGGCCGTTGGTAAAGGATTGATAAGAATACTCATTGTGGTAGTATCGCTATAACAGCCTTTATCAGTTACGATCCAGTGTTTGATGGTCTTTACACCAACAGTTGCGTATACATGTTTTGGATTTTGCAAAGTGGAAAAATTTCCGTCTCCAAAATCCCAATGCCATTCCACTATAGTGCTTCCGCTGCCTGTTGCATTACTGGTGAAGGCTGTACTGTCCCGTAAACAATTTTCGGGGTTCACTGAAAAATTAGCGTGCGCCTGGGGATAAATGTTAATTAATGCTTTGGTGGTATCATGCCCACAACCCACGTTACTGGTTACCTGCAGATTGATATTGAAAGGGCCGGTATTGGTATAATAATGCGCCGGGTTCTTTAACACAGAACTGTCATTGATGCCACTGGGTATATCACCAAAATTCCACTTGTAAATAAATCCGGCCTGTGAACCATCAGCAATGGTACTGGCATCAAAGAAATGAGCCGAATCAACAGGCAGGCAAACTCCCGCAGGTAGCACAAAATCAACTAACGGTATCGGCCCCACGTAAAATGTCTTATTAAAGAATGTGCTTTGGCATCCACTATTCGTTTCTACTTTGAGAGTTGCTGTTTTATTGCCCCAGGGCGTGTAAGTATGTATCCTGTTACTTCCATTGAGAACAGTATCTTTTATGCCATCCCCGTAATCCCAGTACCATTTCATGAGTGAGCCCGGCGCATAGGCAATAGATGAATCGCTGAATATAACCGGCATTCCATCACAAACGGGATTGGATATACCAAATTTGGCATCCGGTATCAATGTAATGGTTATTTGCCTTGAAGCCGTATCGCTTAAACAACCTACATTGGTGGTAATGCTGAAACGAACAGTATAGGTACCGGGTAATGCATATTTATGTTTTGGATTCCTTGTATTACCAAAACTACCATCACCAAAATCCCACCACCATTGGTAAGAAAAAACGTTGAAAGCATAATTGGTACTGTCATTGAAACTAACACTATCAGTAACACAACCATTGTTCTGCCAGGAAAAATTGGCCTGCGAGGGGTTATACACATAAAGTGAATCATCCCTGGTTTGAAAACTTCCGCAACTATCCGATCCCGTTGATTGGGCTGTAATGCTTATAGGGTAAGAGCCTGCAGGACTATACGTGTATGATGGACTGGAAATTTTATAACGCCAAACCTGTGTACCATTTATTAAATAAGTGGTATCTGGTACAGGGGAATTAACAGTTACATTAGGGCTTTGATAGCCATGAAAATCCCAGTATAATGACAGCGGCTGATAAGGATATGTTACCGCAAAATAAAAAGGTGTTCCTGCACAGGCTGTATTTTCATTTGTAATATTAAGGGGATTCAATGGAGAAACAAAAGTATACAAGTCTCTGACACTAGTACCGGCAGAATAAACATAGGATTCTACCTGGCCCCAGCCGTAAGCAATTGCATTAAACCCACTGTCTGCATTCAATAGATAAGAACCTGCCCCGGGAAAAGGTTCCCGTAAATAAGAATACCCCGGCATCGTGGGAATTGCCGTCCATGGAGTAAGAGGAGGATTTCCATTAATGGTAAAACCTGGCGTAGCAACAGTTTTTAATAAGACGTTTACCCATTGCTGTGATATTGCCTGGTTAGTGGACGAAAAAACGGTGATCCTTTGAATGTTTTGTTCAATTGGATTAAGGATTACCATATCATCATCTCCCAGCGTACTGCTTGTTCCATTGCCTGCACAGGCAGCTCTTTGAGCATATTGAGCAACACAAATCGGTTTATCCGCGCTTATATTTGTAGGCACTGTGAGTACTACAGGATTTGAGTTATAAGTATTGGGATAAATATCTCCGGTGTTTAAAGTAGCCACTAAAAGCCCATCAAAGTAAACATTGGTGTTATCTTCTGATGCCATAACACGGTAAGGGTTACCTGCAGGGTAGCTTGCAAACGGAATAAAACCGAAATTCTTACCCCAGGTACTTACAGGGTAAAGTTGTTGGAACAATGGATCAACAGTACCGCCGGAATTACATCCCTGAATACCCATGGTAAGAGTTGAACTTCCTGAAAAAACGGCAATCGGTTTACATCCACTGGTGCCCGAAGCAATGGATTCAACATAAGTACCCGTTACGTCCTGGTCAGCCTGGTATTGATACATATCCCCGGGATTGGAAAAAGTGATCGTAAATGGCGTTCCTGCCACACCATTCGCCTTTGGAGTAACACGTACCACGGTATTGGAATCAATAGCAATAATATGAAACTGGGATTTGGCAATATATGTCCCTGTATTGCTCGCAGTTTGCGTATAGCTTACTGCATAATATTTTTTACCCAATACATTTGTCGGCAAAACCAATGTTGCCGCACTTCTTGCCCCTGCCCATAATTGGGCAAAAACAACAACTGCAGCCTTACCCGGATCAACTTTTACACGGATCGATTTTTGAATGATCATTCCTGATTCCGTATTAAGGATCTCTCCGATGGATGCCGGTATTTGGATTTCCTGCATAGCGTCTGCTACAATATTGAATGTGGCCGAGAATGCACCATTGGCCATGGTAACGGTTCCACTGCTGGCCTGGTCGGAAGTAATATAAATACTTAATGTTGCTAAACTATTGAGATTAACGGGCACATGGTTGGGGAAACACAAATAAAAATCCTTGCCCTTATTAGAGAAATCCTGAGAAAGCGCCGTAACAGAACTAACTACGGCAGCTAATAAAAGTAGCTTTTTTCTCATTTATTTTAGTAGTATAAGTTGAACATTCCAATATATAAAGTAACCTGTAAAACAGATGATGCTTAAAGTAAAATTGCAGCCTTAAAAAAAAAGAAAATATCCAGGTTTTTCAGCTCACAAAAAAACGGGTTTCATACTTACCTGATGATGCTCCCTGCTTAGACCATGTAAAATTAAAAAAGTTTAGTCTGGGGAAAATTAAAAAATCCCCCCGGAGAACCGAAGGGACTTAAAGTATAGCCATGAAAAACAAACTTTAAATAAAGATAATGATCTAAATTAATTATTTTGCTCTTTTTTCGTAACGTTTGTTGAATTTGTCGATACGGCCTGCAGTATCTACCAATACATTTTTACCGGTATAAAACGGGTGAGAGGTATTTGAGATCTCCAGTTTTATCACAGGGTACTCGTTGCCATCTTCCCATTTAACCTTTTCATTTGAAACAGCAGTAGAGCGGCTCAAAAACTGCGTACCGTTACTCATATCCTTAAATACTACCGGCCTGTAATTATTCGGGTGAATTCCTTGCTTCATAATTTATTGATGTTTTTTGCATACGGATTTTGCCGTACAGTTATTATAAGAAAGTGCAAATATACAAAAAAAACTACGATTTCAGTGTTCAGTTCAGGATTTTTGCGTTAAGACGCTGTAAGTAAAGCAATTATTATCCTCCTTCTTTCCGGGTTTCGGCCGTACCTTGTTAAGGTTTTCTTTGGTTCTGTTCCTACTCTGTTCCTACTCTGTTCCTACTCTGTTCCTACTCTGTTCCTGGAATCAGTGGCAAATTAAGGAAAAGGTAAGGAACTGGCAGAAAGCAGACAGGTAACTGTTGGCTTTTAGGCCTTTAGCATTCCCCTGTTAGTCCTACCCAAAAGATCTGGAGAAAGGGGCTAAAACTTCCGTTAACTCTTCATATTTACATACTGCATCGCTATCCCCAGGTTCCAGGTTTTTGATGCTTGTATCACTTCCTGGAGGTCATCAATTTTTTTTCCGGTCACACGGATGATATCATCCATAATGGCAACCTGCACTTTATAGCCTTTATCTTTTATCAGCTTAACAATTTTCTTAGCGTCTTCCTGTTTAATGCCATTCCTGACGGGAATTTCTTTTTTTGTGACTTTACCGCTTGGAAAAGCTTCCTTGCTAAGGTCATATATTTCAGCAGCCAGCCCCTGTTTCATACTCCTGCTGATCATCACATCTGTGATCTGGTTAATTTTCATTTCGCTGTCGGCTTCAAGGTTCACTTTAAAATCTTTTTTATTTAATTCGATCAACACATGTGAGCCCTTAAAATCAAAGCGGTTGCTGATCTCTTTGTGCACCGTATTGATGGCATTATCCAGCGTTTGCAGGTCAACTTTACTTACAAGGTCAAATGATGGCATAAAATAAGTTTTATCAAAAGTAAAAAACCCATGGCAGAAAGCCACAGGTTTTTACAAAAAGTTCAGAGTTCAAAGTTGAAAGTTCAAAGTTCAAAGTTCAAAGTTGGGCTAAACAGGTATAACCAACCTTCAACCTTCAACTTTCAACCATAGGCCTTTAATTCCCCACTCCTTTAACACGGTTTTGTTCGTCTCCTGCCCCACCGGTCTTTCTTTTTTGCAATCCTTTGATCGGTTTGCCAAAACGATAGGTAAAGCTGAGCGTTGCTACGCGGTTATCGCCGGTTTGGTTAAAATGCGCTTCGGTATTTTGAAAATTGATATTGCCGCTGGGATGCTGCGTGTTCAGGATATCGCGTACATTCAGTTTAAGTGTGGCTTTATTCTTCATCACTTGTTTTTGAACACCTGCACTTAACTGGCCTAATGGCTGTATAAGAATCTCCCCTTCTACACCCTTTGTCCTGTAAAACCCCGACAGTTCTGCACTCCAGCCCTTATTTAATTTAAACTGGTTGCTCACGTTCACTAAAAAATTGGTAGCATGTATATTGATATCTTCACCATATAACACCCCTTTGAATTGGTTGTACCGGCCTTCGGTATAAATATTCGCACTCCACCATTTTGCAACAGGTACCTGTGCACTCACTGATATGCTGGCATCATTCATCGAACCATAATTACCCTGGCGAACGATCGTGGCAAAATCTTTTTGCTCAAATGTTTCGGTAAAAAGGTCTTTGGTATGGCTATAGTTCAATGTGGTTGTTAGAAATTGTTTATAAGTATGACTTACTTCAAACACATTAGAATACATTGGCCTTAAAAAAGGATTACCTGCTCCATAAGTATATTTATCCAGGAAGAACAGGAATGGGTTCAGGTCCTCGTAATCCGGGCGATTGATCCTGCGGCCAAAAGAAAAACTGAATTGGTTTTTTTCAGTTGGATTATATCCTACGAATACAGTTGGAAATAAATTGGTATAGCTGTTTTTAAATGCTGAATCAGCACGTTGCGGGTTGCCAAACTGGTGTCCCTGATAATTGGTATTTTCCAAACGCAGGCCTGTTTGCAAACTCCATTTCTTCCAATCTTTGCTGTAATTTAAATAGGCAGCATTGATATTTTCTTTATAATCAAAACGGTTTGTTTTTTCATAATCAACATAATTGATACCACCCACTACATTATAATAACCCGCAGTGTTATCCGTTTCCACGTAACTTGATTTTACACCTGTTTCGATCTTTGCTCCCTTTTTTAAAGGATGCGTATAATCTACTTTTGAAGAATAAATGTTGATATTGGAAGGCAACTGGCCCAGCAACCGGTCACTGCTCTTTAACATCCAGTCAGATGTATAATTTGCATTGGTAAAATCCTGGTCTTTATTGGAACTGTAATGCAGGTAATCTACATCAACTGTCAATTCTTTTCCGGTGGAATCAAATTGATGACGAAAGTTCAAATTGATCCCGCCATTTTTCCATTTGCCCTTCTCGGTATTGGTTGCCTGAACGATAGAATCAACCGAACCCGCACTATTTTTAAGATAACTTGTATTAAGGCCTGTTTGGGTTTCAGGTGAACTTATACCCGTAAACACTACCCCGATGGTAGTTTTTTTGCTTACATAATAATCTGCACCCACTTTCGCTGTGTAATTGCCCACATGCCTTTTCATAAATGCGTTTTGTTCAAAAATGGCTTTCAGGCTTTTATCATCATTTGTGTATTTGCGTAAAATATTGAGGTCCTGGAAACCATTGCGATAGTTTGCACTGAAAGAACCAAATATGTTGACCTTACCGGTACGATAGTTCAGGTTAAGGCTGTTATTGGTTTTAGAATATACACCCTGGCCATAGGAGGTTGTGGCACTTCCGTTAAAACCTTTTTGTTTGTTCTTTTTTGTTTTGATATTAATGATGCCTGATTTTCCGGCTGCATCATATTTTGCCGAAGGATTGGTCATGATCTCGATCTGGTCGATATTGGAAGCCGACATGTTGCGTAGCATATTGGTCAGTTCCGGACCGGATAAATACGTGGGTTTACCATCCATCATGATCAACACACCTTGTTTCCCTTTCAGGCTCACGTTACCATCCTTATCAACGGTTACACCCGGTGCTTTTTCCAATACTTCCAAAGCCGTGCTTCCCACGCTGGTAATAGAAGCATCCACGTTAACGATCGTCCTGTCGGATTTTCTTTCAATGAAAGGCTTTTTGGAATTCACCACAACCTCTTTAAGGTTCTTGTTCACAGGTATTAATTGCAATACGCCTACCTGGGCCGATGTTTTTGTTGAACTGATCGTAAATGATGAACTGTAGGATTTGCTGTGGCCAACTGAAGTGGCCAATACCAGGTAAGCACCATCTTTTACATTTTCAAAGGAGAAATTTCCATTTGCATCGGCTACAGCCGACCTTATCAAGCTGGAATCCTTTGCTTTTAAGAGAGAAACGGTAGCAGCATCAATGATCTTCTGATTACCCCCGTCTTTAATACTTCCGGATACTTTACCCCCGGTTTGTGCTTGGCTGGACAATACGATGCTCATAGCAGCCAGCAGGCTGAAAAATTGTTTCATGGCTATACTTTTTGTTTTAAATGACTATAAAAAGCAGTTATATACTTTGATAACTACTTCACAAAAGTAGGTACTTTGTTTAACATAGTACATTGTTTTGTATTGAACGGCAACATTTCGGGATATTTGGTCAATTTCTGGTTTAAAACGTTGAAGAGGGATGAAAGGTTACATTGTGAAAATTAAAAGGGGATATTAAAGTATCGCTCCACAGGTTTCAAGAGCCTAAGGCTTGAAACCTGGGCTAGCTATTTTCCAGCTCGTTTCCTGGCAACGAATATGAATAGAATGCCTGTTATTACAAGCGCCGAAGATATTATTTCGGCCTGGGTGGGATTAAATCCAAATATTGAATAGGTATTATTTACCCTTATTAATTCAACAGCAAAACGTTCTAATCCATTTAAGATCAAATAAATTCCAAACATTACACCAGCAGTTTTTATGCGATTTCGAATTGCCCAGAGAAAGAGAAACAACAAAGTGCAAAAAATTGTCTCATAAAATGGCGTTGGGAAAACGGGTAGCGGCAGTGCACGGCAATGCTCTTCGGTACAGCCCGGAATTTTTACACCATCCTTATTTACATTCATCGGAAAAGTGTAGGCAACCATCCATATTGGCAAAAAAGACGGGGCTTTAAATGATTTATGGGGCACAAGTTCAAGGCTTTCGTATTTTCTATCCGTAACACCTACTGAGGTATCTTGTCCTAAGCTGCCCTTTTCACTAACAGCACCATTCTTGAAATAATTCGTATATTTTACAAGCCCCTTTTCAAAATCCCCGGGTTTGGCTTCCACAACCTTACCGGTTTCATCAGTGATGTATGCACTGTTATAAATTCCCCAGTCTCCGTCACCAGCTACCTGGCACCCGATACGCCCCACTGCGTAAGCAAGTAACAAAGCCGGGCCCACAGCATCCAGCAAATGAATCAGTTTGATGCCCTTTTTTGCCGCATACCAGCAAATGGCAATTGCCGCAACAATCAATCCACCGTAAAAAGTAAGTCCGCTTGTAGAAAACAATCTTCCCACAGGGTCTTTTATAAATTCACTCCAGTTTTCCAGGTTATCAAACAACTTGGCACCAAGGATACCAAAAACTAATCCAAGGATTATAATATCTCCTACCCTGTCATGTGGCCAGATGCGTACATTGCGCCGCTCCGGTTCTTTTAACTTCTGTTTGTTTTTATCCCACCATTTCAGGCCGGCTAATACTGCCCCAACAAGTAATCCACCTATTATACTCCCATCTGCCGAAAAAATATAATCCTGTGCACTTATCCCGTCAGGTTTGCTGAAAAACAGCCCGATGAGTTTATAACCAAAAATAAAACCCACCAGTGCATTAATGATCAATTCAACTGCAGAAGCAGGTTTACCCACAGTGATCATCTCTTCCCTTGGTGATAACAAGCCCTGCTTTTCTTTTCGTTGAAGTTCGCGATTCAATACCACGGCAGCAGTAACAAAACCCATTGCAACCAGTAACCCAAAGGTATTCAGAAACTTAAGGCCTTGCCAGTTTAAGCCAAACCAGTTTTTGAAAACATAATATAAATTGGGATACATCCTTAGATTTAATAATTGAAAAATAGAAGTGCAAGATATTCAATTATTCAACGCAGAAACAGTATGGGTAAACTGCAGTAGAAAATTGGTGAGAGGTTAGTAGTGAGTGGCCAGTGGGGATGCAGTTGAGCAAATGGATAGTCATTCCACTAGCCACTCACCACTAGCTATTCCGATTAGTTACAATATTGCTCAAAAGCCCCGATCAGGTTTTCGGCGATCATTTGTGCGCTTCTGCCTTCAATATTGTGTCTTTCAATAAAATGAACCAACTTACCATCCTTAAACAATGCTATTGCAGGCGATGAAGGAGGATATGGCATCAGGTGCTCCCGGATTTTTTTTACGGCATCTACGTCAAAACCGGCAAAACTGGTGGTAATATGATCAGGCTTTTTTGAAGTATTCATTACAGCTAGTAAAACGCCAGGCCTTGCCGTTCCTGCACTACAGCCACAAACTGAGTTGATCATTACAAGCGTGGTTCCTTTTTCATTCAATGTATTTTCTACATCGGATGCCGTTAACAGTTCTGAAAAACCATTTTCTGTTAACTCTTCTTTCATAGGTATTACAATCTCTTCGGGATACATAAGTTTTATTTTTATTTGGAACACAAAATTACGGAGTTCCGGTAAATAACCCATTGATTTTTTTCAATGGATGATTCCGGCCGGGCAAACACAGTAGACAGGTAATAATGGCATTGCAAGAATTTAATAACAGTCATTCTGTCCACAATAATTCATTTTTTTGCAAAATTGTCTTTAAAAAAAGTGTTGGAATATCATTTGTGCAGTAATGCAACAGATCATCATTTTAAAAAATTTAAAAAAGAAATAATTATGACACTCGTAAAAGTTAACAATCCGATCAACAAATCCTTTGATGGATTGATGAATGAATTATTTAATGAATTACCGGCCACATTTGGCAAAACAATGCGTGAAGATGTATTGAATTTTCCGCCCGTTAATATTGTAGAGAAAAATGATCTCTACTATTTACAACTGGCTGCACCCGGAATAGATAAAGCTGATTTTAATATTAAATTAGATGGAAAGATGCTGACCATCAGCGTAGAAAAAAAAGAAGAAAAATCAGCCACGAATGAAAAAATGATCCGCAGGGAATTCAGTTACAAATCATTTAAACGCAGTTTTACTGTTGATGAAAAGATTGATGCAGCAGGCATCAGCGCCCGATACGAAAACGGTATATTAAGCCTGGATCTTCCTAAGAAAGAACAAGTAAAAAATGTCACTAAAGAAATTACGATTCAATAAGATTGCAATTTTTCATAAAGCAGGTGCACACAGTTGGTTTTGGTTTACACCCCGTTAATCTTAACGGGGTTTTTTGTTTTAGCAGGTAAAGAAGTATCAGATAATACATATATTGCATGAATTAATACAATAAAAGTTTGGCTGGTTTAATATTCGCCCGGTCATTCCCCGGGGCAACAGCAAGCATATTCCGTACGATGGCTAAATCCATGGCATTGGCCAAAGTATGTATTTTCTTTTGTTATTTTTCTTATGCTCAATCCTACCCCGGCTATCATTCTTCCAGTTATACAGGCGTATATGGAATTTTAACGAATCCCGCTGATATACTCAATCACAGGTTCAGGGCGGATTTTAATATAGTCGGTTTTTTTACACAACTGAATAATAACCTGGTAAGTTTTAAGTATCACCAAAGTGATGGTGATAATATTACACGCCCTGATCATTTTTCCAAAATGGGCAAGTTGAATTTCAATACGGATGTTTTTGGGCCTTCCTTCCTGTTACGCCTTTCTGATAAACATGCTCTTGCCCTTACAACAAGGGCAAGAGTAATGGCAAATATCAATGGTGTAGGGATCAACTTATTAAACCTGGCCATACCAGAAACGCTGGACCCATCATTGGTTAAAGCTGATCTTTCCATTAATAATACTTCTATCAGGGTACATGGCTGGACAGAATTTGCCCTTACCTATAGCCGACAGGTTGGTATCACCGATTATGGTGTATGGAAAGCAGGCATATCATTGAAATACCTCAGCGGGGTGGGTGCATTTTCATTAAACACCAATAAATTGGCTTTTAGTTATAATGATTCTTTATATGACCCGGTTGACAATAAATCCAAACCAGCCCTCACCAACCTCCAGGGAACTATCGCTATCGGTTATACGAAGAATCTCGACTCGTTAGGAGCAAATCTCAGCGATTATATTTCCTTTACTAACCCCGGGATCGGAATGGATATTGGTGTGAATTATGAATACCGGGATGAGATGCAGGTGTATGAAACAGCCTACAGTGACAAAACCCGTAATTATATCTGGCGGATAGGCGCTTCCATCACCGACATAGGTTTTATCCGCTACAGTAAAAATCAAGCCTTAGCAGTTACTGCAAAATTTTCGGGAAACACTTATTTCACTGATAATTTAAAGCCACCCTCGGATTCAACCAGTATTCAGCAGATGGTAAACTATTACCAGACTATTTTACCCACACGAACTGAGCCTTCCGCGATCACTATGCAATTACCCACTGCCCTGCATTTGACCTATGACAGGTTTTTCAATATATGGCTTGGCGTGCAGGCACAGGTAAATGTACCCCTCATTTTTTCTACCCTCGATCAATATATGGGTACACACAACCCCGTATCAGTATGTATTACCCCGAGGGCCGAAATAAGCTGGTGCGGACTTTATCTTCCGGTATCATACAATTCCATTTCGGGCTTCCAGGCAGGCGCATCAATACGTTTGGGGCCGCTCGTGATCGGTTCGGGTTCTCTCATCAATACAAGGCTGCTCAATAAAACCAGGGGTGTTGATGCCTACCTGATATTGCGGGTACCATTCTTTGGCTACAGGGAATTCAAAGAAAAGATCAAATCTAAACGTATTCACCTGAGCAAAAGTGAACGCAAGGCACTAAGTTGTCCTGCAAATTAAAAAATTGGAGAAAAGATTCCTGAGCAATTAATATCCCAATATCTTCAGCATACTTTGAGCAGTTTGTTCTTTGGCATGGAGCCAGTCGACCAATTTCCCGTTTTTATCATATCCAACGATCACGTGCTTAGGTGATGGAATAAGGCAATGTTTAATTCCTCCATAGCCACTGATCTGGTCCTGGTAGGCCCCGGTATGAAAAAAACCGATATACAAAGGTTCAGCATTTTCAATTTTCGGAAGAAAGACCTCGTTGATATGCTCTTCAGAATCATAATAATCATGGCTGTCGCAGGTGATACCGCCCAGCACCACCCGCTGGTATTCATTTTGCCATTTGTTGATCGGCAACATCAAAAACTTTTCGCCGATTCCCCAGGTATCTGGTAAAGTAGTGATAAAAGAGGAATCGATCATATACCAGGTTTCCTTATCATTCTGCATCTTTTGCCCGATCACACTGTAAATATGCGCCATACTTTCTCCTACCGTGTAACTCCCAAACTCAGTAAATATATTGGGCATCGGCACTTTACTACGTTTACACGCTACCTTTATGTTGCGCACTATTTCATTGATCATAAACTGGTAATCGTATTCAAAACCCAATGAATGCTTGATGGGAAAACCTCCCCCGATATTGATCGAATCCAGTTCCGGGCAGATCTTTTTTAACTGGCAATACAGGTTGATCACTTTGTTCAGTTCACTCCAGTAATAGATATCATCCTTTATTCCCTTGTTTAAAAAAATGTGCAGCATTTTTAACTGGAAACGGTGCTCATTGCCTTCAATTTTATCTACATAAAATTCAAGGATATCTTTTGCCCTTATACCCAACCGTGATGTATAAAAAGGGAAGTTGGGCTCTTCCTCTGCAGCAACCCGTATGCCAAGGTTAAATGGCACTTTTACCGATTTGATATAGGCCCGCAATTCATCCACATTATCCAGTATCGGAATTACATTCTTAAAACCGCTGTTCAATAACCCTGCAATCCGGTTGGTGTAAGGTTTCTGTTTGTACCCGTTGCAGATGATATAAATATCCTTCGTGAGTTTCTTTTTTGCGTAAAGCTTTTTGATAATGTCTATATCGTATGCATAAGAAGTCTCCAGGTTGATCTCATGTTTGAGCGCTTCTTCCACGATGAATGAAAAATGAGAACTTTTTGTACAGTAGCAATAATTATATTTACCCTCGTACTTATGTTTTTTAAAAGCGGCTGCAAACATTTTTTTTGCTTTGTTTATCTGCATCCCGATCTTGGGGAGATAAGAAAGCTTAAGCGGGGTCCCATATTTATCAATGAGTGATTTTACATCCAGTCCGTTGTATTGGAGGTATTCATCTTTTACCTTAAAATCTTCCTGTGGAAAATTAAAGGTTTGCTGTACCAGGTCGCTGTAGGTATTATTCATTCCTGTTGTGAATTGAATGGGTAAAAAATCTTCACATAAAAAAAACAAAAGTAAAGGATTGACTTAAATCTGTGCTAAAAATTTAACCACAAGTGATGTACTTTGAATACCAGAGATTAAGTAAAGAGTTTTGGCCAATAATCTACCCATTAAAAAAGCGTCCCGTATGAGGCGGGACGCTTTTTGATAAGAAGTTCACTATTTGACTGATTCTACTAATTTCTTAAAGGTTTCCGGCTCATTCATGGCAAGGTCGGCCAGCACCTTACGGTTAAGGTCAATATGCTTAGCGGCTAATTTATGAATGAATTCACTGTAATTCATACCTTCTGCCCTTACCGCAGCATTGATACGCGCGATCCATAAGGTACGGTATTCACGCTTTTTTAGTTTACGGCCAACATAACTATATGTCAACCCCTTTTCCATTACATTTTTAGCAACGGTATATACATTTTTGCGCTTGCCATAATAACCTTTGGCAGCTTTTAAAATTCTTTTGCGGCGGGCCCTGCTGGCTACTGCATTTACTGAACGTGGCATATCTTAAAAAGTTTAGAGTTAAAAGTTGAAAGTTAAAAGTTACCAGCAATTGCAGTGTTACAGATTGCTGATGTACGGGCAATTTTATTTAAGGCCCAACAAACGTTTAACAAAGTGCCGGTTGGCATCACTTACCAGGCCCTCCATGCGCATATTGCGCTTGCGCTTGGTAGATTTTTTTGTTAAAATGTGACGTTTGAAAGCTTTCTGGTGCATGATCTTACCGGTACCGGTAACTTTAAAGCGCTTCTTGGCGCTGCTATTGGTTTTAACCTTTGGCATTACATAACTGTTTTGAGTTACTCCCTGCTGGCGTTCCTGGTTCCCCGGGAAACTTGTTGAGCCTTGTGGGAAATGTCTGAAATAGAAAATATTCTTTTTCGGGCGGCAAAGGTATAGGAAATTAGCGATAAAAGACAAAATGAAGGCGATTTTTTCCGGATATACGGCTTTAAAACAGGTATACCCCAAAAGAAAGATACAAAAACGCCGGAATATTGGAATATACATTACTTATTCATCCATCCCACTATCTCCATCTGCCGTTTTGCCGGAACCAGCAACCATGTTATTGATCGTATCAATTTCCAAAGGGGTGAAATAACGCCACTTACCGGGTGGCAGTCCACTTAAGGTCATATTCATGATCCTCACCCGCTTCAGGGATGTTACGTTATAACCCAGCGTTTCACACATGCGGCGTATCTGGCGGTTAAGCCCTTGCGTTAGTATAATTTTAAACCGATCATTTCCCTCCTGTTTTACAAAACATTTTTGTGTTATGGTACCCAATATCCTTACCCCGTTTCTCATTTTATTTATAAACTCAGTGGTAACAGGTTTATCCACGATAACAATATATTCCTTTTCATGCCGGTTGCCTGCGCGAAGGATCTTATTGACAATATCACCATCATTGGTCAAAAAAATAAGCCCTTCCGAACGTTTATCCAAACGGCCAACGGGAAATATCCTGGTCTTAAAATTCACAAAATCTATGATATTGGTTTTGTCTTTCAGATCAGTGGTGCAGGTGATCCCCTTTGGTTTATTCAACACTAAATACACAGCAGCTTTTTTTTTCTTTACCGGCTCCCCGTCAACATGCACGATGTCATTTTCTGTTACCCGGTTTCCTTTATGAGCTTCTTTTCCATTGATGGTAACCCTGCATTGTTCAATATAATGATCGGCTTCCCTGCGGGAACAAAACCCCGTTTCACTGATATATTTATTGAGACTGGTATCCATACTGATAAATGTAAAATTACCTTAAAAAGCCCTATATAAATGTGGTATGCCGGCACAAGGTTAAATTCACTGATAATGACAGCATGTGCTTTGTTAAAAGAAAATATTTTTTTATATTTATGAATACAAGCCGATAAATGAAAAATCTTTTTTTTTCTATACTTCTTTTTTTAGCTTTTATTGCTGTAAGTGCACAGCCCGGCAGTGCTGATTTTATTCCCTGCGAAAAGATCGTGGCGATGGAGGATTTTTCGTTTGATGTGATTGGTAATTTCCCCGACCGGTGGAGTACGAATGCAACAGGCGAAATTGCAAAGATCGAAGGAAGAGAAGGCAACTGGCTGAAACCGCTCAAGAACGGGGTTTTCATGCCGGAATTCATTACTAACCTGCCCGAAAATTTTACGCTGGAATTTGATGTGGCCTGTTCCGCTGATTTTTCATACTACAGCAGTTTTCTAAGTTTTGCTTTTGCAGCAATGGCAAACCCGGCTAAAGAATTTGTCAACTGGAAAGACCTGAATACAGCAGGAAGAACCGGTATTATTACAGGCATTCATCCTAAAAATGCAAGCGGCAACTCGGGCATGACCAATGTTCTTGTATTTGATAATGGCATTGAAATGATAAAAAAAGAAGCCAACCAGAAACAGTTGTTTTCGGGTAACAAACTCCTTGTGCATATTAGCATTTGGCGACAAAACCAACGGTTACGGCTATACTATAATGAAGAGAAGGTCTGGGATCTGCCCCTGGCCTTTGACACCCGTTTAAAATATAACCGTATGCTGTTTCAGACCGGAAGTTTCTGGAGCGAGGGTGACAGTTATTATATTTCCAATATGCTGCTGGCTGTGGGTGCGCCGGATACCCGGAACAAATTTTTAACAGAAGGGAGATTTATTACTCATGGAATTTTATTTAACCCGAACAGTGATACAATAAGACCCGAAAGCAATGCTGCCATAAAAGAAATCGCCGCAGTCCTCAATGAAAATGCAGACACCAGGGTAAAGATAACGGTGCATACAGAAAACGATGGAGATGCCGCATCCAGCCTCGCTTTATCTATACATCGCGCCGTGGCCATCAAAAATTATTTAAGTACAGTATTTAATATCGGGGCTTCAAGGATGGAAACTGACGGTAAAGGAGACACGCAGCCGCTGGAAAAAAATACTACTTTGGAAGGGAAGGCAAATAACCGGAGGGTGGAATTCATTAAAATGTAAAATATAAAATGTTGAATATAAAATGTAAAGGTTGAATAGGTCATCATCCTTTACATTTTACATTTATTATTTTCATTTATTTACTTCTTCTTCATACTCTTTGGCGCAAACATCACCAGCATCCGTTTCCCTTCCATCTTCGGCATTCCTTCCAGGGCACCCACGTCTTTCAGGCGGTCGGCAAATTTTAATAACAACACTTCTCCCCTTTCTTTGAACATAATGGCGCGGCCCTTGAACTGCACGTGTGCTTTCACTTTATTGCCATCCATTAAAAATCTTTCGGCGTGTTTGGTCTTGAACTCAAAATCATGTTCATCGGTATTGGGAGTAAACCGGATCTCTTTAACCTCGCTGGTCTTGGATTTTGCCTTCATTTCTTTCTTCTTCTTCTTTTCATCGTACAAAAATTTATTGTAGTCGATGATCTTACAAACAGGCGGTACTGCTCCCGGAGAAATTTCCACGAGGTCCAATTCTTGTTCCTGCGCTATTTTAAGGGCTTCTGCAAGGGGATATACGCCTACTTCTACATTGTCACCAACCAATCGTACTTCGGGTACCCTGATCATATGGTTGGTGCGGTGTTCCTGTTGCTGTTCTTTTTTAAAACGGGGGTTAAATGTGCCCCGGGGGAGTCTTGGTGGAAATGCCATTTAGAATTTTTAATTTACAATGTTGTTTTTTTATGTTGTCAGCGACCGCAACTCTGGTCATCATCGTCCCCGCCGCGGCGGGGCTCACTTATACCTTTTATTCATTTTTGATCCTGGGATCTCATTGAGGTGCTTCGTTCCTCAGCATGAAAGGAAGCATCACTCGGCTCTTCTTTCTTTTATCTCGGCAACGATCTCATTCACAAATTCATTTATATCTTTTGCTCCCTGGTCGCCCTTGCCCTGCCGGCGAATGGATGCCTTGCCCTCATTCATTTCTTTTTCACCGATAACAAGCATGTAAGGAACCCTTGCCAATTCTGTATCGCGTATCTTCTTCCCTATCTTTTCGTTCCGGTCATCTATCTCCACGCGAATATCCGCATTTTTCAGCGTTTGCAAAATTGTATTTGCATAATCCATGAACTTATCGCTGATGGGCAGTATTTTCACCTGCAACGGCGCAAGCCATGTGGGAAACTTCCCTGCATAATGTTCCAGTAAAAATCCAATGAACCTTTCGTGAGTACCCAACGGTGCCCGGTGAATGATGAGTGGGGTTTCCTGCTGGTTATGCTGGTTCGCAAACTCCAGCTTAAAACTTCTTCCCTGCGCAAAGTCCACCTGGTTAGTAGCCAGGGTAAATTCCCTGCCGATAGCGCTCCATATCTGCACATCAATTTTAGGTCCATAAAAAGCAGCCTCATCGGGTACTTCTATGTAGGGTATATTTGATTCGATCAGCACCTGTCGCACCATTTCTTCTGTTTCTTTCCACAATTCCGGTTGATCAACGTATTTCTTCCCAAGCTTTGCGGGGTCATGCAAACTTAGCCGCATGATATATTTATCAACACCGAATATTTTGAAATAATTAATGTACAGTTCATTCACCGCCCTGAACTCATCAGCAAATTGTTCCCTGGTGCAGTAAATATGTGCATCATTCATGTGCAGGCAACGTACCCGCATCAAACCAAATAATTCGCCACTTTGTTCATAACGATAGCAGGTACCATATTCGGCTAAACGCAATGGCAGGTCCTTATAACTCCTGGGCTCAGCCGCAAATATTTTATGGTGATGCGGACAGTTCATCGCTCTTAAATAATACTTCGTTCCGTCCAGTTCCATTGGCGGGTACATACTATCTTCATAATATGGCAAATGCCCGCTGGTGAGGTAAAGGCTTTCTTTTGCAATATGCGGAGTAACCACTCTTTTATATCCTGCCGCCTTTTCTGTTTGCTTTGCCAGGGCTTCCAATTCTTCAATGATAATGGTGCCATTGGGCATCCACAAAGCCAGGCCCTGTCCTACCTGGTCATCAAAAGTAAAAATGCCCAACTCTTTTCCCAGTTTGCGATGATCTCTTTTCTTTGCTTCTTCCAGCATCAGAAGATATTCATCCAATTCTTTCTGGTTGGGAAATGTAACGCCATAAATACGGGTAAGCTGTTTGTTTTTTTCATCACCCTTCCAGTAAGCCCCGGCAATGCTCGTTAATTTTATTGCTTTAATAAAACCGGTATGTGGAATATGCGGGCCACGGCACAGATCGGTAAAGCCCCCTTGTGTATAAAAAGTAATTTCACCATCAGTTAATCCACTCAACAGGTCAAGCTTATATTCATCACCCTTTTCATTAAAATAATTTATTGCTTCTGCCTTGGAAATGGCTTTACGAACATAAGGATTGTTTTGTCTTGCCAGTTCAATCATTTTTTTTTCCAGGTTGGCCAGGTCTTCTTCTGTAATTTTATTATCGCCAAGATCCATATCATAGTAGAACCCTTTATCAATAGCCGGTCCCACCCAGAATTTTACACCGGGGAATCCTGCTTCAACAGCTTCTGCCATTAAATGTGCAGAAGAATGCCAGAAGGTAGATCTTCCATCAGCATCATCCCAGGTCAGCAATTTAAGTGATGCATCCGAATGGATCGGCCTTGTGGCATCCCAAACCTGTCCATCAATACTGGCCGCCAATACTTTTCTTGCCAATCCTTCACTGATAGACTTCGCCACATCCAAGGCGGAACTGCCTGGTTGGTATTCTTTAATTGCCCCGTCCGGCAATGTTATCTTTATCATATCTTTATTTAGCCGGTCTTTGCAGCACAACAGGATGTGCGCAGACAGGCAGCAAATTTAACGAAGTATTAGCTATGGAAAAATTAATCTAAAATATCTTTGTATAAGAAGATTTGCGATACCTGATGAAAGTACAATTAATCTGCAACACAGGATCAACCAAAATTTGATCAATAAAAATGAAAAAAAGTTTACCATTATTCCTGGGGGTCATGCTCACGCTGCAGGCATTATCACAGGATTTCACCGGACAGTGGAAAGGGCAGTTTACCGATAACAGTACCTCTTTTGTAGGATGGGGTGGCGACCGCTGCGATTATGTACTGGAACTTGAATGCAAGGGGAAGACAGTAACCGGTTATTCTTATACATATTTTAATGAGGGCGGCAAACGTTTTTACACCATCTGCAGGTTAACCGGAAAATTAAACAAAGCGAGTAAGTATATTGAAGTAACCGAAGTGGAAAGAACAAAAACAAATGTGCCTAATAATATACGCAACTGTTTCCAGGTTCACCGCTTAACTTATTATCAGCAGGGACAGGACCAAAGTCTGGAAGGAACCTGGATACCCGCGCCTAACCAGGAAGGCGATTGTGGTTATGGCACTACCAACTTATCCCGCAGAATACTTCAAAAGAACACCGCGCTCTTCAATAATACTATCGCAAAAACCGACAAATCCGTAAAAAGGTATAAGCCTGAAATAAAACAGCCTGTAAAACCAACAGTGACCATTAAAGATAAAAATACTTCGCCCCCGATAGTAAAGAACATTCCAAAAATTGTAACTCCGCCGCCTGTGGAAAAAAATAACAACCCTGTTGAAGAAAAGCCGAAAACAGATAATCCGCCTTTGGTTAAGATTGTGCCCCCGGAAAAAAAGATCCCGGATGAAGTACCCGAAAAGAAGAGCACTGATATTAATTTTGAGAAACGGGAAAGCAATCTTATAAAAACAATTGAGATCGACAGTGGAAGTTTCAGAGTTGATCTGTATGATAATGGTGCTATTGACGGCGACAGTATTTCACTTTTTTTTAATGGAAGATTATTATTGTCGCATAGGAGGCTCAGCGACAAAGCCATTACACTCAATTTAAAAATTGATGAAAAAATAGACCTTAATGAACTGGTCATGTATGCCGAGAATTTGGGGGAAATACCACCCAATACCGCTTTAATGGTAGTAACTGACGGGGATAACCGGTACGAAGTACGAATTTCATCCGATCTGCAGCAAAGCGGCGTTATTCGTTTTAAATATAAGCCAAAAAAGGGGCAATAAATTTCTCCCGAATACGTTTTAATTCCAACCAATATTGATGTAATGAAAAACTATGTCCCTGTTGCAATAGTTTTTGCAGGGCTTTTCTTAATAAGTATTACGAATAATTCCTGTACGAAACAAAGCGACAGTTCCGGCCTTCCAAAGGAGCAACTCATTATGGGACATTGGAATATTAACAGGATACAATTAAGGATTTATTATAATGGTGTCTTTTCCAAAGACACGATCATTCATCAAACGCCCATGCCCGAAAATTTTGTAGACTTCAGTGCTGGAGAAAATTTTGAATACCGTTTCAATGTGTCTGCATCGGATGTTGGCTCTTATCATTTTTCAGGCGCAGATTCTGTGATCTCAAGTACTGCCAGTAATGTGTACAGGTGGAAAATGCTCACATTAACTGATGTGCTTTTTACGGTGATGAGCACTTCTACCGACCCGGCTTTTCCCGGGGCAACTGTTGAAAGATACCAGACTTTTGTAAAATAGTTCTTAATCCGAACCCCAAAGGAAAACAGCATCTCATTTATGGGATGCTTTTTTTTTAAGATACCAGATGCTCGATACTGGATAAGTGTTTACTTATTCGAAAAGTTTTTCAATTCCCGGAATGAATTCTGTACCCCCCACGACCAATCAAAAATATCTTCGAAAAATGAGCTCTATCCAGCATCCAGTATCCAGTATCGAGTATCTCCTTAAAATTTAAAATTCCAGGTGGCTGCGGGGATGATGGGAAATAAGGAAACCTTTTTAGCCTGGATCTGCAGGGTTCCGTTATAAGGGCTGCCGGTTTGGTCAAAATAAATGAAATAAGGGTTGAGATGACTGTAGGCATTATAAATACTGAACACCCATTCGCTTTTCCATTTGTGTTTTTCGCTGCGTTTAGGAGTTAAGATGGCAGCGAGGTCCAGGCGATGATATGCGGGTAAGCGATATTCATTTATTCGGCTATACTCTTGCGTTAGCGTGCCTCCGATAATATAAAAACGCTGAGGCAGTGTGGCCGCATTGCCGCTGCCATAAACAAAAGTGGCCGACAGTTTCCACTTTTTGTTTAATGCATACATGGCTACGATGCTCATATCATTTCGCCTGTCATATTTTGCCGGGTATTTTTCTCCAAAGTTCAGCGCCGGAAATTTACGCCAGGTCCAGCTTAAAGTATAGCCGATCCATCCGGTAAGCCGGCCCTTTGTTTTATTGATAAAAAATTCGCTGCCATAACTCCAGCCCTCACCAAATGTAAAAAAATCCTCTGTATCTTCCAGGGTGGTGGGGGTGTACCCTTCCTTGTATTCGATCTGGTTCTGCATTTTTTTATAATAGAGTTCCACAGAGGTTTCAAACATATTATCCCTCAAATTCTTAAACAATCCTGCAACATACAACCAACTGATCTGTGGTTTTACTTTATAGGTACTGGGCACCCAGATATCTGTGGGCAACGTAGTGCCTGCATTACTTACCAGGTGGATGTATTGTAGGTTACGCGTAACCGATACTTTTACTGAAGTCTCGTCATTAAGTGCGTACCGTATAGTGAATCGGGGCTCCAGCCCTCCATACATTTTTACGGCAGTACCGTTGTTAAAAACGGTACTATCGAGGCGGTTACCATTGTCGTCTGTGGTGTAGATTTTGTAAGGCCCTACCTGTTCAAACCAACTGTACCGCAATCCTGCATTGATCTTTATTTTGTCATTGATCTCCCAATCATCCTGCACATACACTGCTGCCTCATGTGCAAATTTGATCTGTGCATTATTGGGTTTAAATACAACTGAATCCTGTTTACCGCTGAGTACAGATGGGATGAAACGATGGTAAGTATAGATGCCGCCAAATTTGATCTTATGGCCGGTAAACGGGTAGAGGTCAAAATCCTGTTTCAAACTAACGTCACGTATACCCGAAGCTAATTTTATTTCAAAATTATTCTGGGTGGCGTTAAATGCAAAATTGTAATCGTTATACACTGCAGTAGTGTTCCCGAATAACCTGTTGTTGAAAACATGGTTCCAGCGGAGTGTGCCGGTGGCATTTCCCCAGGGGAGATTTACTTTTAAACTTTGCCGGCCATTCACAAAATCAAATACATCTCTTCCAAAATAACCACTGATGTACAGCCTGTCTTTTTCAGAAAATGTATAGTTCATTTTTGCATTGAGGTCATAAAAATAATACCCGGAACCATAGAACTGGCTTGATGTTGAAATGAAGGGCTTCACTAGCGCGTCAATGTAGGTTCTTCTGGCTGAAATAATAAAAGAAGCTTTATTTTTTTTGATGGGGCCCTGTATTGATAAACGTGAAGCAATTAAACCAATGCCCCCCTCCACCTGGAAATGCTGGTTATTTCCTTCCTTCATCGAAATATCCAAAACACTCGATAACCTGCCGCCATATTGTGCCGGCATTCCTCCCTTTATCAGGGAAACATTTTTTATGGCATCAGCGTTGAAGATGGAAAAAAAACCAAATAAATGCCCGGAATTATACACCGGTGCATCGTCCAGTAATATTAAATTCTGATCGGGGCCGCCACCACGCACATAAATTCCTGCACTACCCTCCCCCGCATTTCGTACACCAGGCAATAGTTGTATTGTTTTCAACAGGTCAACCTCGCCTAAAAAAGCGGGGATAGATTTTATCTGCTCGATGGGCAAATTAAACTTCCCCATCTGCGCATTTTTTACATTGGCATCCCTTTTTTTGGAAAACACGATCACCTCTTCAGATAATTGTATTCCAGGCAATACATCAAAATTAAATTGCCTGTCCCTGTCTAATTTTAATTCAATTATTTTCTGCTGGTAACCGACATAGGAACATATCAGGGAATAATGACCTGCGATAAGGGTAATGGAATAAAATCCATATTGATTACTGCTAATGCCTTTCGTTTGTCCTTTCACGGTGATCGTTGCGCCGATCAGTGTTTCGCCATTGAGCGAATCTTTTATAAAACCACTGATCGTAAATCTTTCAGGCGGTGCTACAGTTTTATTTTGAGCAGCAGAAAAAAAAGAGGCCAGGATAAAAAGTAAAACAAAAGATTTCATTTTCATGGCTGCTTTGCTAAGATATGATCTCAGTTTTATATTGTTGAACTCATCTCACATTAAATTATTGTGTTTTTATCGTATCCTTGATTTCCCCGCAATGCAACATCGCTCCTTTAAACTCGGGATGATTTTTTCCAAGGTAAGGATTAACAATTTCCTCGGTATTACTGATCCAGTTGGCCTCTTTGCCTTCTCCAAAAGCCATCGGGCAATTTTGCCAGTACATTTTGGGGCCTTTATAATTGATGGCTTTAAGAAATGGATACAGGTTCTCATTTACCATACTGAAATCTTTTCTCATCTCGGTAATATCAGTCTGCAGTAACAGGCTTTTTGCATTACTCTTAATATTTTCCAGGCTAATGGAGTCGGTTAAAAAAATGCCCGATGTATCTTTTTTCAATTCTTTTAAATTAATACTGTCGGTAAGCGCGATCATTTTTTTGCAGGCTTCTTTTGCCTTGGTGCTATCTGCTTCTACAAATGCTTCCTTCATATCGAAATAAGCATTTAAAGTGGTTGTTATGCTGTTATTAAATGCATCGGAATGTTGTTTTAATGCTAAGGGTGCCTGCTTTGGGCCGCTATCTCCTCCCCTGTTACGGGAAAACATATACCAGTAATATCCAACAATCGCAAGAATGAGTACTACTATTACCAAAAGAATACGCTTTACCATGATCAACAATTTCAGGCAAAGTTAACGGATAACTGTTATTTGAATAAATAGTTTGATGATTGGCGTACATTTGCGCTTTTGTACATCATCACTAAAAAACGATCACCGGTATTATGCTTTTAGGACTACAAAACGTGACATTTGAATTTGGTGCAAGAACTATTGTGGACGATGCTACCTGGCATATCCAGCCCAATGAACGTATTGGTTTGATAGGCTATAACGGAACCGGAAAATCCACTTTATTAAAAGTATTGGCCGGCCAATACCTGCCCAATAAAGGATCGGTGGAAAAAGGCAGGGAAACAACCATTGGTTTCCTGCACCAGGACCTGCTGAGTTTTGATACGGAGGATTCTATCCTGGAAGTAGCCATGGGAGCATTTGAACGCGTGAAAGAACTGGAAAAAGAAATTGAAGCTATTGGCAAAGAATTGGAATTAACCGGGGATGAAAGTCTTGCTCATGATTATGCCGACAGGTTACATGAACTGGAAGTGCTTGGTGGTTATAATATTCATCATAAAACAGAAGAGATATTGCAGGGTCTTGGGTTCGCCAATGCAGACCTTACAAAACCTTATAAACAATTCAGCGGGGGATGGAGGATGAGGGTTTTATTGGCAAAAATGATCCTGATGCATCCTGATGTGTTACTGCTGGATGAGCCCACCAACCACCTTGACCTGCCGAGTATTGAATGGCTGGAAAAATACCTGCAGCATTATCCAGGGGCCGTTGTGATCGTTAGCCATGACCGTTATTTTTTAGACAGGATGGTAACCAAAGTGGTTGAATTGTACCAGCAGCAATTGCATTTTTATACCGGTAATTATTCTTTTTATGAAACAGAGAAAGCTCAACGCATAGATATCCAGAAGAAAGCCTACGATAATCAGCAGGATTATATCCGGCAGCAGGAAAGGTTTGTGGAACGCTTTAAGGCCAAGGCCAGTAAAGCGGCGGCGGCACAGAGTATTGTTAAAAGATTGGATAAATTAGACAGGATTGAAGACGTGGAACTGGAACGGCCCAATATGCGTATCAATTTTTCAGTGGATAAACAACCGGGAAGAATATTGTGTACGCTAAAGCATGTGTCTAAAAGTTTTGGCGATATAAAGATCATCGAAAATACCGGTGCAGAAATAGACCGCGGCGATAAGGTAGCTCTTATCGGCGCCAATGGAAAAGGAAAATCCACCTTGCTCAGAATTATTGCCGGAACAGAACAATTTACCGGCGACAGGGTCTGGGGCCATAATGTAGAAGAAGCCTTTTATGCACAGCATCAACTCGAAGCACTGAATATTAATAATACCGTGCTGGAAGAGATGAAAGAAAGCAGGAGCGGAAAAACAGACCTTGAATTAAGAAGTTTACTGGGTTGCTTTTTATTCAGCGGAGATGACGTGGATAAAAAAATTAGGGTATTGAGTGGCGGAGAAAAGGCAAGGGTGGCCCTGGCAAAAACCATTGTAAGCAAAGCGAATTTTCTTTTACTGGATGAACCCACCAATCATCTCGACATCCATTCGGTTGACCTGCTGATAGAAGCCTTGAATAAATACGAAGGCAGCATTGTACTGGTTAGCCATGACCGTTATTTCATCAGCCGCATTGCCAATAAAATATGGGAGATCGAAGATCATAAGATAAGGGAATTCAAAGGAACTTATACAGAATGGGAAGACTGGAAGGCAAGAAGGCAATTAGCAATAAACAATGAGCAAAAAGCTACAGTAACCGCTGCTAAACAGGAAAAAGCTGAGCCGCTCAATTCATCCAAAGCTGCTAAAAAAGAAGCGATCAAAAATGAACAACGTAGTTCCATTGATAAAGAAGCCAAAAAAGAATTACAGAAACAAAAGAACCGTTTTCAGCAATTGGAAGAGAAGATAGCCCAACTAACTAAAAAGAAAGCGGAGTTGGAAATTGCACTGGCTTCCCCGGATGTGTATGGTGATAAAAATAAATTCCTGGAAACGGAGACAGCGTATAAGAACATTACCCTTGACCTGCAACAAGCCAATACCGATTATGAACTGGTGTTTGAGAAAGTAGTGGAATTGGAAGAGAAGATGCAGTAATATAAAATGTAAAATATTGAATGTTGAATTTTAAATGTAAAAGTTACAGCGTTCAATAATTTAAAAATCCTGCAAAAAAAAACTGCTCATTTTTTACATTTTACACCTGCATGCCGGCAGGCATGGTTCAGCATTTTAGATTTCTTTTAACCACCTTATAAAAAAAAACCTCCGATAAAATCGGAGGTTTTTTTTTATAAACAGATGTGCTATTAATAATTTCTCAGTTTCATTTCCACTCTCCTGTTCTTGGCACGGCCAGCTGTTGTTTTATTTGGAGCAATTGGCCTGTCTGGTCCATATCCTTCTGAAGTGATACGACTTTCGTCAACACCAACAGATTTTAAATAAGCAGCAACAGATGCAGCACGGTCATCAGATAACTTCATATTCATATCATGCTTACCTGTACTGTCGGTATGTCCTTCCACATTAATTTTAAAAGTTGGATTGTCTTTTAAGATCTGTGCAACTGTTTTTAAAGAAGGGAAAGATTTTGGTAATAATTTAGAACTACCGGTTGCAAAGAAAACGTTTTTAGCAGCCAGGTCAATTTTCTTAATTATTTCCTCAGGAATTACAGGGCAACCAAAATTAGAAGCCGGGCCTTTTTCATTGATACACTTGTCTTCTTCATCATTTACACCATCTCCGTCTGTATCAGGAATAGGACATCCCTGGTAGCGTGCGAAACCAAAAACGTCAGGGCATTTATCCACTTCGTCATTGATACCATCCTTATCCCTGTCAGGAATCGGACATCCCTGATAACGGGCTAAACCTGGAACATCAGGACATTTATCATCAATATCAGCGATACCATCACCATCTCTGTCGGGGCAACCTTTTAATGCAACCAGACCTGGTGTATCAGGGCACCTGTCATCAACATCCAACACACCATCTCCATCCCTGTCTTTAACAACTGGCGGTGGTGGTGGTGGTGGTGGTGGTGGAGGCGTAGCAGGAATTACTTTTTCGCGACCAAAGTGTTCAGCAACTCCTAGAGAATAAAACAAATTGTCGCCTAAAGTCTTTTTGGTAAGAGTAAATTTATATTGTGCTTGCAGGAAAAGATAGGTAGTGCTAGCAAAGTTTACCTGAACACCCACACCCACCGGTGCATAAGCACCAATATGAGTAGTATAATATCCAACACCAAGACCTGCTGTTAAGAATGGAGCAAATTTAGCGTTATCACCATACGGACGTATATTAATAGTGGGTTCCAATTCAAGGCCAACTTCAGTGTTCTTTTGTGGATTATTATAATAAATACCAGCGTAATCCTTGAACATGGCGTTAAACTTAAGACAGAAATCAACTTTAGTGGTAAGTCCTCTCCAGTAAGAAACGGAAACTCCCTTGTCCATATTCTTTATAGTTTGGTAAACTTTCCCTGTAATGGGATCTTTAATTCCGGTAGGGCCATTAAAATCAGCCATGTTGAAATGAAAACCAATGAGTTGACCTTTCTTTCCAACTACGGGATTGTTCATCTTCGACATCGTTTTAGTAGGCGTCGTTTTAGCATGTTCTTTTTTATGCTTTTTTGATTTTTGCGCAAATGCACTTGTGGCCAATAGCATTATTGCCAGAATAAGCGTTAGTTTTTGTTTCATAAACTTTAATTTGATTAAAATTTTGCGTTCAGTATAGTGCAAATATAATGTTAAATTAATGGAAAGGCAAAATTTGATCATAAATTTATTCTGTTAACAAAATAAAGCTAATTTATACTTTAACCAGTTTCCATTTTCCTCTTTTAAACAGGATAATACAAATTACGGCCAGCAAGGATTCTGCTATGCCAATAGCTATATAAACTCCTCTTGGGCCCCATTTCAGGTATTTAGCCAGAAAATAAGCCAGCGGTATTTGAATGACCCAGAATACGAACAGGTTAATATATGTGGGGGTTTTAGTATCCCCTGCCCCGTTAAAAGACTGGCTGATGATCATTCCATATGCAAAGAAAACATAACCAATCGCAAGAATATGCAGGCATAATGTGCCGGCTTTAACCGCATCATTATCCTGAGAAAAAAAATGCATCAGTTCTTCTCCAAAAAAGAAAAAGATGATTGCTACAACCGCAAAAAAACAGAGGGCAAGAAAAGCAGTTCGCCAAACAGATCTTTCCGCCCTTTCTGGTTTGCCAGCCCCAAGGTTTTGTCCTACTAAAGTTGCAGCGGCATTTGCCAAACCCCAGGCCGGTAAGATGGTGAATATACAGATCCTTATGGCAGTCCCGTATCCCGAAGTAGCTGCTGTTCCTGATTCTGCAATTATTTTGGCTAGGAATATCCAACTGCAGCTTCCTATCATAAACTGGAACATTCCTCCCGCTGATGTATTGAGTATAGTCCGAATGATAGAAAACTTAATAATAAATTGATTTCGTACCAGTTTGATCAGTGATTTGCCATTGAACAAATAATAAAACTGGTACAACACTCCAAAGCTTCTTCCAATCGTAGTGGCAACCGCAGCCCCAATTACACCTAATTTGGGAAAGGGGCCAATACCTTTTATTAACAGCGGGTCAAGAATAATATTTATTGCATTTGCAATCAATAATGTACGCATGGCAATAGAAGCATCTCCCGCACCCCTGAAGACTGCATTGTTTACAAAAAGCAGCATAATAACAATATTGCCGGTAAGCATTATTTGAGTAAACCGGTAGTTTTCTTTTACCACTTCTGCTGATGCACCCATGAAGCCCAGTATTTGCTGGGGAAAAAGAAAGCCAATGATACTTATCAGCACAGAAAAAAAGGTTGCCAGCATGATAGCCTGTGCAGCAATTTCTGAAGCCGCACCGAAATTTTTTTCTCCTGCTCTCCTCGCTACCAGTGCGGTTACACCCATTGCCATACCCCAGGCAACGGAGTACAAGATCGTTAAAGAAGCTTCAGTTAAAATAACAGTAGAAGATGCTGCAGTACCCACCTGGTTTACAAAATAAATGTCCACTACTGCAAATAAAGACTCGAGTACCATTTCCAGTACCATGGGTACCGCCAATAGAAAAATGGCCCTGTCAATTCCCCCGGTAGTAAAATCTTTTATATCCCCCCGAACGGCCTGGCGGAATAAGTTAATGATCGAATTTCGTTTATAAATTGTATTAGTCATGATTAAATCTGTTTGGAAAAATAAAGAATTAATTAATTGAACCCTCAAAAATGGAATACTTAAAAAGCAGGTTACTTAAGGAAGTTGAGGAAATGAAATGTTTACCATATCTGCTGATATGGTAGAAGATCCTTAAGCCGAATTAAAACTTCATATGCATAAATTGTAGGGCACAAATATAAAAAATTTGTTTTTATAACAATAGTCCCAGGAGCATTGTTATTAAAAAAAAATGAATTGCCTTATATTTGCAGGCGATTTTGGAGTTGCCCGCAGATTTCGCTGATAACGCGGATATGGGTCGCCACTGATTACACGGATTAACACAGAAAGCCAATATGGAGAAATAATTTGTGAGAATTTGTTTGATCTGTGGCTATGGATCTGCGTTATCAGCGACATCTGCGGGAAATAAATATGTTTTGGTCCGGTAGCTCAGTTGGATAGAGCATCCCGATTTTTAATCGGGAGGGTCTTTGGTTCGAATTTAATTGTGATTGTTATGTAAATATT
>OLKZ01000160.1_pt1 | contig 35100 bp, 21 predicted proteins | sample 1604431 | NCBI WGS metagenome assembly OLKZ01 (sample SAMEA104055714, study PRJEB20765) | soil metagenome | isolation source: soil
AAATACAAAGCACCCTTTCAAATAGAACAATGTTTTAATTTCAGTAGGCTCTCCGACTTTAAAACATTATCCATTATCCATTAACCCATTATCAATTCCATATTTAACTAAATCATCTTCTTTATCAGCTTCCCCAACATCATCAACCCATAATCCACATCATCATTCCAGGGCTTGCCAAAACAAATGCGGATACAATTGGAATAGCTGATACCGGCAGAAAATATCTTACCCGGTACGATGGAAATATTATGCTTCATGGCTTCTGTGCGGAGTTTAAAGGAGTTTACTTTTTTATTCAATTCCAGCCACAGTATAAAACCCCCGTGAGGGCGGGAAACTTTGGTGTCTTCCGGGAAATATTTTATAATGGCCTGTACATAACGAAGGCATTGCGTATGGAGGGCTTTGCGGAGGCTTTTTAAATGATATTCATAGCGGCCGTGCATTAAATAATGCGCCATCGCTGCCTGTGTGAGGGTAGGACAACTGATGTTTTGTATCCGTTTCAGTTGCCGTACTTCATCAAAGAATTTTCCGGCAATGATCCACCCGATGCGGTAACCCGGCGAAAGCGATTTGGACAATGAGGAGCAGTGCATCACCAAACCTTTGGTATCATAATACTTGCAGGGCCGGGGCCGTGTTTTACCAAAATACAATTCACCGTAAATATCGTCTTCGATCAGGGGAATATTATTGCGGGTGATGAGTTCCACCAGTTTCTTTTTGTTTTCTTCGGGCATGCAACTTCCCAAAGGATTATTGAAGTTGGGTACAAATACACAGGCCTTGATGGAAAATTTTTTTATGGCTTTCTGCAAATGGTCAAGGTCAACCCCGGTCACCGGGTCGGTGGATATCTGCACTACTTTCAGCCCGAGGCTTTCAATAGCCTGGTTAATGCCAAAGTAGGTAGGACTTTCCACGGCCACGGTATCACCGTCACGGGTAACCGCTTTTAAACAAATGGAAATCGCTTCCAGGCAACCCGTGGTAACGATCACATCATCCGGGTTTATTTTACCGCCCCAGTTGAAAGCTAATTTAGCGATCTGTTTCCGCAGTTCCACATTGCCCTGCGTGTGTTCGTAACCGATACAATGGTCTTTGCCATTACGCAGCGCATACAACACCGATTTATTCAGTTTGGCTGCCGGTAATAAAGCGGCATCAGGAACCGCTAGTGCAAAATTGGTGACGTTGGCTGCGGCAATATCGGTATAGATGGAAGCGATCATTTCTTTCACGCTCACTTCATGCGAAGCGGCATCGGGCTGAACCCCGTCGGGCAGTTGCGGAAAACGGTGATGGTTGAACCGTACATAGTAACCCGACTTGGGCCTGGATTCTATCAGGCCCCTCCCTTCAAGGTGATAATAAGCCTGGAACGCGGTGCCCATACTGATCCCGTACTCCTCGCTCAAAACCCTTACAGACGGGAGTTTGTCGCCAATGCGAAGCACTTCTTCCGTGATCATTTTTTCAATGCCGTCTGATACCTGCATGTACAGATGATCCTCGGAATTAAATTTAGTTTTTGCCATGGGATTATTTTTTTAACCACAGATTTCCTCAGATTGGTTTTCACAGATTTCCACGGATTTTTTCTGTGCAGATCTGTGCATCAATCAGTATTAATCTGTTTTTTAACCACAGATTTTCTCAGATTGGTTTTCACAGATTTTCACGGATTTTTTCTGTGCAAATCTGTGCATCAATCAGTATTAATCTGTGGTCAGCACTTATCTGATCTAGTCAAAATTAACGAATCTGAATCTGTTTTTTACAAAATAAATGAACAAATTTTGTACCGTCAAATGAGCAGTAGGCAGTTGGCGGTTTGCAGTTGGCAGTGGGCAAAACAAATACTTTTCGCATTGACAAAACCTTAAACCCTTAAACCTTTTAAACGTCTTAAACCTTTCATTATGGAACTCATTGAAAAAATTCCCATTCGTAAAACCAACCATTCCAGGATCCATGAAGTGGATTTTGACCATCTCGAATTCGGTAAAAATGTTTCCGATCATATGCTGGTATGTGATTATACTAACGGTGAATGGCAAACGCCGCAGATACTGCCCTATTCCAATCTTTCTTTACCCCCTTCCGCCCTTGCCCTGCATTACGGGCAAACGGTCTTTGAAGGCATGAAGGCATTTCGCATGGATGACGGGAGAATAAATATTTTCCGCCTGGACAGGCATTATGACCGGTTTGTAAGGTCACTGGAAAGAATGTGCATGGCCATTATACCCAAAGAAATTTTTACAGAAGGGTTATTGCAATTAATTGACCTGGATAAAGCATGGGTGCCATCAAAACCGGGCGATGCGTTGTACCTGCGGCCCTTTATGATCGCTACGGAGGCGAGGTTCGGTGTAAAGATATCAGACGAATACCGCTTTATCATTTTTACCGGCCCGGTACCGACTTTATATAATGAACCCATCAAAGTAAAAGTGGAAACGCAATACATCCGGGCGGCCAAGGGTGGAACGGGCTTTGCAAAATGCGGAGGAAATTATGGGGGCGCTTATTATCCCACCAGGCAGGCCAGGCTCGAGGGATACGACCAGGTATTATGGACCGATGCGAAAGAAAATAAATACATCGAGGAATCAGGGATGATGAATGTGATGTTTGTGATCAATGATGCATTGGTTACACCACCTTTGTCAGATTCTATCCTTGACGGTATCACAAGGGATTCTTTGTTAGCCCTTGCAAAAGACATGGGATTTAAAACTGAAGTGCGCCCTGTATCCATTATGGAATTGGAAAAAGCATTTGGAAACGGTACCCTCACAGAAGCATTTGGCGCAGGAACGGCTGCGGTGGTGGCGCCTATCCGGACCATTAATATAAATGGCACTGATCTTCATTTACCCGACTATGGCCCTGAAAAATTAATGTTTAAATTAAAACGCAAACTGGAGCTGATCCGTGCAGGACGGGAAACTGATGTACATGAATGGAATTGCATAGTATAACCCAATGACGTTAAGCCCAGGTTAAGGAAACCGGTGTTGTATGCTGTTTTATTCCTCAGTCAATTTAGAACGTAACGAAAGCATGTCTGTTGTATTATAAACTGAACGGAATCGTATTTCTTTCAGTTTTTTGTAGAGTAATTTATCTCCCGTCCAAAGTGAGCCTTTCAGGTATTTTGATAATGCTACAAAATCAATGTCATCAGGATCTATAGTTGCGACTATTTGTTCAGATTTTTGCCAAATTTCTTTGGGAATAAACGCTTCGTTTATAAAAGTCAGGCGGGTGAGAAGTTTATCATAAGCTGTTTCTAATTCTTCATCATACAGCTTAGATATTTTTTTAAGCTTTGGCCAATGCTTGTGTATTTCAAAACGCATATATTCATTGCTAAAAAATTCAAAGATATTTTCGGAATTGAATAGTATATCTCCAATATTTCCTTTGGTGTTTAGCAGACATGAAAAAATTATGTTGGTGTCAACGATAATTCTTTTCATTTGAGAAGGCGTTTACGATTTTTTTTCCACCAACCTTTTTTAATATCACGTGCCAATGCGTTTACCTGGCTTTGCGTAGCTTTTGAGTTTGCTGTAGCTTCTTTGTAAGTCAAAAAGTCCACAAGCCTTTGCAGGCCGGTAGTGTCTACAGAGGCTGGTAATCTGATAATAACTTCCTGAGATGTTCTTTCTATTAACATTTGATAAATTTGTCATACTAAAGATAAAACAACTGCCCGACTCTCCCAAATTTAGTACTGCTACGCAAAGCTTTGATCCCCCTTCACGGGGGATTTTTTATTGAAATTGAACTAAATACTGCATAATGAAATTATTGAATCCATGTAATTTATGAAAGGCCCAACCATGTTTACTAACAATTGGCAGAGTGCTGAAAAAATAAAAGGAAAGGAAATTTGTTTGAACGGGAAAATTCAATAACTTACAAGCTTAAAGTCGCCAAGACTTCCAAATATTTCAACCAACCAAACTTTGTTTATGAAGAAAGTATACTTCCTGCTGCTTACTAGCTTAGTATTATCAACAGTTGTAACTGCTCAAGTTAATAATTATATTTTTGCAGGCTCAACTGGTACATTTACCTCCTTAGTCGGCGGTACCACTAGTACTGCTCCCACGAATACCACCCCGGATGATGGAATACAAACATCAATTCCTATCGGATTTACATTCGCGTATAATGGAACAACTTTTACCCAGTTTGGTATCAGTTGCAATGGTACCATAGAATTAGGTTCGGGGGTTGCAACAAGTTTTACTAATGCCCTTGCAAGCAATGCGAATGTTATAGCCCCATTGTGGGATGATAATAATATGACCGGCGGCAGTATTTCCTATCTTACAACAGGGGGTGCAGGGAATCATATACTTACAGTTGAATGGACGAATATGCATGTAGGAGGATCTGGCTCCACCACTAATCCTACGATAACCATGCAAGTGCTTCTATATGAAGCAACAGGTGCTGTGCAATTTGTATATGGTTCAACCAGTGGGGCATTATCGGGCACAACAGCATCAATTGGGATTTCAGGAGCTGTTGGAAATTATTTAAGTGTAACACCGCTTTCACCTCCAAACACTTCTACTGTAAGCAGTTCTACAGAAAATGTATCTATTTCATCTGCTACAAATTTTCCATCAGGGACGATTTATACTTTTACCCCACCTCCGCCTTGCGCAGGAACACCAACTGCCGGAACAACTGCTGCGTCACTAACGTCAGTTTGCAGTGGTTCAACAACAGTGTTGTCCCTTACAGGTTCAACAACCGGAGTTAGCGGATTGACTTATCAATGGCAATCTTCACCAGATAATATTGCACCTTATGTCAATATTGCAGGTGCTACAAATTCGACATATACTGCAACCGTAACTGCCAACACTTATTACAGGTGTGTTGTGACGTGTACGAATGGCGGTGGCTTTCAAAATTCAACGCCTATCCAAGTTACTTTAATAATAGCGGCTGTTCCAACGGCCCAACCTACAGGATTGATATTAACCCCGACATCTACTAATTCAATATCTGGTTCGTTTACTGCGGCAGTGGGTGCCCCTACCGGGTATCTTGTTGTGCGCACGCCCACTAACACTCCGCCATCTGCACCCGTAAATGGAACTACTTACACTGTAGGAAGCTCTGCCTTGGGTGGCGTCATTATTGGTTCAGGAGCAGCAACTAGTTTTGTATCAGGCGGCTTAACCCCTAACACAACTTATTATTACTGGGTATATTCCTTTAACACCACTGCATGCACAAATTCAGTAGTGTACAGGTCAGCTTCTCCGATTTCAGGTTCTCAAACTACCCTAACATGTTCACCACTTGCTGCCGGAACATATACAGTAGGCCCTACAGGGACATATACAACTTTAACAGCAGCGGCAGCAGCAGTCAATGGTGGTACTTCGGGGGCAGTGATCTTTGAATTACAAAGTACATATTTAAGTTCGGCAGAGCCTGGGTTCCCTATTGTATTTAGCACTAACGCATGTCCAGTTGTGAGTCTTGTTATCCGACCTCAAACAGGTGCAACGGCGCTTTCAGTTACAGGCGCGAATGCAACGGGTTCTATTATTGATCTAAACGGTATCTCAAATGTTACAATTGACGGAAGGGCAGGGGGTGTAGGTGTGTCTCAATTGACTATTTCGAATACTTCGGCTGCATCAAATAGTACCATTCGTTTTATTAATGATGCATCTAATAGCACCATTAAATTTTGTACTCTTCTGGGTTCAACAACAGGCTTAGGTGTTGTGTATTTCAGTACGGGTGTAGCTACAGGAAATGATGGTAATACTATCACTGATAACACTATTACTGCAGCCGGAGCAAATTTCCCGTTGAATGGTATCTATTCTGTAGGTACCAGTACAGTAATTGATAATAGCGGGAACAGCATAGCCAACAACAATTTTGCGGATGTGTTCAGTGCCACAGCTATTTTCAATGGTATATTTCTTGGTACGGGAAATTCCACATGGACAATTACCAATAACAAGATTTATCAAACCGCAATTAGAACAATTACTACCGCTAACACAGACAATGGAATTAATATTACATCTGGAAATGGATATACTATTACAGGCAATATGATTGGGTATGCCAGTTCAACAGCGACTGGAATAATGACTTTGAATTCTACGGTAGCATTACGATATATTGGAATCAATGGAAGTTTTACCGCCGGCCCAGTAAGTAGCATTCAGAATAATACAATTGCATCGATTGCCATGACTACGTCCAGCGGAGCTACTACTCTAAATGGTATTTTATGCGGTATGAGTATAAATTCAGGGGATGCCAACATTGGAACAATTACTCCAAATACATTTGGAGCAACATCCGGTACTGGTTCATTAACCGCTACCTCAACTACGTCTGGTGGACTATTAGTAGGTATTAATTCGGCTACAACCGGAACAATTTCTATCCAGAATAACACTTTTGGATCATTCGCTTGTAGTGGTACAACCGCTGCAGTTGCAGGAAGTATTACTGTTATTAATGTTCCTACTATTGCTACGACAATGAATATTACAGGAAACACAATTGGTAATACAACAACGGATAATATTCGTGGGGGTACATCGGGTCTTACTACCGGAAGTTCATTGGTAAGCGGAATTAATGTACCCGGTTCAACCGCCAGTAGTACGGTATTGAATGTTACAAATAATACAATCCAAAATTTAACTTCGTATGGCACAGGAACAACAGGATTTGTAAGAGGGTTCTGGTCGGCTGGTGTAACAGGAAGTGGAACTGTTTTCAACATCACTAGTAATACTGTTATTAATTTGGCAACTAATGCCACACTTACTAGTATCACTAGTGGGGCAACCTGCGTTGGCGGAATCATTGTTGGCGGGGGAAATAATTCTCTAGTTTCTCAGAATACGGTAAACGGACTTACAAATACGAATGTAACAGCAACCGGAAATTTTGTCGCAGGTATTGTGAATGCCAATGCAACCAATACGACTATTACCCAGAACAGAATTTATAATATTACCAATGCCGGAACAAGCGTTACTGTAACTACTCCAAGTATCGCGGCGGGGATTATTGTCCGCTCGGGTACTACAGCGGTAAATATCACTAATAATATGATATCGCTTGGAAATGGACAAACAACCAACACTGCATTTATTGGAATTCAATGTAACCATGGTTCAACTCCTGATCCTACCAATAATATCTATTTCAATTCTATCAATATTGAAGGAATTGTAACAACTGGTGCGCAACCAAGTTTTGGTATTGCACGTACTGACTTTACTGCTACAGCAAAGACAGCTCCGATGGATGTAAGGGATAACCTCATAACTAATACTCGTACCGGAGGTACAGGTAAACATTATGCTATCACTAATAATTATGGGGCTACGGCTACTACCACTGGTTGGGGCCTCAATGCATCTAACTATAACATATTAAATGCTACTGCTGCTACAGTAGGTTACTGGACAGGAGATCAAACTTTTGCTACCTGGAAAACGGCATCCAACAGTGATGCTAACTCACAGTCAGGAGTTGCCATAAGTTATACAGCCACTCCTACAGCCGATTTGCATATTGCCAGTGTGACTTCTCCAGTTGAAGGAGCGGGAATTGCGATTGGTTCAGTAACCGTAGACTATGACAACCAGTTGAGGGCAAATTTCTCTCCAACTGATATAGGTGCGGATGCTGGTAATTTCTTTAACTATCCGGTAATGAATTATACTCCATTAGCAAATGTATGTACTGTTGGAGCGAGAACACTGGTTGCTAACATTACCGATGTTGATGGAGTGCCTACTTCCGGGGTAGGCCTTCCCGTTCTTTATTGGAAAATAAATGCCGGGGCTTATACTGCGGTTACCGCCACTTCGCTTGGAGGAGGTAATTACCAATTCAGTTTTGGTGCAGGTGCTGTAATCAATAATGTGGTATCTTATTATATCGTATCCCAGGATAACCTTGGTAATGTAGGATCTTCTCCGGCTTTAGGGGCAGGTGGATTTACTACCAATCCCCCAGCTGCAGCTACGCCACCTACCACACCTAATACGTACAGCATACTTCCAACACTTAGCGGAACTTATACTGTAGGTGTTGGTGGAAACTTCACAACACTTACAGCTGCAGCTTTAGCATATAGCAACAGTTGTCTGGGTGGGCCTGTCGTATTCAGTCTGACTGATGCCACTTATCCATCTGAAACATTTCCGATCAATTTCAATGTAAATCCGGCAGCCAGCGCAGTGAACACACTCACAATCAAGCCTACCGGAACTACAACAATCAGTGGCTCAACAGCAAGTACAATCATACAGATCAACGGTGCAGACTATATTACAATTGATGGTTCAAACGGCACTACAGTGAATTCTATCTGTCCGTCAGTAAGCGCTTCACGTAATCTAACCATTCAAAACACCAATGCGGCTTCCTTCTCTGCAGTAGTATGGCTAAATACTGTAACATCGCCAGTGAATGATGGAGTTACTAACTGTACGGTTAAAAATTGTGTTATAATCGGCGGTTCGAATGTGAATACAGCAGCTGGTATTGGTATTGGAACGCTTCCACTTATAAGCGGCGGTATCAATAATAATTCAAACCGTATAGAAAATAATGATATCCGGTTATGTAGATTCGGAATTTATGTGGTGGGACAAAGTGGAGCTAATAAAGATGATGGTAATGTTATTTCTCAAAATATCTTGACAGCGGCAAGCCCTAATAATATTGGCGAAGGGGGAATCTTCTCCGTTTTCGAAAACAACCTGACTGTGAGCGGCAATCAGATAGATAATATCAATATCGCTTCTTCACCAGATTCTTATGGAATCAATCTCGGTTTTGGTATTACAAACGGCTTCTCCGCTACCGGCGTAGGAATTCCAGATGCCCTTGGAAATGCTACCATTACGTTCAATAAAATAGGAGGTATAATAAATAGTGGTACCTTCTCAGCAGTTGGTCTTGCGATGTCTAATACAATTACAGGTACGCAGTTGATTGCTAATAACACTATTTCAGGTGTCGTTGCAAATGGCACTGCGGGCGATTTTTCAGCTGGTCTCTGGCTCAATGGCGGCACCGGAACCACCAATGTATATTACAATACTGTAGTAATGCAAGGTGTACAAAACGGTTCAGCTGGTAGCCAAACTTCTACTGCATTTGGTGTGCTTGCCAGTTCCAGTGCGTTAACAGTTAGAAATAATATTTTTGTAAATACACAAGGAGGCGGTGCTGCAGGTACGACGACACGTTACGCTGCTGTTTCATTTGGTTACGCATCGCCATATACAGGATTTATTTCCAGCAACAATGATTTGTATTCCAATGGTGCGGGCCCCGGTACTTACACTACTGGTATTACCGGAGGGGTCGTTGCCGGTACTTCACGGCTTACTTTAGGAGACTGGCAAACAGAAACCGGTCAGGATGCCAACTCTAAAAGCGTAAATCCGGTATTTGTCTCAGCTACAGACCTGCACCTGGTTACCAGTCCGGCTGGTACAAACTGGTGTTTAAATAATTCGGGTATCAATATTCCGGCAGTAACAAATGATATTGATTGCGAGGTAAGAAATAATCCACCGGATATTGGTGCAGATGAATTTATAGCCACAAGTACTGCGGCAGCCACTCCTGTTTCCCAAACCATTAACTGCGGTTCTTCAATAACGCCAATTACTTTCTCTGGTTCAGGAACAACTTTTAACTGGACAAGAGATAATACGGGGACAGTAAGTGGCACAATCGGGGCAAGTGGGACAGGCACGATCAGCGGAACGCTTATCAATCCTACTTCAGCTCCGATAACCGTAACATTTACCATAACCCCTGCCGATGCAGTGGGTTGTTCGGGTCCTTCATTCACTGCAACAGTTACAGTGAATCCTACGCCTAATGCGATAGCCGCCCCGTCTTCACAAACGGTATGTAGTGGTATAGCGATCACACCTATTGCTCTATCCAGCACAACTGCAGGAACAATTACCTATGCATGGACAAGAGACAATGTGGCAACAGTAACTGGTATCGCCGCAAGCGGGTCAGGTAATATCAGTGGTACACTAACCAATACTACTTTTGCGGCGATCACGGTAACCTTTACGATCACTCCAACCTCAGGTGGCTGTGCAGGTACTCCGATCACTGCAACAGTACTGGTGAACCCAACGCCTAATGCAATAGCAACACCGTCTGCACAAACGGTATGCTCCGGAGTGGCAATAGTACCAATAGCACTTACAAGCAGTACTGCCGGAACAACATTTACCTGGACAAGAGATAATAGTGCAACGGTAACGGGTATTGCTGCAAGCGGCGCCGGTACGCCGATCAGCGGTACATTGACCAATACCACTTTTGCACCAATAACAGTGACCTTCACCATAACGCCAACGGCTAATGGCTGCCCATCGGGCCCACCCACTACTGCAACAGTATTGGTGAACCCCACGCCTAACGCCATTGCAACGCCTTCCTCACAACCAATATGTTCGGGCTTTGCCATTACACCAATTGTGCTTACCAGCAGTGCTGCCGGTACCACATATACCTGGACAAGAGATAATACTGTAGCGGTAACGGGTATGGCTGCAAGTGGTGCGGGTACTCCTATCAGCGGTACATTAACGAACACTACAGGTGCACCTGTAACAGTGACCTTCACCATAACGCCAACGACTAATGGCTGCGTAGGCCCTACATCAACTGCAACAGTAGTGGTCAACTCACTTCCAACCTGGACTGCTGTTCAGGTACAACCATCTAACTGTGTAGCTACTGATGGTTCCATTACGTTAACAATGACCGGACCAGGAGGCCCTTATACATTTGCGTGGACGGGTACGGGAGTTAATCCTACCAGCCAGAACCAAACGGGCCTTACGGTTGGTATATATTCAGTTACGGTAACGGTTCAGGCTACGGGCTGTCAGTCGTCCGCAACATATACCCTGCTTGGGCCAGGTGGTTGCTTCATTTGTCCTACGATACCAAGCCTTACAACGAACCCATCGCCATCCAACTGTACAGGTGTCAATACTACCATTACAGCCTCAGGCCTTACCAATATGGGCATAACCTATGGTATAATATTTAAGTATTCGAATACGCCTTTAGCAGATCCATATGCAGGTGGCACGGTGATCAGCACAGTGCCCAATAGCGGCCCTGGCGGCCTAACCAATGGAGGAACTGTTGCCACTGCCAATACTATTTTCAATACGGCAGGCACTTATTATATCTATGCGATCCTTACACCCACACCGGTAGATCCGGCTTGCCGTCCATCGAATGTGGTTGTGTTAACAGTTAATAATACACCAACGCTTACGCTTGGAGCGAGCCCGACAGTATGTTCAGGATCAACGACAGCCCCGCTTCCATTCTCATCAACGTATACGGGAACATCAGGTAATATCGTGGTCAATGGCGGCTTTGAGACGGGCGCATCAGCTCCATGGGTAGTGCTTTCAGCGCAACCGGCACCTGTGATCAGCGGTACGGTTTCTCACACTGGCACCTATTCTTATGCGTTAGGTAGTTTAGGGTTAGGGGAAACACCAGGTGACGCATCAGTATATCAAACGATAACAGTTCCGGCAGAGGGCGGCACACTGAGTTATTGGTATTTACCAACTACTACTGATGGTATTACATTTGACTGGCAGGATGCCTATATCACCAATACCAGCGGTACGATACTGACCACGATCATGCATGTTTGTCAAAGTTCAGGATGGACAAATGTGACCTTTAATATGGCAGCATATGCCGGCCAGACAGTACGTGTGGAATTCCTGGTACATGGAGATAATGCAGGCGACCCCACCAATATGTATGTGGATGATGTAACGCTGAACGGCCCGGGTGGTGCACCTGCTACTTATAGTATTACCTGGAGCGCTCCGGCAATTGCTGCAGGTTTTACCAATGTAAATAATGCTCCATTGCCATCAAGCCCAACACCGATCACATTGGTGGTTCCGGCTGCTGCAGCGCCTGCAACATATACAGGTACCATTACAGTAACAACTGTTTTCGGTTGCAGTAACAGTACGCCACAGACATTTACAATAACCATTAACCCGATACCGGTAGTGAACCAACCTGCCAACCAGGTAGTTTGTAATGGCGGCACCACAGCAGCGGTGACCTTCACCACTCCTACAACAGGGCCGGGTACCATCGTGTATAACTGGACACATTCGGCATCTGGTATAGGGCTTGCCAATAACGGTACGGGCAATATCCCAACATTTACAGCTATCAATAATACCAATGCGCCGGTAATTGCCACAATAACAGTAACGCCTATTTATACCTTTAACGGTGTAAGCTGCACGGGTGCTCCAAAATCGTTTACGATCACGATCAACCCAACACCAACTGTTAATGCAGTAACCAACCAGGCTGTATGTCATAATACGGCAACTGCGGCGGTAAACTTCAGCGGCTTTGTACCGGGAACGGTATTCAACTGGACCAATAATAATGCAACGATCGGGCTGGCAGGAGCTGGTACGGGCAATATCGCCTCATTCACGGCAATCAATGCGGGAGCAGCTCCGGTAGTTGCTACTATCACAGTAACGCCCAGCTACACCAATGCGGGGGTAACCTGTACCGGTACAGCAATAACCTTTACGATCACGGTTAACCCGATACCAACAGTGAATGCGGTAAGTAACCAGACGGTATGTAACAATACGCTTACCTCTGCAGTGATCTTTGGCGGAGCAACTACGGGTACGGTATTTAACTGGACCAATAACAATACAAGTATCGGCCTGCCTGCCAGTGGAACGGGCAATATCGGCGCCTTTACTGCCATCAATACGGGATCATTGCCGGTATCGGCCACTATAACGGTAACGCCTACCTTCACTAACGGCGGCACTACCTGCACAGGCACACCAACATCGTTTACGATCACGGTGAACCCTTCACCAACGGTGAACCCGGTACCAGGTAACCAGCTTTTGTGTAACGGTTCAGCCACAGCGCCGGTACAATTGACCGGTCCTGTAAGCGGGGCCTTCTATACATGGTCGAATAATAATGCCAGCATCGGTCTTCCAGCCCTTGGATCGGGTAATATACCATCGTTCACCGCTACCAATACGGGCAATGCCCCGGTAACGGCTACGGTAACGGTTACGGGTAACTTTACCAGTGGCGGTGTAACCTGTACGGGCCCGGCAATCACATTTACCATCACGGTGAATCCTACACCATCGGTGAATGCGATAGCGAACCAGACATTATGTAACGGAGCCACAAGCACAGCGGTAACGATCAGCGGTCCTGTAGGCGGCACGGTATTTAACTGGACCAATAATAATACCAGTATCGGCCTGGCTGCCAGTGGCACGGGCAATATCGGCACGTTCGTAGCCATCAATAATACGGGTGCACCAGCAGTGGCCACGGTAACGGTAACGCCTACCTTTACTGCAAATGGCCTGAGTTGTACAGGAACACCGGTGACCTTCACGATCACGGTTAACCCGACCACATCGGTGAATGGGGTAGCCAACCAGTTAGTTTGTAATGGCACGCCAACTGCGGCAGTAACCTTCTCGGGCCCTGTTGCGGGTACGGTATTCAACTGGACGAATAATACCCCATCCATTGGCCTTGCGGCTTCAGGTACGGGAAATATCGCATCGTTCACAGCCATCAATGCCGGCATCGCACCGGTAACGGCCACGATAACAGTAACTACAACGGGAGCAGGCTGTGCGGGCGGATCTACCAGCTTTACCATCACGGTAAATCCAACACCATCTGTTAACCAACCGGCCAACCTCACGGTATGTAACGGATCAGCCACGGCGGCCGTTACCTTCACGGGATCAATAGCCGGAGCTACAGTAGTGTACAACTGGACGAATAATAATACCACCATCGGCCTTGGTGCCAGCGGTGCGGGTAATATCCCATCATTCACAGCCATCAATCCAACGGCTTCAGCGGTAGTGGCCACGATCACAGTTACACCAACGTATACCAGCGGCGGTTTAAGCTGCACTGGAACGTCGAAGAGCTTTACGATCACGGTGAACCCGGGTGCGACCATTGTGTTCACGAATGCACCGGTCCGGGTATGCTTAACCGATACGGTAGTGGTGTTAACCGCCACACCGGCGGGCGGTGTGTGGGCAGGCAGGGGAATAACGGGTAATACTTTCTCTGCAACTGCGGCAGGATTGGGCGTATCCACGGTAAGTTACACGGTTGCCAGTGGCAGCGGCTGTTCCGCAACATCATTGGTGAATATCACGGTGAATGATTGCCTGGAGCGTCATAATGTGCTTGCCGGCGCAATACGTATCTATCCAAACCCGAGCAGCGGCTTATTTAATATCAAGTGGCTGACAGATGTGTACAAATCGGTTAACTTTAACGTGATAGACGCAAATGGCGCGATCCTGAAGACATACAGCTTCAACAACCTGGTATTTGGCAGTGTGATCCCGATGGATCTGCGAACATTACCAAGCGGAGTGTATATGCTGGAGGTATTCAACAGCCAGGAGAAAGCGTTCAATAAATTTGTTATTGCACGTTAATGAACGCAAAGTAAAAAAGCATCAGCTTATAAATTTAAGTCCCCCGGTTTTAGGGGGACTTTTTTTATAATGCAGGCAAAGTCTGCCGTGTTTTTAAGAGACCGTCTCAAAAGTACTGGTTGACTAAAAAGCCGGGAAGTCGGTAAGACGGAAAGTATTGAGGATAACAATAATAAATTTTCCGTCTTACCGACTTCCCGGCTAAAATGATACTTTTGAGACAGCCTCTTAAAAACATAAATTGATCATTACGTAGGAACCCAAGACGGATACAAGGGTTAATAAGGTTGGATAGTTACCAGAAGGGGCTACACGTCAAGTCTTCCGCCGCTGAGTATTGCCATTGCCATGTCTTCCATTCCATCTTGCCGGTAACCATTAAGGCCGGCAGTCACTTTGAGAGCGAGGAGGTAATATTTATCGTATTTTGATCTTCTAAAATCGAGGTTGAATTTGGGAGGTGCACCCGTACGATATATCCAGGGGGTGGGTACACTGTCGTGATCGTTGACTTCCCCGTTCTTATCCCATCTTATTGCGATGAGGTCATAGTAGTAGCAGTTTCTTTCATACCTGAATTTAACGTGGTGATTAAACTTTAGATGTACTGTAAAATGGTCCGGAAAGAATGTTATAGGATGTGCCTGCACCAGGGAATGCACTGACAATTTGTGTTCATTATTGAGTTCTACTTCCGCAAGACTTTGTAGTTGGGTGCCTATGTTATCGTCTTTACATTTCTTAAGGCAACTAAGCAGCCGTTGCCAGAAGGCCCCTTCGCGTATCTTGCCCGCATAGTCAGCCAAAATATTGTTTATTGGCATGGCGGTTTTGATCGCGGCGGCATTTCGGTTGGCAATTGTGAGCAATTTTTCATTTACAGTCGCTTTCTTAACAGTTCCGCGTTTACGGCGGGCATAGAATTTATTTCCTCTTTTTACATAGGTGATGTCCCCGATGGTTCCTGTTATGGGCATAATATTGGGCTCAACTTTTGCCATTATAGCTGACTTTATGTTTGCAATATATAAAAAATTGCTAATAATACTAAATATTCGGCCATGAATTGGGGTGGGCAGAGGGTTGAGTGAGACAGAAAGGAAACAGGGAGGGGATAGGAAGGAGGTATAAGGGAGCGTTTCTATAATGTCTCTATAATGTTTCTATAATGTCTCTATAGTATCTCTATAGATAATTGTCTTGTGGTTGACTTTTCTTGTACTGAAATAGCTTTACACCTTTAACCGGTATGTACTGATTTGGCTTTACAGGTTTTGAGATTTATACCGGTTTTTACCTTACAGTCTTGGACAGGTAGTAGGTAGTCAATAGCAGGGACTCCGGGCTAAAGACTCCAGACTACCAACTTCCGACTACCAACTAATCATTACTCTTCGTATTTAAAACTACCATCCTGAATATCCCTGAAATAGTTTGGATAAAAAATGCTTTACAATAAAATAAAGACACACAAAATTTATAGACTGGGCGTATTAGATGCGAAGAGCTCACGACAGCGGGGTTTCACGGAAAAGATATTTTAATTACAGGAGTATGCTGTGAAAACCCCGCTGGGACACAGGGAAAAGTCACTGTCATCCTGTATATATTTTCCAGGAGCGGGTCAAATTAATTCAACAAACCCATTATAGCTTAACCATAAATGAATCAGATTATCAAAACTTAGTTATTTTTGATACTTAACGACCCAGCGTATGAGCCAGCAATTTCATCATATACCTTCCCTTCTTACGGCGGAAGAGATAATAGTTCTCGAAAAATTGATCAGCGAAGCTGATTTTGTTGATGGCAAAGCCACCGCCAGCATGGCGGCCAAAGAAGTCAAGAATAATTTGCAATTGGAAACTACCGATCTTGCAAAAACAGATCCGATACAGGAGATACTGGCAAAAGCTGCCGGATCGAGTCCTTTTTTCCAGGCGGCTGCACAACCTAAAAAAGTACATCCCTTTATCATAAGTAAATATACCGCCGGTAAGTATTATGGCTGGCATGTGGATAGTCCCATTATGGGAGACCCTATGATACGCACTGACCTGGCAATGACTGTTTTTTTAAGTGATCCGTCCACATATGAAGGGGGAGAATTGATGATACAGACTTCGGCCGGTAATATGGCGGTAAAGCCGGCGAAAGGGGATGCCATTTTATACCCCTGCCAGTTTTTACATTGTGTCAATGAAATTAAAAGCGGGGAACGGCTTGCAGCTGTTACCTGGATACAAAGCAATATACGATCTGCAGAACAACGGCAACTTTTATTTGAACTGAGTCAGGTGCATGCATTATTGCAGCAAAAAAATATGCATTCCCCCGAAACAAACCTCATGCTCCAGGTATACTCCAATTTATTCAGGATGTGGGCGGATGTATAATGCACCTTTAACTATTATGATCCTGCGCAGCAAATGATGCTTCCATTTCATCTGCCATTCTATTGCTGGTTTCAGTATTAAGTTGCCTAAGCTGTACGATCATCAGCTTTTTTGTTTCGTGATCGTAACCGGTTTCCGCTATTTCCTTTTTGTTAATGGCAGGTTGAGCAAACAGTTCTTTCACCCAATCATTTACAACTGCATCTATCACCAGGTGTATCCTGTTTATTTTACTGTTATTAATAATTGAATGTGGCAGGGTGAAATTCATGTACCAGCATTCGCCTTCTTTTAAACTCAGCCTTTCTTTGTCAAGGTAGAATTCAACATCATCATGTGTGATCACCGGGATATGTAACCTTATCTCGCCTTTTTCAAAATTCAATTCCGCATCACGATGTTCTTTAATAATGGCGCCAGCATTAAGTTTTAGCAAACGAACCGCTTGTAAAGGACATTTAAAGGTTTGTAAGGCCGTTTGCAAATAAGGGCAGGCCTGGAGAAATACGGTATCCTTGTATGTTGCATTTTGCTGTGGAGCAATGATGATATTATCGGCCCGCCCGTCAACGCTCCGCAATGGAATGGCGCTCCATTCGCCTTCATAGTGGAGTTTCTGATAATGCAATTGCCAGGTTGTTGTGTCCAGCGACAGTAGATCTTCCTGCATGCGACCTGCATCAAAATGAAAAGGCAATTGAAGGTATTTAATCATAAAAATTATTTGACAATAATGTATTCATCTATCACCAATACATCGAGGGCGCACTCATAAAAAAAGGAGATGGCTTCCGCAGGTGTTTCTACGATGGGCATTCCTTTACAGTTAAATGAGGTATTTAAAAGAACAGATGTTCCGGTAATTTGTTTGAAAGCAGTGAGTAATTGATACAAAGGTTCTTCCTTATCTTTTACAGTTTGCACCCTGCAGGTTCCGTCCACATGAACGATACCGGGCATTTTATCTTTCCATTCATCTTTTATTTTATCAATCAGTATCATGTAGGGGCTTTCCAGCCCCATTTGAAAATACAGGTCCTTGTCTTCATACAGCACCGCTGGTGCAAAGGGCCTGAAATCTTCCCTGAATTTAATATCATTGTTGATATGCTGCTGCATATTTTTTATTGCAGGGTTGGCCAATATGCTTCGTCGCCCCAGGGCACGTGGACCAAACTCCGCGCCTGACTGGAACCAGCCAATCGTTTTTCCTTCATTTAAAAAACTGGCAATGATATTTATGTATGCAGCTTCTTTTTTACAACTGATCTTTTTTTCGGGATGCTCCACTGAATATTTTTCAAGTGCTGCAATAATTTCGGTATCAGAATAAGGCCTTCCTAAAAATGTACTGCCGCTATGTTTTACCTTTTCTTTTTGCAATACTTTCAACCAGCCATAGTATGCACAGCCGATAGCTAAGCCATTATCGCCTGCTGCCGGTTCAATGTATAAATTTTTTATTCCGGGCAACTGTAAAATTTTTGTATTGGTCACAGCATTCAATGCTACACCACCCGCATAGCACATATTGGGATGAGCATGTAATTGTAACCTTTGCTCAAAAAGATACAGAATGGCCCGCTCCGCTTCTTCCTGCACCCACCGGGCAATATCTGCATAATACTGAAAATGATCTTTAAAGTTATGCATGGTATCATCAACAGGTTTAGTGAAACTGGCAAGCATTACTTCTTCATTTACCCAAACCCTTCCATCTCTTAATTCCAATAATGCTGCTTTATATATATTCGGGGCACCATAAGGGGCAAGCCCCATTAATTTTCCTGCCTGGTGAAAATCACCAAAACAATAATTACTGGCCATGGCATATAAGCCCCCGATGGAATGCCTTGCTGTGGGCAAAAAGGCTTCGCCGGGCTTATGGTCATATCTTATTAAAGAGAAGTCTTTGTACAAAGGCCGCACTGTGTTGCCGTCAAAAAAATAAAAACTATTTGTTTCTGCATAAAGCCCATTCGCTGTCTTTACATCATCCGGAATGAAAGCATTGTCGAGGTCATCGCATTGACTGTAAAAACTACCCGACCCGTCAATGACCATCACATTGCATTCGTCGAAAGGAGAAGTGCCCACAGCGCTGTATGCATGTGCCAGGTGATGCGAAATGGTTACAAAAGGAACGGGACAATCGGCTGCAAACAAGCGTCTTCCCATATGCCTTTCCTTACCGATGGATTCTTTTTCAAAATGGGCGCTTTGTACAACCAGGGAAAGATCATTGATTGTTATTCCTGCATGATCCAGGCAATATTGAACGGTGAGGAGATCATTGCCGCCATCGTGTTTGATCCTGCTGAGGCGTTCTTTTTCTATCGCTATGATAAGCTGCCCGTCTTTTAAAAGACAGGATGACCCGTCATGGCTGAGACCAGTACCTAAAACATATATGGGATCGCTCATTGAGCCGGGGGATAGTTTTATTTAGGCTGTTGCCGCCTTGCGGCTCACTAAATTATTAATGGCAATGGATCTTTTTTTGCGCTTTTCATCAAAACTTATTTCGATGTTGCGAAAAGCAAAGCCATTTCCGGTATCTGAATGAATAATAACCTCTCCTTTTTTACTGCTTTGTACAATAACAGGATGAGCGGAAAAGTTCTTGGTATGTCCGCCAATAATAACGTCAAGGTCAGTTGAACTATTCGCCAGGTTTATATCATCAATTGAAGTTTTGTTTTTATACCCAAGCTGGGAAAGGCACACAACTACCTGGCAGTTCTTCTCTTTCTTTAAGTAAACTGACAAGGCATTGACCTTTTCAAAAGTATCTTTCTTAGAGGCACTTGCAGTAATGACTCCGATCTTGATATTGCCTTTATAAATGATCTTATAATTATCTGTAGTAATGGAAACACACGCTTCCATGTTCATGGAGGCATCATAGTTCAGCTGTGCTGCATGATCATGGCCGGCATGCAAAAGCACCAGGTTGCCGGTATTTCTTTTCAGGTCAGTGATCTGTTGTATGGTTTGCTGCGTAGCGTTATTGTTATAAGCGCCGGTATGTACCAGCACGATCGTGTTATCATTGATGGCATAACCGGTGATGGGCGCCAGGGCATTTGCAAGGGTTTTAAATGGCTTTGCTGTGAGTAAGGCGGTAGTGGCCAAACTGCCCTGCAATAGGAATTTTCTCCTTGTATTCATAGTTAGTTGCTTTATGATTTATATAAAAGCAATTACAAAGTACAAATTCTTATAGTATTCTCAAAAAATAATGCAGATATAATCGAAAAAGTGGATAAGCATTCACATAAAACCTATTTCCATTTCCCCCTTACCTCGGCATCCAGCGGCGCATAATTAATGTATTGCACAAATCTTGGAAGAGAAGATGTATTAGGGCTACTGCCATGTGGCAATGCCTGGTGCCAGATGATAAAATCACCGGCATTTGCCACAACAGGCTTTGCACCCAGTGCATACATATCTTCCTTGCGTGGATCGATATCAGCAGGAAGATCATTTGACCATGTTTCGATCTTATTTTGAAACCCGGGCACCAACGTAAATGCACCCTGGTTGGCAGCAGTATCAGAGAGGTATAAAATACCCTGGAGCCCAAATGGGATGGGCAGTTCGAGGCTTACATCCCAATGCAGCCTTGGGCCGGGAAATTTCCAATTATCTGTTTCCGGAGGGTTGAAGCCAGCCCTGTCGGTATTCAACCAAAGATCTTTTCTTTGCCATAGTTGTTCATAAGCAGCAAGTATCTTAGGCGATCGCCTGTTCTTTTCCAAAGCCGGGTGTTGAAATATTTGAACCATTATTCCCTGGCGGGAAGGATGAGCGTGATACCATGTAAAAGCATCATCTTTATTAATATCAATAAAATCACAAATGGCATCAATAGCGTTTTCGCAGTCTGCTGTGGTAACAGCATTGCGGAGGATCACATAGCCATTTTCATTCCAGAAATCCATATCGTCCACACTAAGAACATGCTCAATGCTGTCAATTTTTTTATGAACATCTGCACGGTTGATTATATACTGGTTAAATTCACTGATCTTATCCTGTGACAATGATCCGCCGTTTATATTCAATATCCAAGCTTCGAAATTTTCAAAATCTGCATCCGGTTGGTAAAGATATTTTATCGTTTGCTCCAGTCCCAATCCTACAACAGCCAGTAACGTAATATCAATATTCCATTCTTCAAGAAACCCGTCCTGAGGCAGTTTGCCGGCTTTTTTTAAACTCATCTTTTCCCAATAACGTTTCAGGTGCAAGACGCCCAAACTACCGGAGGCTTCTGAGTTTGATGGCATTGTTTGTTCCATAATGATAATCCAATTATCTTCACAAGATAAAAAAATGTTTAGCTAATAATATGGTAGATGCACCGGAAACAACAAAAAACGATGATACAGCCGATCAGCAGGTGCTGGAAAAATGTGTTGCGTTTTTGAATAGCATTGGTATTAAGACTTTGTTCAGAAAAATTGAAGATAGTTGCTTTTTGCCCGGACTATCAATTGAAGCGGGCGGTATCATTATTGACAAAGAACAACTCAAATACCCCGGCGATATTTTGCATGAGGCAGGACATATTGCTGTGGTATCTTCTGCAGAAAGGGCCACGCTGGATGCATCGGCGATCGGTAAAAGACAAAACCAGGAGGCGGAGGAGATGATGGCCATTGCCTGGTCGTATGCAGCCGCAGTTCACCTGGGTCTTAGCCCGTATTTTGTTTTTCATGACAAGGGATACAAAGGCGGCGGAAGTTATATCGCCGATAATTTCAGCGACAAAAAATACTTTGGCCTGCCCATGTTGCAATGGAAGGGGATGACCATGGATGAAAAAAACGCTGCGGTAGCAGGTATCGAACCATATCCCAAAATGATAAAATGGATGCTGGATTAATTTTAGGTAAAATCGCTTTAAATAATGCAGAAAAAAATTGATATATTAAATTTATTTTTCTAATTTTAAACATCTCTCATGCTAAAACACTAAAACTTAATTTTTATGGAAGGAACTATCGGCGAAATCCGCATGTTTGCTGGAAACTTTGCTCCACGTACTTGGGCATTTTGCGCTAATCAACTTTTACCCATTGCCCAAAATACTGCATTGTTTTCTATTTTAGGAACAACCTATGGTGGTAATGGCCAAACTACTTTTGCGCTGCCCGATTTTCGCGGCAGAGTTGCGCTGGGTACGGGGCAGGGGCCGGGCTTATCAAACATACAACTGGGCGAAATTGCAGGATCTCCTACAGTTACGCTTACTCTTAATAACATGCCGTCTCACACACATGTCGTGACCGGAACTGTTAATGATACCGCTAATAATGATAATTCGGGTTTAAACAGCGATCCTACCGGAAGGCACCTGGCGGCTACCGGAAACCTTTATACTTCGCAAAATGGCGACCTGGTTAATATGGCTCCTTCGGTTATTAGCCTGACAGCCGGCCCTTCGGGGGGTAATCAACCATTTGGTGTTCAATGCCCATACCTGGGTATGAATTACGTTATCTGCTTGTTTGGCATATTTCCTTCAAGGGATTAAATAAAACAATTATCGTTAGTAATTAAACTCATTATATTATGAATGGAACATTAGCGGAAATAAGAATGTTTGCCGGCAACTTTGCACCGCGGGGCTGGATGCTCTGCCAGGGCCAATTGCTATCAATAGCGCAATGGACAGCTGTCTTTGCACTGGTAGGTACCACTTATGGTGGTAACGGTCAAACAACATTTGGCGTGCCCGATCTTCGGAGCCGTGCAGCTTTGGGAACAGGCCAGGGACCTGGCTTACCGAACATTATTCTTGGTGAGATGGCTGGCCAAACTTCAGTCACATTGCTTACTAATAATCTGCCAATACATACCCATGTGATCACCGGATCGGTAACCCCGCAAGCTAATAACGATACTGCGGGCAAGGGCAGCGACCCGACAGGCAGACGCCTGGCATCAAGTAATATATTTACATCCCAAAATGGCGACCTGGTGAATATGGCAAATGATGCTATTTCATTAACGGCCGGGCCCTCGGGTGGAAATCAGCCAACGAATACGATGTCGCCATACTTAGGTATTGAATTTATTTTGGTAAATATACCCATTTACACGCAAGGACATAAACGTTAGATAATTTCAAAAATAGAGAATTTTTAAGCTGTTTTTTTAGCGCTCTTACTGTTAGCTTGTTTTCCAGCAGCCTTCATAATATCCAGAAAACCGCCATTAACAGCCAACTTTTCCTCATATTGGCCCCGTTTCTTTTTCTTTGCTTTCTTAACTGTTTTTGCCATAATGTAAATGTAAGAAATTTTTATAAACTCATTTTATAAGAACTCCTACCAGACCAGGAAACTTTAATAGTGAAATAATAGAAACGGTTTTGCTTTATTCTGAACTTACTATTTCGCAGGTGCAACGATGAGTCTTTGCTGGCAAGAAAACGATTTTAGATAAACTACCATTGGGTTGTAATGTCCGATCAAAAGTCGTGTATACATCTTTGAAAAAATCCCCATTTTTATCGAATGCCATTACCTTGACTGTAACATTATTGTGGGGACGAGAGGTAAGGTTTTCCACCCCTACACTAACTGTTGCGGTAATCGCTAATCTTGTTACCCCCGAACAATTTGCCCTTAAATCAATCGTGCCGATACTCACAGATGAATTATTATATTTTGTAAAAAAGTAAAGGATTATCAGAAATATAATTCCAATGCTAACTGACCAATATAAAGCCTTTTTCATTTTGCTGATTTTAATTTTAAAAACAAAATACTGCTACTTTACTTTTCCAATCGGCTTTTTAGTTCCGGGATAACGTTTTCAAATGATCTTAAAATCCTATCCCATGATCTAAAGGTTTCATCATGACTTGAAGATGTACCAGCGGGGGCTATTTCCGAGATCAACTTTACCTTATAAGCCAAAGGGTTGTTGCTGGTAGTTTTGACAATAAGCCTGGTTCTTACGGTTGCGGCTTTGAAATTCTTTACAACCCATGCTGTACACATATAACCAGTGGCTTTATCAGAAATCTGTATCACGTCAAAATTGGTAGTGATAATGCGGGCAATGAGTTTCCAAGAATCATCTTCATTGTGGTTCGTGCCTACATCAATATCTCTATTAGCCAAATCCGTTGTCAATGAACTTTCGTAAGCATCATCCTTTTCCAGTTTTATATAATCTGTTTTTGGAATTTCGTGATTCCCGTCATTTACATAATTCCTTTCCTGGGTGATGAAGCCTACTTTTTCAATTCTTACATTAACAGTAGCGTAAGATGGTACCTTGATGGTTGTGGTAGTTACATCCACCTGTACACCATCAACGAAAATCTTAGCGTCGGTTTCAGTACTGATCGTTACTTTTTTTGGTTTGGGATGATTTAGAGGTGCGAACGAAAGAGCCGATATGCCCATTAGGGCAATCAGGAACATGGCAAGAAATTTTTGCATTTTGGTCGGTTTGAAGGATCCGGGCGGCTTCAACCAGGAAGGTGTTAAAACGAACAGCGTGAAGCCAACTCATCGCCCTTCAGGCCCGACCAAGAGCCTTGTACGTACAATAAGTGACCCCACGCCTTGACGTGGCTGGCAGGCTTAACTGTACGTGGCTGCTTATTACTGTTCAAATTTTGGTCGGTTCGAAGGGCAGATAAGAACGCAGCTTAATATTTTATGAGTTAAATATACAAAAAATAGGATTTGTATCTAAAAACAAAAAATGGTAGTATTTTAAAGGATATTTCCGAAGCATTTAACTCACTATTTTTAATCGAGCGTCGTATGCCCCGTAAAAAACCTGTTCAAATCGAACTGGAGAAAAAACCTTACTATGAGTATGTGTTTCTTGTACTTCGAGAAGATTACGACAAAGCACAAAAAAGTCTCAGTAATATCTATAGTTTGATTCAAAAGTCAAAACCTGTTCCTGCTGCTCTTATTAAGGAATTCGCAAACTATTTACATGATAAAAATGAGGTAATAAGAAAATCAAACTCAATAGAGTTGACTAATATTACCGAAAAAACGATTGCCTTTTTCTCTTCAAATAAGGACTATCAATTTCATGCAGAAAGATATGACGAGAAGGAAAAGGAACAAGTGATTTTTAATTTTAAAGCCTGTATAGAGTTTTGCCTCGTTCAATATTGGGCCACAATGTGGGTTAGAAAGCAAATTGGACAGGAGGATAATCTTCTGTATTTAATACGTTTTTTGTTTAAAGTGCTAAAAGAATATACCGCACCATTTGATAAGTCAGATAAGCCTGAAGGTCTACTTATATCTGATTATAAAAAAGTTGTTATAGGATCATATTTGTGTGAGCGTCTTGGCAATTTTATTCCTCACGATGACGATGACAAACCTTCTATTCCCGAATACTACAAAGTCGGTAGAAATGTTATCAGAAAGAAAAATGAGATCAAAAAATCTTTAAAAAACGCTTCAAATTGATATAGGTGCAAAATCGAACAATATTGCACCTAGGTGCAACATCCATCTTTTTTGCACCTAGGTGCAGGATTCGCTAATCTCGCACCTAGGTGTAGGGCGCTATACAATTGCCACTTGCTATGTAATTTGCTCTGTATAAATTTGTCTCAGGTTTTTGCACAAAAAACCCGCCTTAAAAAAGCGGGTCCAATAACAAAGGTCTTAGTTCAGTTAGTTAGTCGCACCTTGAAGGCGGCAAAACTAACTGGGTAAGGTTGTCAAAAAATGTAGAAAGTTGAAAAAAGAAATGAGGGCGGTCATCAACGAATGTGGCCGGCATCAGATGCGGCAAGAGTTACCTCCTCGCATCAGGGAGAATTAGCTGAATCCACCTCATTTTTTTTAGTGGCCTGGCTGCTCTGATCCAGCAGTCAGGTTACTTTTTAAATCAAGAAAGAACTAAAATAACAGGATAAAGTTACGCTTTTTTAACAGATTTACAACTTTAAATATTAGCACTTGTTACACGCAAGTATTATCTTTGAGTTATAAATCAAACAAAATGAAATTCGCATTCAAAACACTACATGAATTTAACGACTACTTCAAAGACGAAAGAACCTGCTATGAGTTCTTCGAAAACATTCGCTGGAATGGTGTACCCGTCTGCCCTCATTGCGGTAGTGAAAAATATTACAGAGTGGCCCCACGGGGAAAATTTAAAGATATACCGTCTTACCGTTGTGCTATTCGCTCCTGTGGCCTGCCTTTTACCGTAAGAACAAACAGCATATTTGAAGGAAGCAAAGTTGAATTTCGTAAATGGCTTTTAGCTGCTTATGAGATCAGCACTTGCAAGAAAGGAATTAGTTCAATAGAGTTATCAAGCAGGATTGGGGTTTCTCAAAAGACAGCATGGCTCATAAATCACAAATTGCGTGTTATGCTAAAAGATACTGACCCTGAATTATTACGTGACGTAGTGGCTTTAGACGAGACGCTGGTGGGTGGAAAAAACAAGAATCGTCATTCAGATAAAAAGATACCACATTCACAAGGACGTTCATCTAAGGGCAAAACGACTGTTTTTGGAGCAAGGGGTTTATTGGGCCAGATCAGGACACAGGTTATCCCAAACGCAGATGCAGCGAACATTGTGCCATTGGTTGAAAAATGGGTAGAGAAGGGCAGCATTATGGTAACGGATGAATGGGGGGCTTATAATGCTTTGAATAAGGATTACTTCCATGTCTCAGTTAATCACCAGGAGGGCCAATATGTAACAGGCTGTTTTACTAGTAATGGAGTTGAAAACTTTTGGAGCCTTTTTAAGCGTGGTGTAATTGGAACGTTCCATAACATAAGCCCACAGCACATTCAGAAATACACCGAGGAATTTGCGTTCAGGTATAATCGCAAAAGCAAAAAAAACCACGAAATATTTAATCTGGCAATTCAAAATTGCAGCAACAGGAATATTACTTACAGAGAGTTAACTAAAGGATTGCATTTTGTTAAACAAACCTAATATATACCGGCAAACTACCATCTGGGTTAAGTGGGGCAACGACCTCGGATGCCTTGTAAATTTGATACTTTATACCAATTTTACTAGGCCATTGCCAAATAAGGTCAGGATTCGTTGTGCCCACATACTTATTTTGATATACTAAATAAGCATCGCTGAGTCCATTTAACTCTTCTGTAGTTAAAATACCAGAACGGATAGTATTCTTGTATTTTTCAAAAGCAGAGATAGCAGCAGGTGTTTGTCCCTCCGCTCCGGCATCCTTGTTTATTGCTGTTATCAAAGCAAGGGCATTATCGGTGAGTGTTTTAGTATTTGAGGGTGCATTTGAAGGTGTTGGAATTAGAGGTTTTTTATTTTTATAAAAATACCATAGCAAGCCGCCGCCGATTAATATTACAGTTATAGCTATTGTTGAATTTTTGGTAGACATCATGATTACGTTTTTTATTAAAAATGTTCGTGCTATACAAGGTATAGTCCTATTCGTGCTATACAAGGTATAGTCCTATATAACCGTAATCATAAACCGAGAAAGATATCAAAACTACAAAATATTTTTGACATTTCTGTAAATTTTCAATCTGCGCGTGTAAATGGGTATATTTACCTTTATTTTTTGTGTAGAGGGAATTTTCCCATCCAGAGATTAAAAGAACATTAATTCATTAAGTGCACTGATGACCTGGTAGCAGGCGTGCACTTTTTTTTATCTTGCATGCACTAAAGGCGGTATGTACAACTTATGCTTAAAACAGGATTTTTGTTACCAAGGTCAACAGTATACCCTCTGATCGGGCACGATTTTTTAGATGGATGTAAGAGTTATTTCAGTGATGCTATGCCCGGCGAAGAACCTGTTATAACAACTGCGAATATTGGGTTTGGTATTGATGAAGCCGAAGTGTACGCTAAAAATGAAGAGTTGTTGCTGAAAGAAAATGTGGATGTAGTAATAGCGTTTATGGATGGCCGTAGTGCAGAAATGATACAACCTCTTTTTACTGCTACTGGTAAGATATTGTTGCTGGTAAATATGGGTGCCCACTATTCGTACGATTCCGCGCCTTCCGGCACTACCATCAATCATACATTTGATGTTGCTTTTAACAGCTGGCTTACCGGTAAACTGGCCTCGGCTTCCAATCACCCCAAGGCAATATTCACTACTTCTTATTATGATGCTGGTTATTTGCAATGTTTTTGCATGGCCACCCGCTACTTGAACGATGGCAATTCTATCACAAATAATTTTGTGACTCATTTCAAAAAAGAACTGTTCAACACAGAAGAACTGGAACTTTGTTTGAAAGAAAATGCTGATATTGATACGCTGTTATGCCTTTTTAGCGGAGACACTTCTCCTTTGATGTACAAGGCACTTAGCGGATTACAGCAGCAAAGAAATTTACACCTTTATGTATCACCAATGATGCTTGATGAGTCGTTAAAAATGCAATTGGGTAGTGATATGCATATTGATAACGTGAAAGGCTACACGTCCTGGAATTCGCAATTGGATAATGCGTTCAACAAAAAATTCATGGATCAGTTTCGCCTTTTTTCAGGCCGGGAGCCGGGCATATTCAGCATGCTGGGATGGGAAACCGGTGGAATCCTATACGAGATAGACAAACTATACAAAGCCGGAACCAAAGGAATAAATGCTGTAAAGCATTTAATGAAGATGGAGTTGAACAGTCCGCGGGGATGGCTGAAATTTGATGAAGATACCCAGCAAACATATAGTCCTTCTCAACTGATTTCAGTGCAGGGCAATTTCAATCCTGTCATTGAAGAGGTGTTGGTGGACAATACGGTTGAGCGAAATGCTTTTATTGCGGCAAAGCCTGTGGGCGCTGCTTCCGGCTGGCGTAATACATACCTGTGCAGCTAAATATATATAATGGCTGAAATAAAAATATTGCTACTCTGCAACAATACCATTGCCATTCCGGCATTACAGGAAATGCTTTTTTTTAGGCAGGTAGCCGTAGTTGTTATTCCATCAAAAAATACTGCCTTGATGGCCGACCTGGAAGAATTGATGAAGGGTACAGGGGTACCGTTGTTGACGGTTGATCGCAAAAATTTCAAGAAAATTATCAGGCGGGAAATTGAAGAAAAAAAGACCGAGGCGGTTTTAATGATGACCTTTCCTTATATCATTCCGGAAGATCTGCTGGCAGTCCCACCGAGGGGATTTATCAACTTTCATTATGGAAAATTGCCGGAGTACCGCGGCCCCGAACCGATCTTTACCCAGGTGTTGCTACAGGAAAAAAAACCGGGGCTGACGGTTCATGTAGCAACCGCGGGAATTGATGACGGACCCATTATCCTTCAGGAAAGTCTTCTATACGATGCGGAAGATACCTACGGCCGGTTGCAATACAAACTGGCAGATGCGGGGGCCAAACTGGTAAGGCTGCTGTTTAAAATACTTTCTTTCGGCAGCATTTTGCCATCGGTGGCGCAGGATGAGTCGCTTGCTTCTTACCATGAGAAACCCAATGCAGCAAATCTTATGATCAATTGGCAAACGATGAATAGCGCAGCAATAAAGGCGCTGGTTAATGCCTGTAATCCATGGAACAAGGGGTGTGGGACCAGGATCAATAATGGCGTCATCGGGATCACTGAAGTGGAAATACTGGATAATGACAGCGCTGAAACGCCTGAGCCCGGCACCATCCTTAGGCTGGATGATGAGTATGGGTTACAAGTTTATGCCTGTGATGGGAACATTATTAAAGTCAATATCTTTTATGCAGAACAGGGCTTTATGAGTGGAAAAAAAATGAGGGGAATGGGTGTGGCAAAAGGGGATAGGTTCATTTAATAAAAAGCTGATAGTTTTGTGTATGAAATCCCATTAAAAATATTAGGTAAATAACATTTTTTTTTTTACTTTGTATTCTGTTAATTTTATAAGCACACTTAATTTTTAAATTACCGTTTATGAGAATAATTCGCCGCATTCTTCCCATCATCTTATTTTTTTGCGGAACCAGCTCTACAAGGGCTCAAATAACTGCGCCTGGTGATATCGCATTTTCCGGTTACATCTCCGATGCACTTACAGATGAGTTTTCATTTGTATTGTTGAAGAGCTGTACGGCAGGAACTGTAATTCATTTTACTGACAGGGGGTGGACTGGCGCTCCGACGAATGCCTTCAACGCTGCGTCTATCGAAGAAACCGTAGACTGGACATGCCCTGCAGGTGGACTTCCGGCAGGTACGGAGATTGATATAGCAGGACTTGTAGTTACACGCTCCGGTGGTGGGGCAGCAGGTACAGTGGCTGGTGCGGCTTTAAATTTATCAGCCAGCGGTGATCAGATTCTTGCTTATTTAGGCACAGTAGGCTCTCCAACATTTCTCAGTGGTATTCACATGAATGTGCTCAGTACATTGAACGGTGACCTATGTAGTACTACCGCAGCAGCATGGGATGGAGCTTGTGCAAATGCAGGCACTGCCAGTGCATTGCCCCCTGGCTTAACCACTGGCGTAAATTGTATTTGGATTGGAACCCAGGATGTAATCACTTCAGAAACTGATAATGCCAGTTTCGATTGTAACGCAGCAGGCATTAATATTTCGACGGAAGCAGGTTCTCGTGCCGCTTTAAATGATCAAACAAAATGGTCCCCAAAAACCAATAACCCTGCCCCGGTTGGATTTACATTACCCACTGGTTGTAATTATCTTGGAGCTTTGGCTTCGCCACCGGTGATCGCTACAAATCCTTCTCCCGGCACTATTTGTGTTGGATCAAATACGAGTTTTTCCGCATCATTCACGGGCGCTACCAGCTATCAATGGCAGGTAGATAACGGAGGCGGATATGCGAATCTTAGCAACGATGCTACCTATTCTGGTGTTCTCACAACTACTTTAAATATTACGGCTGCGCCTATTTCACTCAATGGTTATTTATACCGTTTGGTGGGTACTAACGGTAGTGGCTCAACGCCTTCTACCGGGGCTGCATTGACGGTAAACCCTTATCCCAATCCTCCAACGTTGGCAGCTAAAGTGCCCGCTACTCCTACGGTAGCGGATGGTACTCCCGTGAGTGCAACCTTTAATGCGGGAAGCGGTGGTACGGGTTGTAGCGATGATTATCGTTATACAACAGATGGAGGCGCTTCTTATTTACCCTATACACCTGGTACAAATATCAGTACTACCGGTCTTGCAGCAGGAACTGGTTTTGTGTTCATTGAAGGCCGCAGGGCAAATTGTGCATCCAGCTGCCAGGGCCCTTACATGGTATTGGCATCATGGGTGGTTACACCATTGCCCGCCGGTGCAACTACATTGAACGCAGGTGACATTGCATTCACAGGCTATTCTGCGGATTCACCAACAGATGATTTCTCTTTTGTATTGTTGAAAAATATCGGTCCTGGAACCGTAATTAATTTTACTGATAACGGATACCAGGCAGGTGCATTGACCAATGTTGAAGAGACAGTAACCTGGACAAGTAATACATCCTACAGTGGTGGCACGGAAATAATTATTTCAGGCCTTACTGCCACAGTTTCAGGTGGTGGTTCAGCAGGTACTGTTACGGGTGTTGCATTAAACCTTTCATCAGGCGGCGACCAGATCCTTGCTTATCGCGGAACAGCAGGTTCTCCAACATTCATCAGTGGAATTCATATGAATGTGCTCTCTACCCTGTTCGGCGATCCTGTGACTACAACAGCCGCAGCCTGGGATGGTGCAGCTACTGGTACAAATGCCAGTGCATTACCTCCGGGCTTAACAACAGGCGTGAACTGTATTTGGATTGGCACGCAGGATGTGCCATCATCTGAAGTCGACAATGCCAAATACGGCAATTGCGCAGGTCCCGGAACATTGGGCCCGATCACTACACTAAGAACAACTTTAAATAACCCGGCCAACTGGTTCCAGGATGATATCAACCCGGTTGTATTACCAACCGGTTGTCCATATCTTGGTGTTGGCGTAAGTCCTCCAACGATCAACTCAGATCCTGTAAATGCAACGGTTTGTGCGGGTGCGACAGCAACCTTTACTGCCACAGTTACTGGTGCAACAAGTTATCAATGGCAGGAAGATAATGGTGGCGGATTTGCCAACCTCAGCAATAGCGCAACTTATTCCGGTGTCAATACAACGACGCTTACTATCAATAACCCCGGTGTTGGCATGAATGGTTATTTGTATCGGATAGTGGCTACTAACGGAGGTGGTTCCACGAATTCGGCTCCGGCATCTCTGACTGTAAATGCTGTTCCAACCAATCCGACACTGGCAAGCAGAACGCCTACAGCACTATTTGTTGCGGATGGAACCAATGTGAGCGCCACATTCAATCCGGGTAGTGGTGGCACAGGATGTGCGGATGATTATCGGTATACCATAGACGGAGGTGCATCTTATTTACCATACACTCCTGGCACAAATATCAGCACAACTGGTATTGCAGCCGGAAGTGGTTTTGTATTCATAGAAGGACGCAGGGCTAATTGCGGATCCAGTTGCCAGGGACAATATATTGTTTTGGCATCATGGGCAATTACACCATTGCCTGCGGCGCCAACCACTTTAAATCCAGGAGATATTGCATTCAGCGAATATGCATCTACAACCGTACCTGATGAATTCTCATTTGTATTATTAAAATCTATCGGGTCGGGTACTGTTATCAACTTTACCAATAATGGATGGCTGGGTGCACCAACAAATGCATTCCGCGCCGGTGAAGAAACCGTGACATGGACAGCCAATGCTGCAATGCCTGCCGGTACGGAGATCAAGATATCCGGGCTTACCCCAACAAGATCAGGTCCGGGATTAGCCGGTACCGTTAGTGGCGTAGCTTTAAATCTTTCCACATCAGGCGACCAGGTATTGGCCTATCGCGGAACAGCGGGCTCACCCACATTCATCAGTGGTATTCACATGAACGTTTATACTACACTTTTGGGTGATCCGGTTTCAACAACAGCAGCTGCATGGGATGGCGCCGGTGCTAATACAGCTAATGGAAGCGCCCTTCCTCCGGGCTTAACAACAGGCGTTAATGCTATATGGATAGGAACGCAGGATGTAGCTGCCTCTGAATTTGATAATTCACATTTTGGTAATTGTTCTCATCCGGCAGTATTGGGCGATATCGCAATATTGAGGGCCGCCCTGAATAACCAGGCCAACTGGATCAGCGATAATAGTACGCCTCCATTATTTACCTCACCTACGGGATGTAATTATTTAAGTATCATATGTCCTACTATTACTGTTACCAATCCTGGTGTTGCAACCGGTACGAATGGAACTGCATTTAGCCAAACCTTTACACAGGCGGGAGGTGCCTTGCCGGTAACATTTACTACAGCAAGTGCATTACCAAACGGCCTTGCATTATCAACAGACGGTGTATTAAGTGGTACGCCTTCGGCGCCTGCGGGTACATACCCGATCGTAGTTACTGTCACCGATGCTAATGGTTGCACAGGAACAGGCTCAACATATAATTTAGTGATCAGTTGCGGAACGATAACAGTTACCAATCCTGCAGTTACCACCGGAACAGAAACAGTGGCATTCAGTCAAACCTTTACTCAAACCGGCGGGGCATTACCGGTTAGCTTTACTACTGCAAGCGCATTACCAGGCGGTTTAGCTTTATCAACCGCAGGTGTGCTAAGCGGACCACCGAATGCAGGCAGCGCGGGAACCTATCCAATTGTTGTAACAGTTACAGATGCTAACGGATGTACGGGTACAGGTTCAACTTATACCCTGGTGATCAGTTCCTGCACTATTACATTAACATCTGTCGCAGGTACCAATGCACAATCAGTTTGTATCAATACGCCGATAACAAATATCACATATTCCACAACAGGAGCTACCAATGCAACTTTCAGCGGCTTGCCTGCTGGTGTAACAGGCGCCTGGGCCGCCAATGTGGCAACGATCAGTGGCTCGCCCACACAGTACGGAATTTTCAGCTATACAGTAACGCCAACGGGTGGCGGCTGCAGCGGTGCAGTAACAGCAACCGGAACGATAACAATAAATCCAGACACCTGGCTCGGTGGCACCAGTAACAATTGGTTTACTTCTTCCAACTGGTCATGTGGTGTTCCGGGACCAACAACGGATGTTACTATTCCTTCAGGAACTCCAAATTCACCTTCCAACACCACCACATCACAGGTACATAATCTCACGATTCAGGGAGGTGCTATACTCACAAACAATAGCACATTGAACATAAATGGTGGCGGTGTGGTTGTCAACAGCGGTACTTACAAAGGAAGCGGCGCATGGACGGGGGCTTTGTTTAACAATAATGGCGGTCAGGTGTCCCCTGGTAATTCACCGGGCTGTACATCATTCGGCGCCGGTTACACAAATGGCACCGGTACCGAACAGATAGAGATAGGCGGCACTACCGTTTGCGGCGGGTACGACCAGATACAGGTAACGGGCACGGCTACCCTTAGCGGTACCTTAAACGTGGTATTGTATAACGGATATGTTCCTTCCTGTGGTGAGAGCTATAAGATCATGACCTCCACAAACCTTGTCGGAACATTTACTACAGTAAACACTCCTGTTTTAGCTGCCGGCCTCTCCTGGGGCATTCAATATAATTTACCCAACCCGGGAGATGTTACATTGAATATCCTGGGCACACCGGTTGCGACAGCCACGCCTGCATCACAAGTGATCTGTACAGGATCGGCAATTACACCGATCGTGCTGACCAGCAGTCTGGGCGGTACCAGTTTTACCTGGACAAGAGATAATTTCCCCGGAGTAGGCGGCACTATTTTAGGCAGTGGTTCGGGTTCTCCGATCAGTGGCACACTGATCAATGCAACGACAGCACCGATCACAGTAACCTTTACCATCACGCCAACATCGGGCAGTTGTGTAGGATCACAGATAACAGCCACCGTAGTGGTAAACCCGTCAGTTACGGTAAATGCAGTAGCCAACCAGACGGTATGTAAAGGGGCTCCCACGACAGCGGTGAACTTCAGCAGCCCGCCTCCGGGAGTGGGTACAATAGTTTACAACTGGACGAACAATACGCCATCCATAGGACTTGCCAGTCC